>TARA_R110002153_G_scaffold58723_7_pt1 | contig 10742 bp, 6 predicted proteins | sample TARA_R110002153 | Tara Oceans TARA_R110002153 (sample SAMEA4398193) | marine metagenome | biome: Polar Biome; feature: [SRF] surface water layer (ENVO:00010504); material: water (ENVO:00002006), including particulate matter (ENVO:01000060) such as... | depth 5 m
AAATCATGTAATAAAGGGACTTATGTCAAACTTAACGCTACTAATATTACTGAGCATTTTCTCGTTAAATGTTTTTGCCAGTTCAAAAAAATTAATTCCAATAGAAAATTTTGCTGCATTGCCAGCAATTACCCAACCAGAACTATCGCCTGACGGGCAGCGAATACTCGCCTTAAGCACCATTGATGGTTCGGAAACCGTTGTTGTAGCAAAATACGGTTCAGTAGAAATTTCACCGGTTATAAAACTACGTAAAGACAGTGACAGAATTGAATGGGCTGAGTGGGCCAATAATGAGCGCATTTTAATTTATGCTACTTATCCAAAACTTCAATTTGGCAAAAGGATTCGTATTGGGCGTTTATTCGCCGTCAACAGTGACGGTTCAGATCTAAAACAGCTTCAGCTCAATAAAATATTTAGACATGAGGCAGCCGATCTATTTTCAAGCATAAGTCTTCGAAATATTTTACCTGATGACAATAATAATGTTTTGGTTCAAACCTATACTGGTCGGGATGAAAGCCCCGCGGTGTTCAAATTCAATATATATGATAGCTCGTTCGAAAAAGTGGTTTCAGCAGCTCACGAGATTGGTTCATGGGTGTCCAATAGTAAGGGCGAGGTATTAATTGGCCTGAAACGGGATTATGACGGCAAAAAACAAGAGCTAACCACTGATATCTATTTTAGACCGAATATTGAAACGGATGATTGGGAAAAAATATACAGTTATCGCTCATTCAAAGATTTTTATATCAATCCGATTGCTTTATCTGACGACAAAAAGACCCTTTACGTTATGACTGACTTTGAGGTTTATAAAGACGTAGTGCGTGAATTTGATCTTGAAAAACGCGAGTTTGGCAAAATTGTCTACCAACAAGACAAGTATGATGTAGATAGTGCAATTACGCGAGATGGACGTTTTGTCGGCGTAGGTTATACAGATGATTTTTATCGCATTGAGTACTTTGATGAGGAGTTAAAAAATCGACAAGCGATGATCGCTCAAACATTTCCGGCTTATAAAACCTATATAACCAGTAGCAGTAAAGATAAAAATCGCCTAATAGTCGCGGCACTTTCAGCAAATAGTCCGACCAAATTTTTTCTGGTTGATCTAGAAAGTAAACAAGCTAGCTTCTGGTTGTCTCATAACGCGAGTTTAGAAAATCAATCACTGCCAAGTAAACTACCTTTTAGTTTTACCACCAAAGACAATTTTGAACTTTATGGTTATTTTACTCAAGGAACTAAGGGCAAAGACTCTCCTCTTATAGTTTTACCTCATGGTGGACCTGGATCTCGGGATACCATGGACTTTGATTATTGGACACAGATGTTGGCTCGTCAGGGTTATGCGGTATTGCAGGTTAACTTCAGAGGCTCGACCGGTTATGGCAATAACTACGAGATATCAGGCCGCAAGCAATGGGGTAAATTAATGCAAACCGATGTATATGAAACTATTGATTGGGTGAAATCGATGGAATTGGCTGATACCAATAACATGTGCATGGTTGGAGCCAGTTACGGCGGTTATGTTGCCTTGACCGCAGGATTTCAGAAACCAGATGCCTTCAAATGTATTGTGAGTATTGCTGGTATTTCAGATCTTATAGCGATGATCGAATTAGACGATTTTTATGACGGCTTGAAAGTTGATAGTAAAGTTCGTATTGGAGATATTGAAAACAGCGCAGAAAAAGCCGATTTAGCAATGAATAGTGCGATAAATCATATTGCTGCATTTAAATCGCCAGTTTTGCTCATTCATGGAGAGAATGATCAGATAGTGCACTATAACCAAAGTAAATTGATGCACGAGGCACTAAAGAAAAATAAGAAGAAAAGCACCTTACTGATATTAGAAGATGGTACACATAACATTGACAATCCCAAAAACCGCACAGAAGCTTTCACTGCAATAGATAAATTTTTAGCCAAGTATTTAGATTAGTTATAGGTAATTTAAAGATAAAAAAGACGCTTTGGCGTCTTTTTTATTTTGGCACTAAACGCCTTAAGTTCGCGGTCAGCATACAAACATCAAATGGCCTAAGTTAATCAAACGCACGTGTGTTTTTCTCCAATATCCTACTCTTGTGTTTCGACTTTCATCGTTGTGAAACGGGGGGCTTCCTGCGACGTATTAATCGCACGAATAGGATAGGGAATAACAATTCCTTCTTGGGCATAACGTTTGTGCAGGGCTTTAATAAATGCTGATTTTATAAAAAAACGATTAAAGTATTCCTCTGCTCTGAGCATCACCGTAAAGTTAATGCTGGAATTATCAAAAGTATGGTAAACCACAAAGGGCTCATAAGCATCAACCCCCCATTTGTGCGAGACTAAAATTTGTTTAGCTACCTCCAGTGTGACACGTTCAACGTGCTCTAGGTCACTGTCATAGTGCACACCTACATCGACCGGCACAGATAATTCTTTTTCTGGATAATAATAATTGATAATTTTTGACTGTGACAATTTACTGTTGGGCATTATTACCACGTTGTTAGGCAGCATTTTAATCCAAGTGGAGCGCCACCCAATTTTTTCAACAAATCCTTGTTCACCGGAGTCTAACTCAATGTAATCTCCGACTCGAATAGGTTTATCGATGACCAATTGTACACCCGAGAAAAAATTTTCAAGGGTCGGTTGCAAGGCCAGTGCTACAGCCAGTGAGGTAATGCCTAAAGAGGCTATAATAGGGGTAATGGAAATACCTAAGGTACCCAGTATTACTAAACCACCAATGCCTAAAATTAGTATTTTAGTGAAGCCTTTAACGATACTTTTACTGGTTTTTACCGCCTCAGAAGATTCAGCAAAGTGATTAATTGCACCCGAACAAAAACGTTCAATAAAAATCAACAAACTCAAGATTATGGCTATCTTGGTAGTGATAGAAAAGTATTGCTCAATTTTAAGACTGGTCAGTTGATAATAGCTCAGCAGTAAATCCAGCAAAAATAAATTAATCAACAGAATAATAATCGACAAGGGCTTACTCATTGCCATCAATACTATTTTGGTCAGTGAATGCCCTTCAAGAAACCGGCTTTTACTTAATTGCACCATAGTAATGCGTTTGATGAGGTACATAATCAAAGTGCTTAAACTGACTAGAGCCAGCGTCACTGCCCATGGTGACATTGAAGAGTCTAATAATTCCTGCATGTTTATTCCAAAGCAAAAGCGGTATTAGGAAATAAACGCAAGTTATATACCAAGCTAAAAAATACAGTATTGCCTGATACAAAAAAGCCAGTCTATCTAAGACTGGCTTTTTTAGGATGCTAATATGGTATTAAATTAGTCATTGCTGTGCAGACTGGCATTAAGCCCGCCCCACTTAGAAGCGTCAGCAACAATAGCCTCAACCGCACCGCTTTGACTATTGCGTCTAAATAGCAGACCATTCATGCCCGACAGTAAACGCGCCGCTACGGTTTGACCGTCAGGGGTGAGCACCTTAGTGCCTGCGGTAATATAAAGACCCGCTTCAACAATGCAATCATCTCCTAATGAAATACCAATACCTGCATTGGCTCCCAACATGCTGCCCTTGCCAATGGCATTAATGGTTTTACCGCCACCTGACAAAGTGCCCATGGTTGAGGCTCCGCCACCAATATCAGAACCTTCACCGACGACAACACCCTGAGATATGCGACCTTCAACCATAGAGCTGCCTAAGGTACCGGCATTAAAGTTAACAAAACCTTCATGCATTACGGTAGTGCCTGGTGCTAAATGCGCCCCTAAGCGCACCCGATCAGCGTCGCCAATACGCACACCTTCAGGAATAACGTAGTCGGCCATGCGCGGAAATTTATCAATTGAGTTGACCAACAAATGATGATGCTCATTGGCGATCAAGGCCTTGAGCTCTTCTATTTTCGCTGGTAGTACCGGACCCGCTGAAGTCCACGCGACATTATTTAGCAAGCCAAATACGCCTTGAAGATTAATACTGTTAGGCACAACTGCGCCTTCAGACAATAAATGTAAGCGTAAATAAGCATCTTCTGCAGATGTTGGGGCTTGGTCTATTTCAATACTCAGTTCAATAAATTCACTTTGAATGAGTCCTACTTTTTGCGCTAAACAACTGCGGGCAATTTTTTGATTGCTACGCGCAAACCAGACATCCAGTGTCTTACCACTTTGCGCGTCAAAATACTTGTGACCTGTGCGAGTTACCGTCATGTTAATTCCTATCTTCTTATCAAAACGCGAGGATTATGGCCTTATTTACCAAGCAACGCAGCCACCTTTTGTTTATAGTTTACAACCAAAGTGTCTAGAAGAGTCGCTCCCTAGGCAAAACGATGAATTATCTAAACAGGGGCTTAACTAAGTGAGCGCGTTTTAAGCCATTGCTGGTATTGATCCGAGCGCATAAAATTGGCACTGTCGTCAAATTCAGCAATAACATCTTGGCCCATAATGAAATCAAATTTGCTGATCAATACCTCTATTAGTTCAATACTTAAATCATAGTCTTTAGCCAATAGACTCACCTGAAGTAAAACGAAATAAGCTTCATTGTCATTCGGCGCAGCAAAAATAGCACGGCGTCCGTGTAACACAGCTGGCTCAAAATCTTGGTTGTAGGCATACAAAATAGCCATTTCACTGAGCATTTTACTATCTTTTCGAGCAAACTCAGGTAGCCCTTCGACCATTTTAATCGCCTGAGTAAAGTTATCTTGTTGAATATAATAAGATTCAAATAATAAAGAACTTAGATTCTGTTGTTCATAGCTTCTAATTAAAGCCGCCATGAACTCAGGGCTATCATTCTGCATCTGACTATATTTGCGCAACAGAAAATCATTTAACACTGGTTCAGCTTTAATATCGGCATCTAGTTCTTGGTAAAGTGCGGTGACAGTATCCCATTCATTTTTTTGCGAGGCGAGAATTAACTCAGCTAGTTGTGCTTGTCTATCACTGTATTTAGTAAAAAGTTGAGTAAATTCACCAACAAAATTTAAAGTAGAAAAATGAAAGGAAACTGGATGAAAATCATAAATTTTATAGCTATCTGCACTTAGCCAAAAAGTAATATAACTATAGCCCTCATCATTATCTATTCGATAATAAGCGGCAATTTTATCACTGCCAATCAACTCTGAATGTAAATAGTGCCAGGTAAAAACATTCGACAGCTCGAGCATACCTGAGACGAGTTGTTGTTTTATATCGGCAGCTGTTTTAGCGGTTATGAGTGGATTTAAAAATTGCTGTGGTTGTATCGTGCGTAATTGCTGAGCGATAAGGAGTACATCAATTTTACTTTGTAAACGACTGAGATTTTTATCATTCAAATCGTTCTCTAAACCTTGATTAAATCCAAAACGAGTCAGTGTGTCTGGCTCTGTTGCCTCAAGTGACTTTGGTGTATTGACGCTAGGAGCTGCTTCTTGCGAACTCGTGCCTGCACAGCCGTTTAATATACAAATAAACGCCACTACTACTATATGAATCCATGAAAAACACCCCTTCGACATACTACTCTCCTGCCTTTTCTTTTTGCGCTATACGACGTTGATTTAAATTAAGCAGTAGCTTTTGTAATGCTATGTTGCCAGGATCATCAGTGACGTTGGTGATGCTATTGTAATAATTCATACGATTAGCTATCTCAGATAACAAGGCCAAATGCTCTGGTACCTGAGCGACATCGACATATTCACCTTTTGTTGTATAGCTATTTTGGAAGGTCAATAAACGTCGATCGTAAATAATACTTGAAGCAAAATTAACAAAGTTATCTTCAAATAACTCTGTGCCTTCATCTGCACTAAAGTCGATATGTTCTGGCAATTGCAAGGTCACTTTATGATTAATACTCAGATGAGGATACATCGCCAGTGGTTGCTCGCGCTTGATGGACTTAGGTAATTGCGCATAGTGACTATAGTAATCAGCGTGCAGCTCAAATTCGGCATTTTGCTGGGCATTTAATAGCCAAAACTCAGGCACTAAATAATGTTCCACTACCGTGATGATGTTTTGCTGCCTGTCATCAATAATCTGCAATGGCCTAAGAGACTCAATCTTAGCAAAACGCTTGGCGTAAAAATTTAAGTAGGCCTTAGCTAATTTAACTTGTCCTTCAGATTTAATACGATAACGTAAACTATCTGCCTCACGTCCAGTGACGGTAGTGGTTACCGTCCATTCAACTGGTGATGCGTAATCAGCTGCTACAATAAATTCTTTAACCGCAATTTTACTGTCAAAGTTAATAGCCGGTCTGGCACTAGTAAGCCCTTCAGTATAGGGGGCCACAACTAAGGCCAAACCATAATCCGCTTGAAACTTACTATCTAGTTGCGAGCCTTGATGAGTCATCGTTGGGTCAATCCAATAACTTACTCCATTTAATTGAATTTCTACTATCGCATGGTCAAATACCGCATGAGTAGGCAAATAATCACTGACATGAGCGCGACTACTGGTTGAAACTAATGCAGGATTAGCGGTAATACCCAATTGATTAAGCAAAACACTGAGTAACAGCGATTTGTCTTTACAATCTCCTTGGCGATTAGCAAAGGTCTCAGAAGGACTGTGTGGGCGATGGGAGTTTTCTCCGAGCTCCAAGCCTAAATAGCGGATTTGATTCTGGCTAAAGTCAATTGCCTCATTAATCGCCTGAGCAATTGGCTTTGTTTTTAACTGGCTGATGTAAGTCGCTAAGTCAGTTGAAGGAATGTGTTCAACATCAAATAAATCATTTGCCCACTGAGCTACATCTTGCCAATTGTGGTATTCGCTAAACTGGATATAGGGATAAGGGTTGTACCAAGCCGGAAGGTTATCTTCCTCATACACTTCTGTGGTGTTGGTTAAACCTAGTCGGTAAGTACTAATTTGCCCTGTCGTTTCGACATTTAACTTTGCGCTGCTTTTAAATATTTTGTATTGAATTGCTCGCTCTGCAGGCATTAGCACCGAAACGTTGACTTTATCTACCGGGATTGACCAACCTATGGTGGCTCCTGCCGAAAATTTGTCAGCAAAAACTGGGTTGTTACCCACAATGGTATAGCTATAATCGATCACATCACCGACCCGAATGTCTTTTAGCAAAATAACCGCTTCAACCTCGCCTGAGTAGATATTACTACTTTGCCGATCTTCGACATTTATTACTTCTACATCAGCCGGCGATAATGAATTTACCAGTTTACCCAGTCTATTGACTGCAATGGCGTGGATTTGCAAGGTTTCATAAGCCGGGTTAAAACGAATACGAATGTTGGAATTGGATTCGATACCTGAAGGGTCTGTTAAGGAATAAACAAATCGAGAATACACTTGTTTACCTTGGATGCCGTTTATTTGCTTATCAACTAAGTGATAGTGACTTGGGCTGACTAGTTCCACTAGATCACCTACTTCAAAATCTTGTACGTCAATCCACTCTGGCACCGCGACAATGCTTACTTGCGGTTCATGTGCATTAAGTCGGCTAGTGGCATGGCCATTTACCGAGCTGCTGCAAAGCATGATAAACAACAAAACAGTAAGTGGGGATTTACAGCGATAAAGTCGATGACTAGGCATGTCCATTTCCTAACAAAGGTGTGTGAGTCTGAAAATTAGCGCAGCAGTATACCCTTTATTCGACAATTTACTTATGCCTGAATGGAATAACTGCTGCCTTAGAAGGTTTGCGCTTACAAGTTCAATTTAAGTTGTTCAGCAGCCTTAACTTGTTGGTCAGCAATGCTTTTAGCTATAGGAAAATTAACCAAGGAAAATTCTAAACCACGACTGTTTGCATTCGCTGCGCCGGGGGCAAATGCACAAAACCTTAAAATTTCAGTATAGTCATTTTTAAGCCACAAATAACACTGATCAAAGCCGTTTTGAAATAAGCCATAACCCTGTGAGTCAGCACTTATTTTGGCATTTCTTGTGACCCCGAGCTTTTTAAAATAGTCCCGAGCTTCGGCAGATAAATTAGGCAGTGTATTAATAAAATCGGTTATTTTAACAGTATTTTTAGTTTGTCCCGTTGCGGTTTGCGCCTCTTGCAAGGTTAAGGGCGGTCCATATTTTGTCACTGCAGCTTGTAGTACTTGCTCGCGAATCAGTTCAATACTCAAATATGCGCTACTAATAAAATAACGTAAGTTAATTGCATTAATAAATCCCAAATTCTTATCAAAATTCAAATCAATTCGTTGCTCAACACTGGACTCTTGCAAAGGTTGAAAAAAACTAAATGTCACTTTGTCACTGCGATTTCCGCTAGTAATATTATGAATTTCGCCCCCTTGTTCGGTCAAGTCGATGGCCTTTGCTAATACATTTTGGCCTATTTTGACGTTTTTAATATCCATGCTTGAGTTGAGTACTACGGCAGGATTTTGCGGGTCAACAAGTAATGTTGCCTTGTTAAAGCGCTTTAAGCCATCGACTTGTTCGAGCGGATGAGCTTGCGCTGAGAGACAAAGACCAAACAAAATATAAATTGAAATGGCCAGTTTACTGATGAATAAGCCGATATTGTTATTAGTATGCCTAAAAAGCATGAGGTGCCTCAATTACAATGATATCTATGATATTTCGATGCAAAATCCTAACATATAAGCCGTTGAATTAAATATCGAAAACGAAAATGCTTAAAACCACTTGGGTATCGCTTCCTTGAATTAAAGATTTACACTTTAAGGCAGCATAAACAAGGTATTTTGATATGCTGCGCTACTCGTGTTGGGGCTAAAGGAAAGCATAATGAAAGATACGTACCATTCACTTAATTTGATCTTAAAGACCAAGGTCCTTGTCAGTTTTTTGCTGCTAGTCGTGGTCTCTACGCCTTCATTTGCTGATAAATCTGCTTTATTTTCCGAATATGCGATTGAGTTACCCTTTAATCTTACACAACCCGTGTTGGCCGCTAATCTACTGGCAAACCCCGGTAACGAATTGATTGCCTTTGGCGTTTCAGAAAAGGGCGATAGGCAACTGGCCGTTTACGCCTTTGATTCACAAAAAAATACCTTAGTATTGCTGGATTTATTCACTTTAAGTCATAACTTATTTGCTTACGATCTTGGTGTCGTGCAAACAAGTGGCTTGCAATCCCTGTATTTTCTGAGCAATCGTCATATTTTCAAATATCAATACATAGCTGGTGAGGGCGGAAATCTGCCTAAATCTGGCCCTGTTATGATGGCAACAAATGACAAAGCCGTTGCAACAATTACCAAATCTAAGTCTTTGTTACAGCCGATTTTAAGTGTTTCGTCAATGTATCTGAGTGAACAATCAGATGTGCTTATGGCCTTAGACTTTTCGCAAGACTTGAATGACGATCAGCAAGATGACTTTATACTTGCACAATTTACAGAGCTTAGTTTGTGGCTATCGCAGTCCAATAATCGTGAGTTATTGGCACAGACCTTAACCATTCCATCGTTACTCAAGGTAGATGGCAAAAATGTGACGTTTAAGCCCCGTGAGTTATTTTTTGTGGACATGAATTTAGACACCAAAAGCGATGTGGTATTGGTGGAGACTGGTGAGTTACTGGTTTATCAACAAAATGCACAAGGAAGTTTTAATACTCAAAGTATATCAATACCCTTGGCCAATGATATCGAAGGTGTGAATTGGTGGGATAAAATTGACGCTGACGGACAGCAGCTCGACCAAAGTCAGTTAAATCACAAGCTAGTCGAAACCATTGCTGACCTCAATGGTGATGACCTACCTGATTTGATCGTGCGTTTCACGCAAAGCTCAGGGGTGTTAGATCGTACCAACGATTATGAAATTTATTATGCTCAACTTGGGCAACAAGGTTTGGTTTTTGAGCCTAGTCCCGCGACGCGCATTCAATCTGACACTACTTTATCAGACTTGAAATTAGTTGATTTAGACAACGACGGACGTCAAGAAATTATGGTCTCATCCTTTGAGTTGGGGGTGTCGCAAATTATAAGTGCCTTGTTATCCAGCAGTATTGAGCAAGATGTATTTATCTATAAAATGGACGAAAATCAGCGTTATCCGCGTAAACCGACCGTCAGTCAAGAAGTCGAAATTACCTTTAGTTTATCTTCCGGACGCAGTGGTCAACCTATGGTGAAACTGCAGGACATTAACGGCGATGGTTTTAAAGACATTATTTTTTCTGAAGAAGATGAGCAAATAAAAGTGATTACCGCCTTACAAGACGACAAAAGGTTATTTAATCGCCGAGCAGAGAAATACGAGGTAAAGGTACCTAAAAACGCCACTCTTATTACTCATAGCGACGTCAACCAAGACAATAAGATGGACTTGATATTACATTATAGTCGGGCTGATTCAGCGGAACTGCTAAATAAAGTCATAGTGCTGATCGCTAATTAGGTAAAACTATGTGAAAATTTGCCAATACCTACCTAGGCCAGTGTAAACGCAATTTGACATTGCGCGGCCATAAGGGTTTAAGGCAAACTCTGCATTAATTTGTACAGCGTAGTTAGTTGACTTTATAAGGACTCCATGAAGACCCCCAAACGAATCCAGCCTCTTGTTGATGATGGCTTGGTAGACGAAGTGTTATATCAATTGATGAGCGGCAAAGAAGCCACTGTTTATGCAGTGCGCTGCGGAGAGCAGGTGCGTTGTGCCAAGGTCTACAAAGAGGCCATGCAACGTAGTTTTAAAAAAGCCGCGCAATATCAAGAAGGTCGTAAAGTCCGCAATACTCGCCG
>TARA_R110002153_G_scaffold5200_2_pt1 | contig 10741 bp, 3 predicted proteins | sample TARA_R110002153 | Tara Oceans TARA_R110002153 (sample SAMEA4398193) | marine metagenome | biome: Polar Biome; feature: [SRF] surface water layer (ENVO:00010504); material: water (ENVO:00002006), including particulate matter (ENVO:01000060) such as... | depth 5 m
CCTTCACTTTCTGTTTCGTTTTCAACGGGTGGAGGTAAAATGTTATTAGCGTTAGGATCTAACATGTCTAAATCCATAATTAATGGTGAACCATCTAAATCTGTCCAACCATTAGGATCAGCACCTAAAGCCATTTGGTTAAATGATTTTGACTTAGCTAAAAACTGCTCCATCATTCTCACCTGCCTAGGATCTTTTAAATCAAAACTTCTTTTTTCTTTGCCAACCATTATACCAATCTGATGGTTTTTGTTTTTACCTTGTACCATTTTAACATCAGTGTCTCTAAAAGTAGTTTTTAAACCTTTTATAGCAGCATCATAATCTCCTTCTGCAAGATAACTTTTGTTAGTTTCTGGATTGTTCAGTGATTTTACAACTAACAAGTCAGAGTACAAACTTTTCTTTTGTTGGTTTATTTGTGTAACAGTACCGTAGTTATCACTACCATCAAGACCTTTAAAATATTGACCAGCATTACCTTTCTTAACATTGTACTGCTCATTGTGAAGGTCAGCAACTGCACTTCCGTAATATTCAGAAAACATTTTTAAATTATGTTGCATACCAGTGTTTTGTCTAAGAAAGTCTTTTGATTCTTTGTCTGTCCATTGAAAGTTACCTTGATCATCAAAAGCTGGTTTCGACTCTCCTTCGCCAGACCCGTCTGCGTCAAAAGTTATAGGTTTACCGTTTTCATCTTGATAAAACTTTGCCGGTAAATTACCAGAGGCAAAATCCGTTGCATAGCTTATGTCTTGATCGTCTGGTGTTAAATCTCTAAACATCATATCTAATTTTTCAGAGTTAGATGCTGGTTGGTCTGGGTTTCCATCAGATTTTAATTCATTAATAGTAGTAAGCATACTATTAGCAGCAACACCTTTATTCATAGGAGCACTAGCCGTTGCACCATCTTCTATAGCGTTGTTTGCAAACTTTAAGGAAGCTGTTGATCCATTTTTAAACTCACCTTGCGAAACTGGAAGCGGATTGTTTTTATCATAAACAGTACCATCCGGCATTGTCACTTTCATGTTGTAACCATCTTCTTTTGGGTATTCTATTTTAACACCATCCATCTGCCCATTAACGGCAAGTTGAATTTCTTTTAAATGAGCACCTTGCTCTTCTGAAACTCCTAAAGAAAACGTACCGTTATTTTCGTAACCTCTAACATTTATTTGTGCCAAAGCTTTGTTACCGGCGTCAATATTTTGAATATAACTAGCAGACTTAGTAATTTCTTTTTGAGCTTTTAAATCACCTTTATTTTTTGATAATATTCTAGCTTGGTCTTGATACAAACCACTAACCTCCTTCATTAAATCCTCCATACCAGGTATGTTTTCACCTCCTGATAGTTGATGGTCTGTTAATAAAGGCACTGTTTCCAAAGGTGGTTTATTCTGCATTAAAGCGTCAAAAGTAGCATTTTGTTTTTGATACTCCATAGCCATAGCCTCCATACCAGGCTTACTCGCTCCTGCAAACCCTTGGTTAAACGCTTGATAAGAAGCTATAGCAGCTCCTCCATCACCGCCCTCTGCTTGTGCTGTTTGTTTTAATATACCTTGATCTGCTGCGCCTGCAGCTGCTTTTGTTGCCATATTATATTGTTTTAATTACATGTTAGAGAACTTGAACTTACCATCAGCTCCAACTCCAGAAGCATAGCCAGTTGCTACAGAACCTGCAACCTCACCAATTCCACCAGCAACCATAGCTCTAGAAGCTGCTATGTCTTTTTTAGCAGAACCTAACCTTTGAGCTCCCATACCTAATAAAGTGCCCTGTCTAGTCATTTCCATTGACTGTTGTTGAGCAGCTCCTTTACCAAACGTTGCGTCAGCTTGCATTTCCATTTGTTGTTCCATCATACCACCTTTAGCAGCAGCCATGTTATTAGCGGCTTCTTGCTGTCCTATGCTAGCTGATGCTTGTTGCGATTGCATCATGCTTTGGTTTGACAAAGCTTGAGCTAAAGAAGCAACTCCAGAACCACCTGCGGCACCCTGTAAACTGTCCATCATATTAGCTGAACTTTGTTGGAACATTTGTTTTTGAAAATCAGCCTGCTGAGTATTTACCTCAAGGTTTTCATAAGTGTTTTGAAAATCTCTTTGTATATCTTGAAAAGGATTTTCTATAGTTAAATCTTTATATCTTTGTTTTTCTAAATCGTATTCTTCTTGTGATTTTGCTAACTCAGCTTTACGAGCTTTACGACCAGACAAACCCATACCTATTTTGGCTAAGCCTGATACAGCTCCTGATATTGCCATTATTGCTAAAGGACCCATGTTATATTGTTTTATTTAGTATCATATGTAATATAGTTACATTTATTGTTTATTATTTACTACTTTTTACTACTTCAGCGCTAACAGCAAATAACTCTGCTGAAGCTGTTGAATCATTATTCATTTGTACCTCTGCGTAGTAACCACTAAGGCTTGACGTACTTATCTTGTTGTTTTTGCCAAAAAATATATAATCATTAGCTGTTGGTAGTATTTCGTTACCATCAGTTTCAACGTCTACAGTGTATGTTGTAGCGCCTTGTACAACTGCTATACACTCTCCAAGTTCTATAACTTCACCGCTTTGCTTACCGTCCACCATCTTTACAAAGTATATAATATCCCAACCACCACTATCTGCTGTACTAGAAGTGTCACTAGCTACTGTTGAAACTTTTGGTTGTAGTGAAGTGTTTACTGGTAAAGGTAATGTTATTCTTACTGTTGCCATATTATGATAAATTAAATGTTAATGTAGCTATGTTACTATCTTGTTGGCCATCATTTGCTTTAAACTGAAGCGTTTGAGGTGAAGATGATTGCCCAGCATTTCCTGAGGTATACGCCACTACCTTACTGTTACCTAGCACTATTGTTTGATTTGTTTGACCTAAACATGCTATTGTTGCTGATGAATTATTTTGATCTGTGTAAGCAAGAGTTCCACCTACAGGCAGTTTTGTAATAGTAAAAGTTAAAGCATCGCCTTCTGGATCAGTAGCTGCTAGTGTTACTTCTTTAGCTTGTCCCCTTGTTGCCGATATAGTTGCTTGAGAAGCTGCTGTAGGCGCCTCATTAAAAGCCAATATACCAGCAGCGTCAAGGTCGCAGTTTTGACTACTAGTACCAAAATTGTTTACTGCAGCGTCACCATTAATATGCATTACAGTGTGAAAAGTAAGAGTTGTGCCTGCATTAATCGTGCCACCTGGAGTTTGACTGACAGCTATAGAGGTAAACACTCCAGAGTAAGTTGAATCGTACAACACTACTAAAGAAGTTGCTCCAGATCTTGTTACACCACTACCAGTAACACGCATACCAGACTTTATACCGGCACTATGATCTCCAGTAAGTCTTATAAGTTGAGTGTTACTAAACGCTTGAGCAATAGTTACCGCTGTTGTTGTTGGGTATATTGTTCTTTCTTGCTGTCCAAAAGCGACTAAACTTCCACCAGTTAAAGTATTTATAGATCCATTTGTTGTACCAGTCCAGTCGTTTGCAGTTATACTTCCTATTTTTTTGATAGATATTAAAGACGATTGTGGTGTTATACTCCAGTGGGTTTTTTGATCAGTAAAATTATAACCTATTGTAACACCGCTTAGAGCTCTTGTCCCAACATTGCCCTTGCTTGTTAAAGCAACACCAGAAGTGTGTGATGTACCAAGCTTAACTATAAAATTACTTGCAGCTTCTGTTAGTCTAAATGTAATTGTAGTTTCAGCGTATTGAGGTAATGTAACTACTGTTGGTGACGTTAATGTAAGAAAAGTATTCGAACTAGCCTGTGTTAAAATAACTGAGTACGTAGTTGAGCTAACAACACCTGGAAACGCAATAGACTCAACATACAAACCGTTAGTTGGTATTGTTATAGTACTAGCTCCACCCCTTATAGAACTGTTTGAAGCATTTTTAACGTCAAAAACAAGCGTAGCGCCGGGATCGCCAAATATACTAATATCTCTAGTTTCACCTTGTTTAGCTAGGTTTCTTTGGTCTATATAAAAACTATATATTTTATTGCTTGACTCAGCTAGGTTTAACTCCGCTTTTGCGGTAAAGTTTATTCTATCTCCCACAACAAGTTTTAAAGGGTGTTTGTACTTAACAACAAAGCTTCTAACAGTTAAATTGCCACCAGCAATAGATCCAGTGTCGTTAATAACAACAGTGTAACTACTAGTGTCACTAACTTCTGCAAAATTTATTGAAGGAGGAGTTGTAAATATAAACCCACTTACAACTGTAAATGTTTTTGTAAAAACAGTTGTTGTAGTTAAAGGCGTACCAGAAACACTGTATGTTGAACCAGAGTTCTCCGTGCAATTTCTTTTTTCAGTAATTATATTTGCCATTTTATACGTTTTGTGTTAATTGAGGAGTTACGGTAGCTTTTAATAAAGATACAATGTCATAAGCTGGCATAGTACCACTTATTGGTATTGTTATCCTAACAACATTTGTATGTAACCACCTGTGTGAAGTGCTAGAAGTCCATGTTCCATTATTTATATAACCATCAGCTATTACAGCGCTACCTATTAAACTACCGGGATCAGATGTTTCAACTACACTAACATCGTAATTGCTATTGTTAACTTGATTTATAGTAGTCACACTCCATTTTTGACCGTTTACAATTTGAGGGTGTATATAAAAATATTTATTCTCAGTACCTCCACTAGCTATTTGTCCAGCAGATCTGTTGATAATTATTTCTTTACTTAACTTAGTAGGTAAATGTTGCTTGTTGTTTATTATGTATTTAGGATATCTTTCCTCGTTTTGATTTGTTTTGGCAACTGCTATATTGTCTATGTTACCAGCAACATTACTACCTTTAAAAAGGTCTATGTTAGAGTTTGTAGCAACGAAAGTGTCTGATATAACACCTGTGGTTGTTCTTCTTGCACTTGCACTCACACCACTTCTTTGTGAAAAGCCCATAGCTTTGTTATCTGGGTTTGCAGTTATAGTTACAGTTGCAGATAAAGTATATGTTTCTCCAGGTGTTAAATCATCAATAATGCTTTTTAAATACTGTAAGCTTGTAACAGCTGTACCGGTGATTTTAACAGCCGAGTTTAATGTAAAACCACTATTAGTATGTGTTTGTCCAATAGCAGCTGGATTACCAGTTTCGCTTGTTGGGTGAAAATTTCCACCAGAAAATCCGTAAACACCTCCAACTAAAGCTAACGTTGGTGAGGATTCAGGAGAGAATATTCTTACGTTTTGTATGTACTGTGTGTTGTGAGTCCCGCTAGCAACAGAAACAGCACTACAAACACCAAGACCTTGAACACTAAATTCTTTCGGGTCTAAATTAGCTATAATATTATTTGTACCTTGAATAAAGTTAAACCACTTACCTTCTTTTTCTTTAAACTCAGGTATTTTACCATTTTGCTTGTTAGTTTCAATTTTATTCCCATACCAACCATTAGTAATTAAGCTTAAATCGTCATTGTCTGACTGATATATTCTAGATGTAGTACCTTCGTAGTTTAAACCTTTAAATGATTTTATAGCCGATGGAGAATCGTTAAAAATAAATGTTATTTTAGATTCATATTGTACTCCATAAAAATTGTTTCTAAGTGTGTTAGCGTTATGTTGGTAAAGCTCTCCTCCATTAATACTGTAGTAATCACCGCTTACAGAAAAACCTGCTTCAGGTAAAAAAGACTTAAAACTAGTCCAACCATTAATACCTTCTGAAAAGCTAATTGTCTTATTGTTAAATGTTAAATTATAAGTATCTTTATCTTCGTCGTAACTACCAACAACATTATCTGCATCAGACAGGTTTTCTTTAAAAAAAGTTGACATACCATACGCTGCTATATTTGTCAATCCGTCGTTAGAAAGCCTTAAAACAGCGTTTCTATTTTTATCTGAAAAGTAAACCCTATAACCATAACTAGAGAAAGACTCTGGGTTTTTAGATATTCCAAACTCACCTGCAAATGGAACCGCTTGACCAAGAACGTTGTTTGTTGATAATAACTGTGGGTTTCCATCCGCATTAAACAAAGCGTCTTTATTAGCTAATATTTTAAGAGTTTTGTGTTCACAAAAAGCTATTACATTTGTGTTTCTAGTAAAAAGCTTTTGTATAGTACCGTAACTAGGGTTTAAATCTTTAGTTATTTTTTCTGCTTGGATAAATTGATTTAAATTGTTTACACCACTTTTTCCATTAAATATACCAGAGTATATAAAACCACTACCTAAAGTTTCTTCTTTATAAAGGTCTTCAAATGTAGTGCTAACTCTAGGACCCATGTCTATTGTAGGAGCGTTAAAGTCATCTTTTATTCTATCAGACTCAACACCATTACCATATGAATAGCAATTATACCAATTTAAAGCTATTTTGTATCTAAAGTTTGGTTTGTCTGCTGTTACAAAGTTTGTAGAAGTTGATGCGTTAGCAGGGTTAGTTTCTTCTGTTATTAATACTTTCTGCTCGTTTAAAATGTTTCCATTTGTATCTTTAGAATATATTGTAACAGTAGAACCAGCTGGAACGCCTAGTTTTTGCTCTGGACTTGATCCAACAGGACTTTTAACTTTAAACCTTGACAACGTGTCCCCAGGTTCTGTTACAATTATTATTTGAGTGTCTTGATCAAAAACATCAGAAATAATATTTTTATCCTTGTCAACAATGTCCTTATCTATAAACATATCATCTTTTAAAACAAGCACTGTGTTAGGAGTTTCGTGATAAAGATTTAAGTCAGCTAATTCTTTAGGTTGAACCTCAAACACAGCTGGGTTTTTACTAGAAAATGTATCTGAGTTTGTGATTGGTTGTAGTATTTGGATTTCAACTCTGTTGTCTATTTTCTCTACACTGCTTAAACCATTGTAAAAAGACTGTGCGCCAGATTTGTTTAAATCAATATTTTCAGGGTCACTCTTAGTACTACCGTCATAAGGTCTTAATTGAAAACCTCCATTTGTAATTGTATTAGGTGTTGTCAAGTCTGATAAATACTCGTGTGTTGGAGACCAAGCTATTATTTTATCTAGGTCTAAATGCCACCTAACACCCTGGTTTGATCTTTCATTATAATCATTATTATTTCCTGGGAAATTAGCGTAGTTATTAATATCTATTAACTCTGATTTAGTTATAGTATATATAGTTTCAGTTGGGTCAATGGTAAATCTAAATTTAGCACCAACAGTACTTAAAGCTTTGTATAAAGTAAAGTTATTTTCTATTAAAGACCTTCTTGTACCATAAGGAGTGTCAAAAGCATAACCACTACTAGTCTGCCCACTACCATTCCCTCTTGGAAGCCCTGGTCCTATGTTAAATAACCTAAAGTCAGCATGCTTTTCCCCAAGCCTAAAACCATGACCCATCTGCTTTCTTTTGCCAATATTAATATTGTGGCTAGATATAGCGTCTGGTTTGTTACTCCACTGTTTCCACGCCCAAGCTTGATCTATAGCATATCTTTGTATACCTAAGTTATTTATACCATTCATGCTAATTCTAAGATAGTTATGTCCTCTGTACGTATAATCTTTAAACACAACACCATCTACATTTCCGCCGTTAGCTACTCCATCTATTTGATGAAGTCTAGGGTTGTTATCTGTTAAACTACCATTAAAAGAACCAATTGCATTGTCACTTAATGTACTTAAATTTAGTGAATTATCAGACCCCAACCTGTTTGAGTCAGCAACATTGCCTTGAAGACCAGTTTCTTGAAGAGACCCTCCACCACTAGTACCATCTCCTGTGTAAACATTCTGAATCCAATGTATTTTCTCTGTAGATTTTATACCATAAACAAGACCGTTATCAGAGTTAGCATTTATAACATAGTCTTGTAAAATATCATCTTTTAATACTTTAACAAAAAATCTACCAGCAAACTCTTCATCATATTCTTTCAATTGGTCTTCGTAAAGCTCAAAATATTCTGCACGACCAGTATCGCCTGGAGCTACACCGCAAAAAGATATATCAGCTCCAAATGGTTTTTTAAGCAGAAACTCGTAGTAATCAACACCGTCAGCAAAATCACCGTCAGCGCTTCCCGCTGTAGTTCCATCACCCCCATCAAACTTTATTATAGATTCTATTTCATAAAAATCAGAAACAGTGTTTTTAAAATAAGATCCTATACGTAAAAACCTGTTATCAGCTTGACTATCAGCTGCTGATTTTATAGCTTCATTTAACTCAACCCCACCATTACCTCTTATTCTAATTTTTATACCACCTTGAATTGGGTAACCCGTACTTGGACTTGCATAATCACCAAACACTTGATTTTCTAACCTTCCTATTAACTTTCTTTTAATTCTAATAGCTTCTGGAGCAACACTTTCTTTAGCTAAAATTTTATACTTAGGCTCAACACCAACCTCTATTGTACCATTTGAATCATGGGCTTTTTTAAGAACAATAGTGTCTCCTTCTTGAACTTTATTAATGTCACTAGAAGGAAATGAAACCCAAGCAAACTCTTCTGTTGTGTTTTGATATATCCTATCCATCGTGATATTATAATACTCTCCTTTAGGTTCTTTTATGTAGTATTTTAAATGAGTAACCCAATCTGGCATCATAAAATTATAAGAACCAAAGAAAGAATTAGCAGTGTAAGAGTTTGGTTGTTCTATTGAAACTGAAGAAACTTTTGGATCCACCCATGAAGGTGAAAAAACAGGAGTCTGCCTTCCATATTTGTCTAACAAGCCAACACCTAGTTGATATGTTCTTAAAGACTTAATAGATTTTACAGGAACACCTTTAGCCTGTGTATACTCTCGCATACTTAGTTCAAATATTGGGTTTTCTCCTAATAAATTATATTGTTGAGTGTAATTTGCGTATAATAGCCTGTTAGCTGTTATCTCTTGGGCTTTAGCTTTTTTAGGAACGTTGTCATATGCACGTAAAAGCTGGTTACTAGGCAGCATAGCGTTTAATTGATCACTAGTAATTTCTAAATCTACAAAAGAGTCAAGATCTGATGAGTTAATTGTTTCAAGTTTGTAAATACTTGGTGAGTCAGAAAATTTTGCAAGCACCTCTAACCTTTCAACATCATATGGTTTCAGTTCAAAATCACTTAAAACTATTTTACTAACAGTGTTACGCATGTTTTTATTATAACCTATTTCGGCGTCTAACTCATAACCACCTTCTGTTGGTAAAAACCCAACGCTAGTAAAAGGAGATATACAAGAATACTCACCATCAATATATCTCCACCTGTATGCAAACCTAACAAACCTATCCTCAAATATAGCGGTGTCAGTTTCTTTTCTTGAAGTCCAATTTCTAAGATCGGAATCATTCATAGAAACTATAGCTGGATCAATACTTAATATTTTTACATCAAAAACTTTTCTATAAGGTGTTGATGCTTGGACACCATGAGAAGAGCTTATTAAAAAACCTGTTTCTTCACCTGTTAATCTTAGTCTTATTTTAACTAAATCACTAGAATCATTAACGGTGTTTGTGTTAGGAGCTTCTAAAACAACTATATCGCCAACTTTATAATTAGGTCTTGGTTGAAACACCATTTTTTGTATTCTAATAGAGTAACCATTTTCATCTACAACTACACTAGTAACATTTTGATCGTCTGTTTGGTAAAGATCAAGGTCTGAGCAAGTACCAGCTGGTTTTGCATAAATATTACCATCTGAGTCTTTGTATTTCCAAAAGCTAAGGTTTTGTGAATTAGAAAGAGCAAACCTAAACCCAATTGTTGAGCCACTTGCTATGTTAGTTGCTGGAGCGGCTGTTAGCGTTATACTGTTAGCCGACTTAGCTTGCACTCCACAGGCGTTACCACTAGAGTTTGTTACAGTGTTTCCATTTCCTAACACTAGTGTTTGCCCAACCTCAACGTCTGTCCACAATATTTGACCAGCAGCATTTTGTGCATCAAAAGTAATTGAAGTGCTATTTATAATAGCGTTTGTATCTCTAAATGTTGTTTTATTTGTTCTAGCACTAGACGCTGTTGCTCCAGCTGAAAAAGGATTACCCTCCGCACCAGACCTTCTACTAGTGTTAGTAGGATTTGTAAATGAAGATGTGTTTGGCTCTGTAGTACCACCAGCATCTCTAAACAAACTCATTTCTGGTGACTGTAAAGGGTATTTTTTTATAACAGTTATGTGTTCTTCTAGCACGTTATCACCTGTAACTATGTTGGAACCATCACCTTGCTCTTTAACAAATTTTGTAGTAGTTGCAAAAGGGTTTGAAGTGGCAGCACCTAACATAAATCTATTTATATTTATTTTTTTAGGCTCATTTTTATTGTCTGTCCAAAACAGTAAACCATCAATAACATTAATTCCAGTTATTAAATAATCGTTGTCAAAGTTTAAAAATGAAGTGCTACCCCCATGATTGTCTACTAAAACAGGTTCTACACTGTCAGCTACTTGATCAAACTCTGCAATAGCATCGACACTAGTACCTGAAATAAACCATATTGCTTTTTGATTTTCTGGGTTTAATATACTTCCAATACACACACCACCAGCTATACCTAGTGAAGAAACTTTTAAGTTTCCATAAGAATTTTGCGCCGACCCAATATCGCTTCCTTCTGTGGTAGCAATATCAATGTTCAGCGCATCTCTATATTCATTTTTAGGTACTAGTCTCTCGTCAAGGTCTTTGTTCATCTTCCCCGACGTGAAAGTGT
>TARA_R110002153_G_scaffold64450_1_pt1 | contig 10738 bp, 12 predicted proteins | sample TARA_R110002153 | Tara Oceans TARA_R110002153 (sample SAMEA4398193) | marine metagenome | biome: Polar Biome; feature: [SRF] surface water layer (ENVO:00010504); material: water (ENVO:00002006), including particulate matter (ENVO:01000060) such as... | depth 5 m
TTATCTATACTAAGTAAAATTAGTAAAAGTAAAATTGATAAAGTATACGAAAGTACTGTAAAGAAAAAAACTAAAATTAGTAAAGGATTTAAACATCCTAACACATCAGGTAAAAAATTAGAAGGTGCTGTTCCTAAAAACGATAGAACAGACAAACTGAAAGCATTAATGATGAAGCCGTTATTAGGCAGTGATCTTAAAGCACAGTTTGACGCCTATGTTGCTATTCCAAATCCAATGATGATATCTGCATTTAAACAGTCAATTGCCGCTACTGGTAGAGATACAGATCTACGCAGTATTGTAAAACAATTTATGACTATGTTACACAGCAGTGATCAAAATAAATTAGCAGAAAGCAAATTATTAGAATACTCAAATCTTGATCAAGCAAAGCAAGAAATTTTACAGCAGGTAAGTCAAATAGATGCGTCCGAAGAAGATGCCGACCTTGCAAAAAGGAATGCAGATTTATTAGACACTATTTACACAATCCTAAATAAAAGTAATGTACTTAACAGAATAGGCGAAGTATTACCTACTGTATTAAGGGACGAATACTCAGAAAGAATGGTAGTGCAAATTGCACAAGAAATGACAACGGCACCCTTAACATTTAAGCAACGAGCTCACTTTGCACAGAACTTATCAGATGATAAAGTTATAAACCCTAAAATATTATTAACTCCAGGCAGTTACACCATAGATCAACTAACATATGATGATCCAGTTAACAAAGCAATGTTCAACCATTTAAAAATATTTGGCGTTGGTCAACAAATGAAAGGACCAGCAGAACATGCCTTGGCAATACTTTGTAGGTCAATTAGTATACAAGGTAAAGGTGATATAACCATTGGTAATACAGCAGTAGAAATTAAAGCGGCTGTAAGTAAGTCACCAAGTGGAGGCGGAGGACGATTTGGAGAAACAGGTAATGTACCAAGTCGTAATAGAATGATACAAGTTATTACTTCTAATGAAAAATTAAAACCATTAATAGCACAGCATCTTATTAAGCAAAAAAGTTTAAACATAGAACAGTTTGTACAGTTGTGTAATTTAGCAGAGCTGGAACCAGCAGAAAGACAAACATTCGGACATGAAGTGTTTAGTGAAGTGTTTGGACAAGAAGCAACACCAGTAATACAAGCATTTGCTACACCTAACGCAGATCCAGATACAGTAAGAAAGGCGTATATTATGTCAAACTTCAACTGGTATAAAAACAGCGACATGGGTGGTGAATGGAGTATACTTGCCGCAATCAGTTTTGCCGCTAATGCAATCGGTGTAGTTGAAACAGGCGAAGACCTAAAGAAAATTAGTGTGTATAAAAAGAATCCTGCTATTATTACAACAGATAAACCACAAGAAATGTTATTCCAATTTAATCCAAAGGCAACGTAGATGAGACTTGAACAGTTAACCGAAGAAAAACAAATACTTGTACAGGAACGTTTACCATATAAACGTGATGCACTAAATCCAGTGATGAGCAAAGACACTGTAGATTATCATTTTGGTAAACTTGCAAAAGCATACGTAGATAAATTTAATACTGGCAAAGGCGATGCAAAATTCAATGAAGCAGGCGCATTCCTGCACAACATATTCTTCCCACAACTAAAAGAACCATCCGGCGCAAATAAACCGCACGGTGAAATACTACAATTTATAATTGCTAAGTTTGGGAACTATGATACATTCAAACAAGAGTTTAAAGATGTTGCAATGTCATTACAAGGAAGTGGCTGGGTATACCTTGCAAAAAATGGTACAATAAAAACCATACCTAATCATGCGTTGAGAGGAGATATCTTAGTATTAGTTGACTGGTGGGAACATGCTTGGGCACTTGATTATCAAAGTGATAAAGAAAAATATTTAAATAACATCTGGAAAATAATTGACTGGGATAAAGTCAATGTGACAATTAAGTAATGAAATTATTTGAATTAGCAAAAAGAACTAACGTAACTAAAGAATTTCCAAGAAGCGTAATGCCGCAAATCAAAAAAGCTGATTTGGATAATTCTCAGTTTAAATATAAAAAAGGCAAAGTAGCATTAGATAAATTAATGCCTGTGCAAAGCCAACGTGTTAAAGGCATGCATGATAAAGCAAAAAATGGATTTAATGATGGTACAATTCGACCTATCATAATTGATAAATATAACTATATTGTAAATGGACATCATAGGTTTGATGTAGCTGTAGGCTTAGAATTAAACAAAGTCAAGGTACTTAAAGTAGATGCTACAATAGAAGAATTAATTGATTATTACAGTAATACAGCAGATGATCAACCAACAATGGAAGATAAGTGGAAAGAGGCATTAGATAAAAAAGTTAAAAAAATGCCTAAAAAAACAACAGGGTCTAAATCAAATATATTATTTAATTTAGGTTTAGCAAATGAAAACTTTGCAGACGGTAAAAAGAAAGGCAAAAGCAAACCAGGCAGAGTAAAGAAAGCAGGTGCCAGTTGCAAAGGTTCAGTAACGGATCTTCGTGCTAAAGCCAAAAAGTATAGCGGTGAGCGTGGAAAGATGTATCACTGGTGTGCTAATATGAAATCAGGTAAAAACTAAAAGGTATATAAAAATGGTAGATTCAGTTAAAAATTACGGTATTGCAGGTGTTGGTGCTAACGTTGAGTTAGGCAAGGCTGGAAGCCGCTTAGTAGGTAGCAGTAGCGATATAACACTACAAAAAAACAACGGTAGTTTAGCCCGTGCTGAAATTTTAGCAGGTACAGAAAGCGATCAAGCAGTTACTAAAGCTCAGTTAGATAGTGCCAGTGACAATAAATTACGTATTAGTAATCACACACTTAACTATAATTCCGGTGGCCCAATAACATTATGTACTGTGACTGCAGGCACAAGAATACTAAATGTAACTGTTGAAAAAGGTGTTGGCAATTGGACAAATGCTTCTTCTACCACAGAAATCACAATAGGTGATGCCGTAGACGCAGACAGACTATTTACTGGCTTTGATCATGAAGGTGCTCAATCAACTGATGTATCAGATCATTTATATGCATCACAACTGGATATAGTTGCAACTGTAACACCCGGCGGCGCTACAGCAGGCACGGCAAAAGTCAGTATTCAATATGCAGGAAACTTAGCATAATAACAAATCCTTAACTACCTTAGGGGACCGTGACAACGGAAGGCGTCACATTAAAAAGCACTTTTCGGAGTGCTTTTTTTTATCTTAAATAAATTTTCATGAATTTGATAAATAGTATTATGAAAATATCAGATCTAATCAACGACATCAACGAAACAACATCAGGCGGTATAGCCATAGTTGCTCAACCTATTGGTAAAGTAATTAAACGACCTAATCCTTCTGTGTTTGCTAAGACCAAAACCAAAGAAAACACCAAAGACGAACAACTTCCTCATTGCGAACTTTGCAAAGGCAAAGGTTGTGATACATGTGGCGGCACTGGTGAAGAAGATGGATACATTCATAGAGATTTAGGCGAAAAAGGCCCAGATTATGATGCGTCCGATATCCACTCTACAGAAAATAAAATTAAAGGTATGATTAATTATCACCAATCTGAGGTTGATGACGCCGAAACAGACGATTCCATTATGGTAGATGATCATCAAAATGCTATAGATTGGTACGAAGATTTATTACAACAACATAAAGAAACTGGAGCAGACACATTTGAAGCACCATTTGGTGGAGATACTGCTTGGAGAGAAAATATTCAGCAGGAAATGGAACAGCTTAAATTATATAAACCACAAGAAGCATTCAGAGGTATTGATAATTTACCAGAAGAATTAAACGATTTAAGAAAAAGAGCTGGCTTAGAAGTAAAAGAAAGATACAAAGATGTTGGTGTAGCAGACACAGTCAAAGACCAACGTGGTAAAGAATTCCAATTTGATAAAAGTACTAAAAAGTTTAAATCACTCGATGGCGAGGAAGCCGCTGTTAATACCAAGTTGGGTAAAGACTTATTAAGACTTAGACGCAACCAAATGAAGAAATCCACACCCAGTTATAATAGATGAGAGCTATAAGAGGAAAGAACAAAGTACTCAGTTTGCTGTCACGTGACGAAGCAACACTTTTCAACAAAATAGATTTAAACAACTTTTTAGATATAAATACTTTAGACGAACGTACAAACCATATTGCCGAAGAATTATACAAACGCAATGTAATTAATAAAATACGCAAGGAAAATAAAGTTGGATATGAAATCTACCCGCAAAAAGATACCCTTAAATAAAAAGGTAGAACTTGCAAGGAAACTTGATCAAGTTGCCGCCAATGTTGCTAAACGTGGTGTGTATGTTCCTGTGCGTAAACACAATTATTACATTGTTACAGAGAGTTTTAGCAATAGATACGTATTACATTATCTACCTACAAAGAAGTTAGCACAGACGCTGTGTGTACGTCTAAACCGCCGGAATTTAACCAAAGAGCCGCTTAAATCAAACGAATTAGTATCAGCACAAAAACAAGTAAACAAGTATATGGATCTATTTAACGAAACCGTATTCTTTAAAGCCATTATTGATTCAAACACTGTTGAGGACTTCCGCAGAGAAGTTGCATACATTAGAATGCGTGAAACAGTAAACCATATGAAATACATATATCCCACAGTCGCAAACTTATTCTAAACTCGCCTTTAATGATAAATAAGTGTTATTACACTATAGAATAGATAGTATATAACATTTTAGGAAACCATTATGATATTAAATCAATTAAACCCAACTTCGTTCACAAAGGTTGAAAAATTGAATAAGTTACTAAGTGAGCAATTTGGCATCAAGGTTACTCCGGGTAAAGCAAGTAAAAAGAAACTTGTAAAAATTCGTGAGAATGCTGACATGGCACTTGTTAAGTTACGTAACAGCAATAGACAATTTCAACTTGAACCAGAATACGCAAAATTTTTAGGCATTCGTGATGTTATAGACACTATGCTAAATGAAGGTATGTATCCAGAATCAAGATCATACAACGAATTAAGAGAAAAAATCAAATTAAAATGTGCTGAACTTATGGACAAAGGCTACACTCAAGAAGAAGCATGTAGCGAATGTATGAATCAAGTACGTTTAGATTCAAGTCATTGTTATGAAGATTCAGTAACTAAGCCAATGGTAATGGCGGCATGTATGGAATATGTCGAAGAAAATTGTGCAATGGAAAGTGTACTACCAGAAACAGATATGAACGAAAGATTACTTTCAGAACTTGCTAAAGAAGTAGGTGTTGAATTAGAAAATCTTGAGAGCTATGATGCCATAGAAGAAAAACTAAACATGTTTGCACAAGTAAGTGGCAAAAGCAGAGATGCAGTTGTTGGTTTCTTAAACGGTCTTGAAGAAGACGCACTAACAGGTGGCATACAAATGTTCGGTAAGAAGATTGGCGAGCAAAATAAATTCACAGGTGCAAGAAAAGATGCTATTGCACAAGGACAAGACTCATTTGAAGTAGACGGTAAACAGTATACAGTATCCGGTGATACTAAAGATGAGAAGAAACAAGATGCTAAAGAAAGCATGTTCGATGATATATTAAATGATATGATCAGCGAAGATGTTGATGTTGAACAAGCCGAAGTAGTTATGGCAGTTAGAGCATTAGCAGACGACATTCAAACCCAAGTAGAACGTATTTCAGACATGATGAACAAAGATGTACCAGCAATTGCAGATCAAATGAGAGCAGAGATGGGTGCAGGACAATCACAAACGTTTGTTGATACAGTATCAGGATTACTTGCAGGACACCTCGATGCATGTAAAGGTGTTAAAGCAGGACTTGATGCACAAGTTGGCGGATTAACAGGTGAAGAAATGACAGGTGGCTTAGGCGACACTGGATTAGGCGACACTGAAATGGGAATGGACGATGAATTAGGTGGCCCACAAGCAGAGCCAGGTTTAGATGATATGGGTATAGAAGAACCTGTTGATAATATACCAGCCGCGGCAGGCCCTGAAAATGAGCCATTAGGACGAGCACCAGTAGAGGTGTAACTTAATGCTTATTAACGAAGTAATAATTAGAGAAAGTTATGCGGAAGAGATTATTGTAGCAGTACAAGATCTCTTATCACGTGTAATGGCCAAAGACATAAAAGAAATATCTACTGATAAGTTTAGAAGAATCTTAGCAAAAAATGGCCATGTTATTTCGATAGATGAATTAATTCAAGCAGTAAGCAGAAGCGGTTTTGCAAGTAGTGTAGACAGTGAAACAATTGTACCTACTTCAGAACTACCAGCAGACATAGACACAGACGCAGAACCTACAGTAGATGTTGGTGATTTGGCAGGCACTCAAGCAATGAGTGATATTAAGGCGGATTTGTAAATGGCAAGTATATTTAGAACAGCAACCCAGGCAAGAACTGATACACGTAATAACAGTGTTATACACAGTGAAGTACGCGGCATAGAAACCGTTGTTCTTGCTAACATTGATGCAGGTGTGTTATATGCAAATGTAACAACCGGAACAACAATGACAACTGGCAATGCTTATTATAAAGTATACTACGGCATCACTACAGACGCAACTAAAACCGATCAAATCAATTATGTTCAAAAATACTTTAAGGATCTTGGATACGGTGTCACTATAAAACAAAAGGCAGGTGATGAGCAAGTCCTTACATGGAATATCAGCTGGTAACACTCAGCAGTACGTAACAAACAAAACACGCATAGTTGCATTTGGATGCAGTTTTACCCAAGGCGTGGGTTTAGATCATCGTACAACACATATGACTCACTACGGTGCGTATTCTCTCAAGGCCTGGCCTAACCTAACAGCAAGATTATTATCAGACGACCAATATGCAGTTCCGTGTGTTAATCATGGCGATGGTGGAGCCTCATCCTGTGATGTATTAGATCATATCCTCGAAGAAGAAATATTACCCGATGACATAGTAGTAATAATGTGGCCTGCGCCACATAGAAGCTCTTATATGCCCGGCAAAACAGCAGGTGCTTATGAGACATGGACATTAGGCTGTGGGCCTGACAACAAGCACGAGTCGAGGTATTGGACTATGTACTGGTCTGAACTTAGATCAGATAAAACGTTTGAAAGAAATTTGTACACAGCAAATTCTTATTTAAAACCCAGATGCAAAGCAGTATTACATATTCCAGGACCATGGTTTGGGGATGATGGTTTTTCATTTGAAAACTATTGTTATGATTGGGAAACATACGATTACATTTTAGATCCTTTTGTTCGTTTGGATAAAGCACCGCATGATGATCACTATGGTTTACAAAGTCACACACACATGGCAAAAGCCTTACACGATCTTCTCTGTTATGGCTAAACTATACTTTTTTGGCGATAGCTACACATACGGCACCGGTCTATGTGATGATGCAACTTTTAACATTAAACCTTCTGAGCTGGCATACCCATCATTAGTAGGACGCCACCTTAACATGGAAGTAGAAAATTGTGCCATGGGCGGAATTGGTAATAAAGAAATTTTTCATAGAATTACTCATTTTCATTCAGCATTTCAACCTGATGACATTGTGGTAGTTATGTGGACATGTGCCCAAAGAGCAATGTTCCTTAATTCCTCAGAACCAAACGGCATAAGAGCAGTGAATTATCACGAAGAAGATCCAGTAAAATCTGATTGGATGCAAACATATTATAAGTATTTTGGTAGTAATGAAAATGCTATATTTGAAACTTCGGTATATATTGCATTAACAAATTATTATATTAATGAACAAATAGGTAATAGGATTTTAAATTTTTGTACTCCTCTATTTGGAGAACAGGCAAACGGTGAAGTTTTATCAGAGTGGGCCAATGTAGAAGTAACTCCTGCATTTATTAGCCCATCAATATGCGTTGACCAAACACCATGTGGACACGAAGGCCCACAAACGCATAAAAAATTTGCCAAACATTTATCGAGAATTCTTGTTGACAAACTTAACTAAAGAGTGTATAATACATAGATGCTAATAGAAAAATATGAATACCCAACATTAAAACGGGTAACAGCAAAAAATGGACAACGACAGTACACCGGCGATGATAATCAACCAGTGCCAAGTGTGACCACAGTCCTTTCTGACACTGGTGATAAGACAGCTCTTATTAATTGGCGTAAACGTGTAGGCGATGCTGAAGCTACTCGTATCAGTCAAGAAGCCGCCGGGTTAGGTACTAAAGTACATAACGCATTAGAAAAATATGTGCTACAGGAAGAGTACGAAATTAAAGGCAATAATCATATCAGTGTTATGGCTAAAAGTATGCTTGCTGAAATGATTAATAAAGGTCTAAGCCAAGTAGATGAAATATGGGGTGTTGAAGTAGCTCTGTTAGCCAAAGGCTTATATGCAGGCACAAGTGATGCAGTTGGTAAGTTTAATGGTGCTGAAAGCATTATTGATTTCAAAACTTCTAAGAAAATTAAAAAGCGTGAGTGGATCGAAGATTACTTTATGCAAGGCTGTGCATACGCATTAGCACATAATGAAATGTTTGGCACAAACATTAAGCAAGTTGCTATTCTAATGATAGACAGAGAGTCTAATTATAAAGATTTTGTCATCGAAGGCGACGAATTTGAAGAGTACTGTCAGAAGTGGGCAATGAGATTAGCGGACTATTATAATAAAGTTTAGTCTAAAGTGATAAATACTGTTAAGTAGTTACATTGGAGAACTTAACAGTGGCAGAAGACAAAACAATAGTTTCGAGAATTCAACATAGACGAGGGCTTAAACAAGACCTTCCCCAGCCGTTACGTGCAGGAGAAATAGGACTTGCCACAGACAGTCGTCAAGTATTTATAGGTGGTGATGCAAGTAATCCACAGAACGTAGATTACAACGCAATTTCATACATTGAAAATACTGCTGGTGCAAAAACGCACATGACCAGCATTGCTAACAACAATATTATAGCCTTCCAAGTACCTTACATCAAATACAAAAGAGGTGACTTTGATAGCATTATTAATTCTCAAAGCTGGTTACCTTCTAATGCCAGAAGTACAGATGCCGCTTCAAACAAAGGCCAATTATTTAACAATAGCACTTTCCCTATATTCTCGACAGCAGTAACTAACACTGTTACATCTACTATATCAGCTGACACCACAGGTACTGTTACTGTTTATGTAAACAAAGATGCCAGCGACAGCACAGCGTCAGACACATTAGGTAATATTCGTGTTGGTGACCATGTTACGTTTGGCGGCGTTATACCTGCTGAACCTATTATAGTAGACAGTGTTGCAGTCAATGATGCAAGTTCGTATATTATCACAGTTAACAGCCAGCAAACTTTAACCACGGGCACAGCGGTAGCCTTTATACCTAAAACAGTTAAAAACTATGTAACAGGCGGACCATTCACAAGCAGTGAAGTAACAGTTAAAAAGAATGGCATTGCAATGATTTCAGAAACAAACCCATCATTGTTTACACCAAGTGCTGTTTCAGATTTTACACTGAATGGTACATCAACTACCCCAGATGGTACGCATACTCTTAAATTAAGAACAGCACCGAGCTCATCAGAAGAAGTTACGTTGTGTTATTATAGTAATGCAAATGTTATAGCCGCATTCGAAGGTGTTGGTAATAAAATTGCTGTAACATCATCAATATCAAGTTTTTATGATGCACACAGTATTCCAGATTACAGACGTATACCTAAAGAAAATATTAGAGTTAGTACTGAATCAGGATTAGGATATATTGCACTTGATACAAAACATATTTCCAGTGTAGCAGACGGAGCCAATATTTCTACTCCATCCAGTATATCATTGGGTAACTTAATGGTCAGCAGAGAAGATATAAAATCTACTTCTTCTTTAGCAGTTGACGGTTCAGACTTAGCAACATACGTTGTTAGTTTAGCATCGCCAAGCGATAATGTTTACAAAACAATCGGCGGCACAGATATATATAGATACGATAGAGCATATTTAAAAACAGTAAATAATACAACAGGTTATTTACATAAGCATGTATTTGATATTGCTGACAGTGATGGTTCGTCAGGAACTTTAAAAATCACAATACCTCAAAAAACATGGATTGGTGCAAGATCATCAACAGCAACATTATCATCGGACGCATCATTAGTCAATAATGGTTTTACTAATGCCTCACATGACAGAACAATTATAACATTAACACCAAGCAATAGTGATACAGATGGTGTAGCAGTAGGACATTATGTAAGATTAGTTGATACATCTGGTAGCCCATCTATTGAACTACATGATAAAATGTTAAAAGTAGTTTCTAAATCACCAACTACCATTGATGTAGACTTAGATCAGTTAGGTGGCGGAAATACTGCTCCTACATTTACAGCAAATATAACAAATAATTTAGCGTTTGTTAACCATGCAACAGATAGCACAGGTGATGACTCAGTACAAATTTATTCTCCAGATCATTTAATAACATCAGGTGTTACTAATGTATACTTAAACCAAACAGGTGCTGGTGGTGTAATGGGTGCTGGTGCAAATATATCCACAGTAATTGAAACATCATCAATAACATCTAATACATTTATTACAACTGGCGTTACTATGCCAATAGCAACAGCATTAGATGAAATTAGTGGTACATTCTTCCCAGTATTATTAGCATCATATACATCAGTTGCAGTACATCCTGTATTAGCAATTGATTTAAGTAGTGATACA
>TARA_R110002153_G_scaffold5200_1_pt1 | contig 10734 bp, 1 predicted proteins | sample TARA_R110002153 | Tara Oceans TARA_R110002153 (sample SAMEA4398193) | marine metagenome | biome: Polar Biome; feature: [SRF] surface water layer (ENVO:00010504); material: water (ENVO:00002006), including particulate matter (ENVO:01000060) such as... | depth 5 m
CAGACCAAGAATTTTCGGTTCCATCATAAAAGTTCTGAGCTTTGTTTTCATACCCAAACCTAGCTATTTTACGTATACCTAAAGCTAAGTTGTAGTCGTAAGGTGTTTCTAGTGTAAATGTTTCCAAACCATCAGTTACAGAAAACACTTCAACATCTGATATAGAATTACCACCATTAACAGAAGCGTAAAATGTAGAAAACTTAAATAGCTTTTTTAAATTTTGCGCAGTAGTAATTGTTGCTATACATAATAGCGGTATTATTATTAGTTTTTTCATTGTATATTTATTAGTTAATCACCAAAGTCAAACTCATCTTCATCAAAGTCAAACTCATCTTCATCGAAATCAAATTCATCTTCGTCAAAATCAAACTCGTCATCATTAAAATCAAACTCATCAAACTCACTTTTCTTTTTTCTTTTGTCTATTCCAAAATCCCAAGCGTTCCAACCAAGAATCATAGCTATACGGTGCCAAGTTTTGTTTTCTGAATCTAAAGCTTCTCCAACATTTTGTAGTTTATTGTAAATTCTATTAACAGGAGCGTTAAACAAAGCTTCCGTAAGTCCTGTTGTGACTTCCCATATAGGATTATCTAAGTCTACAATACCTAAATTTTCAGCTTCTTTTTTATTCCACTTCCAAGTCTGTGTGGCTCCGTAAAGTTTTCTTGCTTTAATTCCAATAGGAGGAGAGAAGTTTAAAAACTCTAACACTACATAGGCGTAGTCAGCTCTTCTACCTTTTTTATCTTGTTCCGCGGCTTTTAACGCCATGTTTTTTAAAGTAGATACAACAGCACCACCAATACCTAAACCTCTTAAGGTAGTATCAAGCATAGAGTTTAGTATACGTCCAGATTTTTTCTCAATTAATTTTTCATCATCATCTCCACCGTCGCTACCTGCCATTAAAGCAAACAACCCGGTTTGCAAAGTGTAGAAAATAACATTTTGTACAAAGCCATAGTATATTATTCTTGATATATTAGACTTAGTACTACCTCTTTTGTTTATTAAATCTAAAGCAGCTTTTTTCTGTAACCTAGCATACTGCATAGGTGTATTTTGAAAAGATAATATTAACCTACCTAACACAGATGCTTGTTCTTGAGAAATCATATCAGCTCTTGCTGACTGCTGTGTTGCTTCTGCTATTTCTTGAAAATCTTGAAAAGCTTTGCTTTCTGCTTGCTCTTGTGATAACCCTTGGCTTATATACTTTCCAACTCTGTTTCTGTAAAAAGTAGCACCTCCCATTGATATTGCAAAACTATCTGCTATTTGAGTAGGTAAAAATCCTTTTTGTAGCAAATACCTAACAGCTGCTTTAGCTTTGTTGTTTGTTCTACCAAGCTGAGTCATTAGTTCAGAAGCGTTTAAATCTTGAGTTAAACCAGTTCTACGTTGTTTTAAGAAATCAGAATTAAACAAATAAGTAAAGTCGGTCCAAAACTGTTGCTGGTCAGCAAATGCTCTTGATGCGGCAAAAATGTTATTATCTTCCCAGTTTATAAAGTTAACCGTAGATAAAGTTTGTAGTATTGCAGACCTAGCATTGATAAACATAACAGCAGCAACAGAACCGTTTATCCAGTTCATGAAATCGTTTACTTGCTTGCTGTCACCGTAACTTCTATTAGTACCGTTTTCCATTCTCCAAACAATATCTGACAATGCACTTCTAAAAGCAGACCCGTATATAGCCTCTATCTTGTTCATGTTAGGGCCTATTAATTTTTGACCATTCCACTTACCAAATATTATTTCTCTGTTTTGCTTAAACGTTTCTAGAAACTCATCTCTTTTGATTTTACCAGACTTTTGAAAAAGATCATGCTTTATACCATCTGTTTCCCATTCTTGCCCTGGTTTTACATAACCGTCTTTCTCTCTTGATATTTTACCTAAACTTAAAGCAAAAGATAACAACTCTTCGTCATTTTTAACAATATCAAGTAGTTCTTGCTTGTCTGTCTCTGACAAACCAGGTATTTCAAAACCAGCTTTGTCCCATAAATAAACTCTAACAGCGTCCTCTACTATAAAATCATTATCTATAATTTTTTCTTGAAGTTTTTTCTGTAAACCATCAAAGCTTTTTAGCAATTCATCATACTCATTAGCCATTTGTTGTTTGGCTCTGTTTAGTTGGGTTATAGCTTTTGCAAAAGGATCTAGTAAAACTTTCTTTAAAAAAGCAATTTGCTTATCTCCTTTGGCTCCTTTACCAACAAAGTTATACAATAAGCCCATAAAATCTTCTGCAGACGGTGGTATCCAAAATCTATACTTACCTTGTTTTTCACCTCTTTTTCTACCTTTAGTTTCAGCATATCTTTTCTTAGAATCTATACCACTAATATCTTCTAACATCTTGTTGAACTGCTCGTTGTATTCTATACTTTTTGAAACTTTAGCTAATTGTACTTTAGACTTAACGTCAAGTTGTTCTAAAACATTTTTAACCGCCTGAACGTTTTGTAATGCATCATCAGCAAAGTATATGTCATTATAACCTTCTTCAACCTTACCAACTATCCACAAAGCTTTAGCTTCACCAGTACTATTCCCTAAACCAGTTATGTTTTTTAAAGGTATCTCTAGGCCATTTTCTTTTAAAAACTTATATATAGCTGGAGCAGCAGCCGCGGGTCTAGCTGTAAGTACATACATATTATCTGTCCCAAACTTTCTAGCTAGTTTTAATGCTTTTTGAAATAAAGGAGCAACCTCACCACCTACAACTTTGTTAAATTCTGAAAAATCAAACTTATAACCAGCGTCTGCTAAGGCTATATAGTCTCTAGCATATTCTTCAGCATTTAGCTTACCTTTAACACCTTCAGGTGTAACAAACAATATATTTGACTTAGTTGTTGCTAGAGTATCATCAAAATCTAAAATACTTATTCCATTTGTTTTTTCATTATACTCTAAAGATCTAGCCATTTTAGACGCTTCACGATAAGCTATTGATTTACTAACTTTAGGAGCTTTTACTTTTACAAAAGCGTCTCCAACCCTTGTTTTACCTTTGTCTTCTATTTTTAAAACAGCTCTAACATCAGGGTGATTTAAAAGTATTTCATTAAAACTTCTATTTAGAGGACCATGTGTTAAATCTGTCATTTCACTTCCTTCAATATAAGCAGGTCCTAATCTTGATTGAAACCCAGCACCGTCAATAGCTTTGTTGTGTTTTTTTGTTATAATGTTTACAGTGTAGTCTTCAAAAGCTTTATCAAGCAAATCATTCCATTGACTTTTCTCGTTACCTTCTTTATCATAGTATATACCTTCGTTTTCTTGATCTAATATTTCTATAGTTCTTATCATCAACTGGTGATGAGGTTTGTTGTGGTCATACTCCAGCGTTGTTCCTGGGTTTTTAGGACCAGTGTATTTGTTTGTTTTAAAATCAAACAAACCTTCAGCGATACCCCATATTTTAGCTCCTTTTCTAGAAGGAGACTCCATGTTGCTACCAAAACTAAAAATCATTTGAGCAACCATCATTTTATCTCTAGCGTTACCTGTTTTAGTATACTTTTTCCAAGTTCTAATAGCTATAAATTTAAAAAGATCTCTTGCAACATCTGCTTGTGTATCTCTATCTTTTTTACTTTGAGGCCAGTTTTCAGCATCTTGCATTTCCTTTAAAACATCAGCGCTTTTGTCTTTCTTTAATTTAACTAGATTTTTACCGCTTATGTTAAAGAAATTATCTGTGTGTAAATTTATTAAGTCGTAATAATCTTTAGCGTTAGCAAAAACCTGAGGTCTAAACCTTTCTGAATCTATCCCGATATAGTTATAACGAACTTCAATTGAACCTTTAGAAAGTGGTAAGTACTGCTTGTTTGCTATACCACTTGCGCTCTTATACATACCACCTAACATAGTTATGTACATCATAGCTTTTTCTTTAGTCATAGAGTTAGCTTCATCTTCAACTTGCCGTTTAAGATCTTGCACTATTTCAGCTAAATTAGCTCTACCTCTTTCAACATCTCTTTTACCAAAAGCACTATTTTTAGAAAGTGGATCAAAACCAGGAAAAACCTCTAAAAACAAAGCTTCAAACACATCTTTGTCCTCAGCGACGTTTTCTAACTCTTTTGTAATAAAATCCTTAAACAGAGGCATGTCTTGACCTTGAGCTTGATACCTTACAGACATAGAACCCCATATAGTAAGCAAACCTATTTTTTGAAAAAGCTGGCTATAAAGCTTGTTGCTGTCAATGCCTGTATTTTTAAACTGTTCTTTGAATAAATTTTTTGTTAATTTTTTAAAAGTTTCAGGATCTTCTTGATAATCGATTATCATACCAGTAAGATTTACAGACATTTGTTCTAAACCTTCTACTATTTTCTTTCTGTTTTCTGGTGTTGATTCTTTATAGTATTTAGACTCTGCCATTTTAGATATACCATCTTCTAAAGCTACATTGAGTTTATCTGTTAAATCACCATTTTTAGCTAAAACATTTCTTATTGATTGACTAGCAACAGTTCTACCAAACTGGTTCCAAAACGCGTGGACAACCGCAGATATATTTCTATCACCTCTAAATGATTTATTATCTACAATACCAACTGCTTCTTGAATAGCTTTAATATCTATTATGGGAAACTTATGGTACATTAAAACGTTATTCTTTTTACTACCCTTGTTGTATGCGAGTTTTTGCAGTACAGGTCTTATTTTTGTAGGTCCGATTGGTTTATCCGTTGTTCCAACAAAACCCTCAGGTAACACAGGTCCAGTAAACAACTCTAACCCAATATTTCTCATCGCTAACTGAGCGGATCTTAATTCATTAGTTCCTCTTGTTTCATCTATCCTTAAATTAGCCATAAACTTAACAGCCGATATTTTACCTTCTTTACTAGCTTTAGCATTTAAAGAGTAGTTTAATTTGTCAGAATCAATACCTGATATTCTACTAGTTATATTAAAAGCTAAGTCTTGTAAATTTGCAAAATCAATATTGTTTATGTCAAAAATATTTCCATACGCATCAGCAAAACCTAAGTCTTGTAGTTCTTTTACCCACTCCTCTCTTGTTTGATTTTTTGCTGGACCATTTTTTACTAATAAATAACCTTTTTCATAATGATCTTCATATTCTTTTTGTAGCTCTTCGCCACCAACTTTGTTTGCTACATTTACTTTTGGTTGGCTAGACTCACTTTCATCTAATCTAGTTAACAAATCACTATCAGTGTCTTCTATTTCATTAACACCCTCTGAGTCTATACTAACAGAACCTTCCATCATTCCTTTCTTTTCAGCTTTTAGTATCTGACCATACCTAAGTGGAAGCATGGTGTTCATATACTGACCAAACTCATTTACAGTTGCGTCATACGTTCTTGCTAAAGCAGTTAGCTGTTCGTAGTACCCAGATAAAAACTGCTCAAAACCAACTCTTTTACCTTCCTCAAGCTGCATTATGTTTGGATTTGCAGAAGCAAACTTAGCTAAATTAACGGCTGCAGCCATGTTGTTAGCTATCAGAGCATCTTGCAACTCTGGAGATGCAACAACTTTACCATCTTGCTCTATGTTTTCGTCTAGAATCTGTTGTCTTATTCTTGAGTTTTCTTCTACTATTTTTTTAGAAGATTCTTTTAATCCTAAATCTTCTAGTATTTTAGGTTCTTCATATATAGATGATTGGCTAGATTTTTTATCACCAGTAATTTTTCCTTCAACTTGCAGTCTAAGTCTTTGGTCAGGTGTTAGTTTAACACTACCTTTTAAACCTTCTTTTTTTATTCTATTAAGACCTTTACTAAATCTACCTCTTTTAGCTTCTCTTGAGTAGTCTTCAATAAAGTTCATTATGTCTCTAGCGTTTTTGATTTTAAAGTTATAACCAAACTCTCTAGCTACTAACCTAAAAATATCTGCTATTTCATTTAAAAAAGACTTGCTAAGCTTATAATCGTTTTGAATCATATACTCCGACATTATAGTAAGAACTTCGTCAGCATTTTCTTTGTTAATCATACCTTGATTATACTGACTAAACTTACCTATAACGTACTTACTCATAAGACTAGGGTTTTCAAGAAGCTCATCTCTTAAAACCATAGCAAGTCTAGTCATTAGCTTAGGATTTGTTAACATGGTTTTTCTTAACATAGCATGCATGATCTCGTGTTGAACAACCGCAAAATTTTTACTTTCTTTAGCAATTTGTTCGTTAATAACTATCACATGCTCACCTGTATTATCATTATAAAATATATGCCCACCAGCTCTTTTACCTTTTTCACCAAAAGGGTTTATTAATTCTGATTTTTTATTCTCAAGCTTTTCTATTTCTTTGTTTACATTTTTTGTAGAAGGACCTTCTTTTTTTAACTCTTGTATTTTTTTATCTATATCTTTGTTTTCTTTTCTTCTTCTAGCATTTTCTATCTCTACAAACTCAAAATACTCTTCCTTGCTTGTTGTTTCGTGATATAAATAACCTTCTTTTTCTGCTAGTTTTTTACCTCTTTCTTTTAATAGCTTAGTTAATTGTTCTTTTTTAACACTGTAAGTGTCGTTTTTTAGCTTTTCATTTACAGCTTCAATTTGTTTGTTTATAGCTTCTATTTCACTTGCAAAAGCAGCAGGATCACCTTCTTTTAATATCTCAGCTTTTTGTTTTGTTAATTTAAACTTCTCCATTAACAAGTCAATAGTATCTGTTGTAACGTATTCAGGAGCCATTTTAATGGCTTTACCTATTTCAAAGGCATAATCAGAAGCTTCTTCTAACTGAGCTTCAGTTTTCTTTAAATCACTAAGATGTGATTTTTCCCACTTAGCTAAATCAGTATAACCCTCTAATCTTTGTATTTCTTCTTGAACACCTTTTAATTCATCTCCAATGCTTTTCATTAAACCTATTTGGTCATTAAAAGCCGCGTTTAAAACCGTTAACTTTATTTGTTTATATGACTTTATAGCTTGTATACTACCTAACACACCAGTTAACATTACTGTTCCAGTAACTAAATGAGCCTGTGTTCTAGCGTCAAGTATTTCTGGAGAATGGTTTACTAAAAAATTAGACTTAACAACATCGTTTAAAAGCACGTCAGCCTCTTCTTCAAAAACTTCTTTTATAGAGTTTTTAAGAAATTGTCCAAAAGCTTTTTTTCTAGCTAAACTTTTAGAAGCACTGCTTAATGCTTTCACTTTACCAGTTACACTTGTTATTTTTCTTATTTCTTTAGCTAGGTTTTTCATAAGCCCAGCACCTTTAGCTGTGTTAAACCACAAGTAGTCTGGCATTATTGATTGAGAAACACCAGTCATTAAACTCATAAAGCTAGCCATTAAAAAAGCTTCTTTACCATCTAAACCTTCTGACCTAGCGTAGGCAATGTTTTGACCAAGTAACATTCTATAGGTTAAATCTATTTGTTTCAAGTTGTTAGCTAACTTGTCTGTCATTTTAAACTTGTTTTGTATACTGCTAACAATTCTACTTGGAGCTAAGCTAAGCTTACCACCAACATTTACTATACCTAATCTTTTAAAGTTTTTTGTTTGACCAGCTTTAGCAACAGCCCTGCTTCTAGCAATTCCACCTCCAGCTGCATTTCTTGCTAAGGCAAACTTTTTAATTCCACCAGCTAAAATAAGAGTATACGGCAGTAAATCAGAAAAACCTTTACCAATGTTATAATAAGTAGTACCTTTTCCAACGTTTGTGAAAGGTATAAATTGGTCTTTATCATATTTTTGTAAAAATAACCTTCCGTCTGGATCTTTACTGCTAGGAAGTATTTTTTTACTTGACAGTTGTGAAAACAAATCTAAAGTGTAATCAAAAGCTGAGTAACCACTATCTCTTTCAACACCTAACACTTCGCCCGCTATAGCGGTTCCGCCAAGAATTATAGCTGTAGGTTTAAAAGCGTTTATTAAAAGCTTAAAACTTGCTAACTCTCCTAAAGTACCACTAAGTATGTCAACAATCTTACCTAAGTGATTGCTTCTGCCAAAAGTATCTCTAATACTCTCGTTGAACTTATTGCTTATGACAAGCTCTCCATCTTTGCCAGTTATGTATCTTGATTTTTCAAAAGCTGGGGTAAATGCTTTCTCTTGTGCGTTGAAAGCTAAAGCCTCAAACAAACCGTTCTGCCTATCATTGTAAAGCTTAACTCTAGAATCGTGATTGTTAACTGTTAACAAAAACTCATCTTTTGTTTTGTTAAGTGTTACTCTATCTTCTTCTACTGATTCATTTAGTTTTATAAAATCATCGTATTTAAGCTGCTCTGCTGGGCTCATGCTATTTGGCACCCATCTTTCCGTGCCTCCAAAATAAGTATACCTACCTAAAGGTACTATTTCCTTATTCCACATGTCCTTTACGCTTTTTGCTTTTTCTTGCCAAGCATCTGCTGCTTCTGTTATTAGATTTCCAGCGTCAACAAGTTTTGCCTCTTGTTTTTCAAGTTCTATTCTTTGACCATCATTAGCTTCAAGATTTTTTTCTAAAACAATAGTTCTTGCATTAAGCAATATACTTTCTTTTTCTATTGTAGTAAAACCACCAAGAGCTGTTTTGCTTTCACTAAAAGCTTTATCAAAACCATTAGGTATTAAACTTAATTGGTTTATTATTTCTTTTCTTAATTGATCTTCGTATTTATCAGCGTCAAAAAATTCATCTTCAGTAAAAACTCTTTCCTCACCTAGTATAGCGTCTGTAAGCACTTTATACTTATCAACTTTTTCTTTAGCTAAAGTTACTTCAATAGGTTCGTAAGAGGTTCTTCCAGCTTCTTTTGCGGCTAAAACCTGAGGTGATGAGTTGTATTGATTTACTATCTGTAAGTTTTTATTATAATCACTTAATCCTACTGAAGCAATGCTAGAGGTGTTAGCGTTGTTTGCAACTAAGATTTTGTTTAGAGATTGATCAACCTCAGTAATATCAGGAGCAGGTGAGTATATCTCAGGTTCAACAACAACAGTAGCAACAGTATTGTCTTGGACTGTAGTGTTAAGAGTTGGAGTTACTGTAGTATTAGTTGGAGTTTCTGTAATTGGGGTTATTGTTCCTTGAGTAGAAGGATCTGGTATTGTTCCATCAGTAGTTGTACCTTCGTAGCTTTGTGTTGATATACCAACACCATAAGGGTTGTTCACGTCAGCTTCTACAGCGCCAATACCAAACGTACCTTGTCCACTTTGTGTGTTTGTAACCTCTGTTGATGTACCTTCAGTTTGATTGTTTAAATTAAGTGAACCTCCACCAATATTATTGTTTTGTAAAGAATTTGTTATTAATAAATTATCATAATTAAAAATATTATCAAGTACTCCATCAAAATCTATTAACGGGTTGTTTACCAATAAAGAATCTCCCCTAGTTGTAACCTCTTCAATGTTATCATCAACAAAAGAGTTTTCAACTTCAACATTTTCAGTGTTAATATTTATTTCTTTTTCTTTAATTTGCTCACTAGGAGACTTTACTGTAAACACTTGTTCGTCTGTTTCAGTGCTTACAATTCTAGGTCCGTTTATTTCTGGATCTGTTATTTGTTCATTAGGAGATAGTACAGTAGACTCTTGCGTGTTTGTTTCAGTGTTTACAATTTGACCAACATTACCTTCTACTTGTACCTCTCCAACGAGAGATTCTTCTTGTATTTCACCTTGAGGTGGGTTATAGATTTCATTTCCTTCAACTTGAACTTCTGTAATAAGAGATTCTTCTTCTATATCACCACTTGGTGGTACATAAATTTCTTTTTCTTCTTCTGCTTTAATTCTTTCTATTTCAGCCGCCTGCTCTTCCATTGTAGGTTCGTCAGCATCTATACCTTCAGTTGGTATATCATTGTTTTGGTTATCTTCAATAATTTCAGGTGGATAAGCAACGTAGTAAGAACCCATTGTGTCATTAGCGTTTTTAATTCCATCTTGATATCTAAGATTTAAACTGTCGGTCATACCCCTGTTTGGGTTTATAACAGCTCCTAAACCAGTTGCATCTTCATGGGAACTTATACTTTGAGCATTCCAGTTGCCCGGATCATTAACCTTATAAAACTGTAAAGTTTGGCTTAAACCAAAATTATCATCATTTTCTATTTTTTCTAAATAAGAATTAAAATTACCCTCATGTCCACTTGCTTCGTATTGTGTTCTTAATTGTTTTTCTCTTTCTTCACCACCAGCAACTTTTCCTAAAGTTATTTGAAGAGGTCCAAATCCACCAGCTGGCTTATCCGGATCCCCATTGTACATTACGCCAAGTTTTTGATCATTACTATAACCATCGTATTCAGATGATTTTTCGTTTCTTTTAAACGTGCCAGGTCTAACGTCCATAGTTCCTTCACCCCTGTCATATATCTCACCAACCGCATAGCCATTTTCAACCATAAATACTCTAGCGGTAGGAATATTATGGAAATAACCACCTCTAGTACCTTCTTCATCAGAAAGATCAAACATAGAATTTTTACCATCATTAAGCGGGTATGCGGTTTCTCTACCACCACCACCTTCTATATCTATATTTGCCAACACGTACTGTATACCTTCGTCGGTAATACCAGGAAAATTTTCTTTAATTATATCTACCTGTGCGTGTTTTTTGTCTAATGCTTCAGCCATTTATTATTATTTAATTTTATTTTTAAAATCCACTACCTCTACCTGAATTAAAACCACCAAAGCCATTACCATTTGATGTAT
>TARA_R110002153_G_scaffold79219_2_pt1 | contig 10721 bp, 12 predicted proteins | sample TARA_R110002153 | Tara Oceans TARA_R110002153 (sample SAMEA4398193) | marine metagenome | biome: Polar Biome; feature: [SRF] surface water layer (ENVO:00010504); material: water (ENVO:00002006), including particulate matter (ENVO:01000060) such as... | depth 5 m
ATGAAGAAATTACTAATGGGCTGGTTTTTTGAATTTGCATTAGATGCTGCATTAGACTATGCGGATAGATTGGCTCAACGCTCAGATACTGACCTTGATAATCAATTTGTAGCTAAATTCCGAGAGAATCGCGAGCTTTTTCTTAAATGCGCGAAAGGCAAGATGTAATGGCAGATAACGATTATTCCGCTGGTCTTAGAGATGGCGAGATAAACGCCTTGAAAGACAGGCAAGTTTTACACGCATCAAGGTTAGACAAGCACGATAGCAGGATTGGAACACTTGAAAAAACAGCATACATAGTGATGGGGGCTATATTACTTTTAGAATTTGCACCATCAATTCAGCACATTTTAGGAAATTAAACAAAACCCATCAGTGATGGGGCAACCAGTTCAGTGGAGTGGTTATGTTAGAAGTAAAGTACAGAAAGGCGGTAGATTTAATACCGTATGTCAATAATTCTCGCACTCATAGCGAAGAACAAGTCACTCAAGTAGCAGCCAGCATTGAAGAGTTTGGCTTTACTAACCCAATTCTTCTTGATGATTCTGGCGTTATAGTCGCTGGTCATGGCAGATTACTGGCAGCTAAAAAGCTAAACCTAGCAGAAGTTCCCACCATTACATTAAGCAATCTGTCCAAAACCCAAAAGAAAGCCTATGTTATCGCTGATAACCGTTTGGCATTGGATGCTAATTGGGATGATGAAATGCTAAAACTCGAAATGACTGAATTAAAACATCTTGAGTTTGATTTAGATTTAATTGGATTCTCTGATTTTGAAATAACATCTTTATTTTTAGAGCAAGAAAAAGGAATAGACAACGCAGAGGAACAATGGACTGATATGCCTGAATTTAATCAGCCTGACGATACATCCTACCGACACGTTATTGTTCACTTTGAAACGCCTGATGATGCTCAAGAATTCTTTAGCATTATTGGGCAAAATGATACAGGCAAAACTAAGTCTATCTGGTTTCCAGAGCAAGAAAGAATGGACACAGAGTCTAAGCGGTATGAGTAAAGACCTTCAACCGCAGTTTCCTTTGTATATTCCATCTAAAGGAAGATACGAGTACATGATTACTAGCAAGCAGCTTACTTTAATGGGTGTTAAGCATTATGTTGTTGTAGAGCCACAGCAAGTTAGTAATTACGAGAAAGCTGTTAGAGAAATGAATCTACTGGCTACTGTGCTTCCATTAGATATGTCATACAAAGATAAATATGAGCTTTGTGATAACTTTGGATTAACAAAAAGCACTGGAGTTGGTCCTGCAAGAAATTTTGCTTGGGAACACTCTATAGCTAATGGTTACAAATGGCACTGGATTATGGATGACAATATTCGCTCATTTCGTAGGCTAAATAATAACGAGAAAGTAAAATGCGAATCTTCTGCTTTTTGGAGAGCTATGGAGGATTTTTGTTTGCGTTATATAAATGTAGGTATGGCTGGGCCAAACTATTACATGTTTGCGCCTGCTAGAACAAAGCAGCCACCGTTTATTACTAATACAAGAATCTATTCGTGTAATTTAATCCGAAACGATATTCCATTTAGATGGCGTGGCAGATATAACGAAGACACTATTATCTCTTTGGATGTACTAAAAGCAGGATGGTGTACGATACTGTTTAATGCTTTTTTACAAGAAAAAATGGCAACACAGGCAGTAAAAGGTGGCAATACAGAGGAATTTTATCACAAAGAGGGTAGTGTTAAAAAAGGACAAAAATACACTGATACTGGAACTATCGCTAAAAGCAATATGTTAGTTGACGTACATCCAGATGTTTCTAAGTTAGTTTGGAGATTTGCAAGGTATCATCATCATGTTGACTATGCGCGATTTAAGAATCAAAAATTAATCAAGAAATCAGGCATCAATATATTAAATACAACTAATAACTACGGTATGGGACTAAAGGTGAAAAAATGAGTTTAACGCATGAATTTAGAAATTTTGAATTGCTTAAAAAACGACCACTAGAAACTTCACCAGAATTATGGAGTTTATTTTTAGCTGAAATGGATAGAGCTAATAATTTTGAGCAATTAGATCATCCAGTGCAACTAGATATAGAGCTAAATAGTGGTTGCAATATGGCTTGTCCATTCTGCTTGCATGGCTATACAGATATAAAAAACAAAAATATGCCAGTTTTGACTTATACAAGAATTATAGATGAAGCAGTAAAAATTGGAGTTAAGAGTTTAAAGCTTAATTACATTAATGAGCCAATGCTTAGAAAAGACTTAGAAGATTGTATTAGATATGCAAAAGATGCAGGAATACCAAACATTTACATGGTAACAAATGGTACTTTATTAACTAAGAAAAGGCGACAATCAATTATTAATAGTGGAATTACCAAAATTTTTATTAGTATTGATGCGGCAACTGAAGAGGTTTATAACACTCAACGATTAGACGGCAGATTTCCTTTAGTAGTCAAGAATGTCAGTAGCTTAATTCAAGAAAGAAATGAAATGGGATTAGAATTTCCTATTATTAGAGTAAGTTTTTTAAAAAATGCTTTAAATATACATGAAGCACAAGACTTTGAAGATTTTTGGTCTGAAAAAGCTGATTTAATTGCATTTCAAGTAATGGATGAAGTTCCAGATTTAGAAACTAGCTTGACTATAAAAAAAGAAAATGTATCAGATGAAGGATGTCAGTTTCCCTTTAAACAATTAGTAATAACGACTAATGGCGATATATTGCCTTGTTGTAAAATGTCAGGAACGAAATTAAAAATTGGGAATATCAACAAAATAACATTGACAGAAGCTTGGGAAAGTAAGTTTATGAGGAATTTACAACATCAGCATCAAGGTACTGGTTGGAAAGATAATAAAATATGCGCTGATTGTATTCTAGGGAAGTAAAGATGAAAAATGGAAATCAATGAGAGTTTCAAAAAATGAAAACTAAGGTAGGAATAACAGCATCATGCTTTGATTTGCTTCATGCTGGTCATATATCTATGCTTAGAGAAGCAAAGCTATACTGTGATCATTTGGTATGCTGCATACAGACAGACCCAACAGTAGATAGACCAACCAAAAATAAGCCTATTCAAACAATAGTTGAGAGGTATATTCAATTAAGCGCGGTAAAGTACGTAGATGAAATTATACCTTATACGTCTGAAAGTGAGCTTATCGATATACTTAGTATGTTAAATATTGATGTAAGAATTATTGGAGAGGAATATATTGGTAAAAGTTTTACAGGTAGTAATATGGATATAAAGGTAATATACAACAAAAGATCACACAAATTTTCAACCTCAGAACTAAGGGAAAGGCTAAAAAATTCAAATAGCCTTAGTGAAGAGTTATGAAGATAGGAAATCAAGGCGATGGCGGTGGTAAACCTAGAATAGTTTTAACCCCAGAACAAATAGATCAGGTCGAGAAATTAGCTGCGGTATTGAATCAACAGCAAATCGCTGATTATTTTGGGTTTAGTGAAGATACCTTTTTAGCAATGAAGAAAAGAGACCCAGAAGTTTTACGGGCGTATAAAAGAGGCAAAGCTAAAGCTATCGGTACAATCGGAGGTAATTTAATCAATCAGGCTAAAGACGGAAACGTAACAGCAGCAATATTCTACCTAAAAACACAGGCTGGATGGAAAGAAACGCAAGAAGTTTCAGTGCCAGAAGGCATAACGGTTACGATTGTAGATGCCTAATGTTGAGGTTAAGCTAACAGCGCCACAAAGGACTTTTGTATCATCACAGTCTAAATATCCGGCTATTATTGGTGGGTTGGGTTCTGGTAAGTCCAAAGGCGGTACTATGCGTCTTGTTTTAAAGCTATTGGCTGATGTTGGTGCTAATGGCGCTTATTATATGCCAACATACGACCTGATAAAGTTAAGGGCAATGGCTGGTATTGAGGAAGACCTTATACAGCTTGGCGTACCTTATACAATTAACAAATCTGATTACACGATTAAACTGCATGGCTACGGAAGCATTATTTTAAGATCATACGACAGGCCAGAAAGAATCATAGCTTATGAGGCAGCGCATAGTATTGTCGATGAGATAGATACCCTACCAAAAAACAAAGCTGCTTTAGTTTGGCGTAAAATTACAGAACGGAATAGGCAGAAGCGCAATTATCCAAATACTATTGGCGCAGTTACTACGCCAGACCAAGGCTTTAATGGTTTTGTTTACTCTAAATGGGGTAAAAACCCGAAAGAAGGCTTTGAGTTAATAAAAGCACCAACAGCCAGTAATCCATACCTACCTGACGACTACATTGCACAGATTAAGTCAAACTATGACCCAATACTGGCTCAAATGTATTTGGAAGGCGAGTTTGTCAGTCTCACTGAAAACAAAGTTTACCATTTCTTTAGTCGGTCAAAACATCACACTAGTAGAATAGTCGAGAGCAGTGATAAGTTTCTATATGTTGGATTAGATTTTAACATTGGCGGTACTTGTGCAACTGTTTGGATTATTGAGGACAATATACCAATAGCTGTTGATGAATTTTCTAGTCACGATACCTACGACTTTATAAGCAATCTAAACCAGTACAGCGGTAAACAACTTGTAATATTTCCAGATGCCTCTGGACGCTCTGGAAGCACTAACGCGACACTTTCAGATATAGGTTTAATTGAGAACGCTGGCTACCAAGTAGACGCACCAGCAGCTAATCCTGCGGTCAGGGATAGAATAAATGCTTTTAATGCTCTATTATCACATGATAGGATGCAAATCAATACTGATAAGTGTCCAAACCTGACTCATGCTTTAGAGACACAGGGCTATACCGTAAAAGGTGAGCCTGAAAAATACAACGAGCATCCAGCGATTGACGATTGGGTTGATGCCTCTGGTTATTTTATTAATCGTAAATGGCCTGTCAGAAAGCCAGCCATTGATTTGAATATAAGGTTTAAATAAATGCCGATAGAAACTGAAAATCCAGAATATACCGAATGTTTGCCAAAATGGACACTAGTTAGAAAATGTGTTGCTGGCGCACAAGCAGTAAGACGAGAGGGTACAGTGTTTCTGCCTGACCCAGACACAAATGTTTTAGATAAAGATGTCAGATATAATCCATACCGAAAAAGAGCGCAGTTTTTAAATGTAACCGCTAGAACCAGAAATGCAATGGTTGGAATGGCGTTTAGACGACCACCTGAATATGATTTAACTGGTATTGAGTACATTGAAGAAAACGCTAACGGTTCTGGAACTAACCTAGAGCAATTAGCAAAGGTTGTTGTTGGTGACTTGCTAGAAGTCGGAAGAATTGGGTTGCTGTCTGATTATCCATCAGCAGAGAAGGGTATGAGTAAAGAACAGATCAGTCGATTAGGGTTAAAAGCCACAATAAAACTTTATACTGCTGAAAATATAATTAATTGGAAAACAACTGTCATCAATGGTGAGACTGTTTTGTCTTTAGTTAATCTAATGGAAACTTACGAGCTAAAGCATGATGAGTTTTCCCAAGAAACCGAAAAGCAATACAGGGTTTTAAAGTTAGTTGATGGAATTTACACGCAAGAAGTATACCGTGATGACATATTGGTTGATTCATTTCAGCCTAGAGCTAACGGTTTAAGGTTAAATTATATCCCGATAGTGATTGCAGGAACATACTCAAACGACCCTGCTGTTGATGATGCTGCCTTATATGACATTGCCGAAATTAACATTGGTCATTATCGTAACAGTGCTGATTATGAAGAAGGTGTATTTTTGCATGGTCAGCCAATGCTGCATATTGATACTGGCAATACTTCTGCTGCTGAGTTTGAAGCATTAAATCCTAACGGAATTGAAGTTGGTGCAAGGCGAGGCATAGCGACAACTGGCGGTGGCTCTGCTTCTTTACTACAGGCTGCAAGTAATGGCGCAGCTTATGAAGCAATGAAAATGAAAGAAGAACAAATGGTTAGTATTGGCGCACGAATGATTGAATCAGGCGGTCAAGCTGAAACGGCAGAAGCTGCAAGGATTAAACACGCTGGCGATAATTCAGTATTAACTAATATTGTACAAAATGCATCAGATGCGATAGAGCTTTCATTAAGCTGGGTTGCAAATTACATGGGCTTGACAGTAGAGCCTGAATATAAAATTAACGATGATTTTTACGATAAAACTATTAACCCACAAATGCTAATGGCTAAAATTCAATTGCTGGATAGAGGTGTAATTGCAGCAGAAGACGTAAGGATGACACTACGAACGGCTGGTGAGATTGAGCGCGAAGAAGAAGATATTATTGGTGATGCCGAGGCTGTTAGCCCTGTCTAATGTCTAGCAATACTGGATTAATTGATTCATTAACTTTGCGTCAGATATTAATAGAGCGTTATTCTGCTGGTGAAGCAAAGCGATTGGTTAAGTATTTAAATAGGCTGTCAAAAGATTTAGCCAAGAAGATAAAGTCAGATTATGAAAACGTCAGGGCAGTAGCACTAGCCAAGCAGTTAGAAAAAGTAACGACTACCTATGTTAATCAATACGGTTTAGAAATGATTAAAGGTTTAAATGACTTTGGCAAAGATGAGGCTGATTTTGCGCGTGAAGCGTTACTTGCTTTGACTGCTGCTGAAACTGTTAATCCTGCATCACTACGTCAGATAAAAGCTGTAATCACTAAAGTGCCAATGAAGCTAATATCTGGCAAATCAACAGAAAAAATTACTATTGACCAAGCAGTTAAAAGTTTTAGCAAGAATAAATCAAAACAAGTAGGTCAAATGTTACGTGATGGCGCTTTGCTCGGTAAAACTACTAATGAAATTGTTGAAGATATAACAGGGCTTGTTGGTAGTCAGTTTGAAAGCCAAGCAGCTACCTTAGTTAAAACAACTACAGGCCATATGGGTGAGCAAGCCAGAAAAGAAACTTATTTAGCTAATGATGACGTTATTGACGGATGGGAGTTTACAGCTACGCTTGATGGTAAAACATCTATTACTTGTGCAAGTCTTGACGGTAATAAATATCCGTTAAACACTGGCCCACTACCTAAACTACACTGGAATTGTCGAAGTGTTGCAGTGCCAGCGGTAAACCCAGAATATGATTTGGGTTCTGAAATTACTGGTGAGAGAGCTAGCATTAATGGCCCTGTTGCAGCTAATAGAACCTATGGCGGGTGGCTAAAAGACCAAAATAAATCAGTAAGAATTGAAGTGTTAGGTGAAGAGCGAGCAAAGCTATTTGATAGCGGTAAATTATCAATAGGTAAATTTACGGATAAGTCAGGCAAGGTTTATTCCTTACCTGAATTAAAGCGTTTAAACCCTTTGGCGTTTAGTGACAAAGCAAAAGCAAAGGTTATTAAAAGCAAGGCTATACCTAAACCAATACCAAAACCTGTAAGCCCATTCAATAACCCGACTAAAAAGAATAGAAATGCTTGGAATATAAGCTCAACAGTAGATTCAAGACCTGATTTTGTTAACATAATGTCTGTATATCAGGGCGTTAGGTTAAGCCGTTTAAACGGTCAGAAAACGAAAGGTGCTTGGGCTAAAGGCAGTAGTCAGATCAATATGCCGCCATCATATCAGGTTGGTAACTTAGGTAATCAGGCAACATGGAGGCACGAAATGGGTCACGTTATCGATCATGGGATTGGTGGGCAAGATGAAATGCAGCAGTATTTTAGCTCAACATCCAAATTTAAGATTGCTTCAATGAATGACGCTGATAAGTTATTGGCTGCTGGAAAAAATAATAAATCTACTTCTGCTGGTAGGCTTATACAGGAAAAAACAAAAACTGATCTACAAAAAATGAATGTTGACTTAGTTAAGGATAATCAAATAAAGCTTATGGAAAAGTTTGCTGTTAAGAATCAGATAGACTTAAACAAGCTGGCAAGCGTATTAGAAGAGTCTAGTAACTTGCTGCCTAACGGTTTAGCTGGCGCTAATAATGATGAACTTAGGAGTGTTTATAAAACTATGATTGCGCTCAAGCATAAAGATGCAGAAGAATTTTATGCTATTGCAATAATGAGGAAAGACCCATTTGAGCAGAGAGATAATTATAGAAAGGATGGTTCATACGGCTTATTTTCTGACCTAGTTGGGTCATCAACAAGAAATAACGTGGCTTCATTTCATAATGGTTTTGCTGGTCACTCAGATTCATATTACGCAGAAGCTAATTTTTTCGGCTACACAGAATCTTTTGCTAATTTGAATGGCCTTTACGGTCACAAAAACAAATATTGGTGGGACATTGTTAAAATGTTTACTCCTGAAATGGCTAAAGTTTACGAGGGCGTAATTAAATGATGATGAGTAAAGAAAAATATAAGGTTTTTTATGTATATGAAGAGGCTTTTGGGGTAAAAGTACCAATGCCATACCCCATAGAAGATGAGGTGGTTAGAGTTCAGGTTGTTAAGGCTTTAAAAGAAGGTAAACCTATTGCTGATGATTATAATTGGTATCAGAATATTCCAGACGATGCGGTAGCGTAATATTTTAAACGTGCAAGTTGCACATAATTTAGCCAGTGGCTAGGAGTAGAAATGTCAGAAGAAAAAGAAGTAATTGAAGACGATGTTAAAGATGATGGTGTTGATCCAACTATTGCTTTACAAGAAAAGTTAGATGCAATTATAGCTGATAATGACAGGCTAAAAGCAAAGATTAACGAATCTAACAAACATACTAAAGCAGCAGAGGCTAAAGCAGCGGCAGAAGAAAAGGAAAGGCTAAGAGCAGCTAATGATTTTGAACAGTTATACAAAAGTTCAGAATTAGAGCGCGAGGCTTTAACCCAAGAAATACTAGCTGGAAAAGAAAAGGCTGCAAGAAGTGAAGAAACTAAATCAGCCTATGAGTTAGCCAATGACTTGACGAAAGACACAAGACGGGCTAAATTACTGGCAAAAGAGTTAATGTCTAGGTTTAAATTTACCGATGATGGCATTAGAATTACAGATTCAAACGGAAATCTAACAGTTTCTACAATGGCAGATTTAAAGTTAGAAGTGCAAAAAAATCCAGACTATGATTTTCTAATAGATGGTGTTGATTCGTCGGGTGGCAGTGCTACTGGCAACAATAATGGCAGCGGTGCTGCAAAAGTAGTATCACGAGCCGAATTTGCGGCATTAAACCCAGCACAGCAGATGGCATTTACAAAAGAAATGCGCTCTGGTAAAGCTGAAATCACATAATTTATTATAGGTAATTAGAAATGGCTGAAAATAACATAACTGCGCTAGTGCCCGACATTTACGAAGCACTAGACGTTGTATCTCGCGAGCTTACAGGCTTAATTCCTGCGGTAACAATGAACGCATCTGCTTCAACTGCTGGTGTTGGTCAAAACATCCGCGTTGACGTAGAGCCTGCTGGTAACGTTGCAGATATTACCCCTGCTATGACAATCCCAGACCCTACTGGTCAAACTTCTGGCTCAACTGACATAGTAATTACTAAGTCACGCGCAGCTAACTTTGGTTTTATTGGCGATGACCAATTAAAATTGAATTCTGGTATTGGCTACATGAGTGTTCGCGCTCAGAAGATTGCACAAGCAATTCGGTCTGTTGTGAATGAAGTTGAGTCTGACTTGGCTGGCTTACAAGCTACCTTTTCTCGCGCTGCTGGTACTGCTGGTACTACTCCTTTTGGAACTGCTAATGATTATACTGGTGCTTCACTCGCCCGTAAAATCCTGAAAGATAATGGCGGTGACATTGACCCACAATTGGTAATTGATACTACTGCTGGCGCTAACATGATTGGTAAACAGTCTGCGGTTAATGCTGCTGGTACTGACAGCCTATTGCGTCAAGGCGTATTGTTAGATGTTGCTGGTATGCCTCTTCGTGAGTCTGCTCAGATCAACACTTCAACTGCTGGCACAATGGCTGGTGGTAAAACTAACAACGCTGGTTATGCAATTGGAGCAACTAGCTTTGGTCTGCAAAACGCTACAGGAACAGGCAGTCTAGTTGCTGGTGACGTAATTACTTTTGCTGGTGATACTAACCAGTATGTTGTTACCTCTGCGGTATTTGCTGGTGCTAACCCTGCTACTGGTGACGTTGTTACTATTGGTGCTAACGGTCTCCAAAAGGCTATTGGTGCTGCTAATGTTGCAATCACTGTTGTAGCTGCTGCTGCTCGCAATATGTGCTTTTCACGATCTGCTTTAGTATTAGCTGCTCGCGCTCCTGCACGACCTAGTGAAGGTGATACTGCTACTGACGTAATCGTAATCACTGACCCTCGGTCTGGAATGTCTATGGAATTTGCCATGTACAAGGGCTATAGAAAAGTCCGTTACGAAGTTGGTTTGGCTTGGGGTGTTAAAAACATCAAGCCCGAGCATACTGCTTTGTTACTAGGCTAGTATAATTGGCTGTCAGTGTAAAAGCTGGCAGCCTTTTTATAGGTGATAATAATGGCGAAATATAAGAAGACAAAACCAGTTAAAAAACCCAAAAAGGTTGAATATTAATGACTACTATTGTCGAGAATGGAACTATTGTTGCTAATGCCAATTCTTATGTGTCTGATGCTGATTTTGCAACATATGCAGCAGATCATGGAATAACCGTCACAGGTGTAGCTGCTAAGTTATTATTAAATGCTGCTATATACGTTGAGCAATTATCTTTTGTTGGCACTAAACAAACAAAAGAACAAACAATGCAATGGCCTAGAAACGATGTTTATATC
>TARA_R110002153_G_scaffold65159_4_pt1 | contig 10685 bp, 9 predicted proteins | sample TARA_R110002153 | Tara Oceans TARA_R110002153 (sample SAMEA4398193) | marine metagenome | biome: Polar Biome; feature: [SRF] surface water layer (ENVO:00010504); material: water (ENVO:00002006), including particulate matter (ENVO:01000060) such as... | depth 5 m
TCAGTATAAATATTTGCCAAGTGGTAAGGTTCAGTATGCTGCTATGAGTGGAGCACATGATGATACTGTAATGAGTTTAGCTATATGTAATTGGAATCGTATACAGAACCCCACAAGTAAAAAGTTAATCATTACTTCTTTAAGATAAAATAATTGTAAAAACATTTGGTAGTCTCAAATATTATTCGTATATTAGTAGTATAATAACAATTAAATATAAACAAAATGGCAAAATTTAAAGTAAATGACACAATCACACAATTCCGTTATGATTCACCAATTAGAAAAGGAATAGTAGTAAAAGGACCTTTTAATGTAGATAAGGTAGACCACTATCACGTAAAGTGGGAATGGCAAGATGATGAATATGGAACACCAAAAGAATTCAGACAAGAAGTAGATTTAATATGTGATTTGAGCTCTACAAAGTATCACTACAACTAAAAATAAATTAAAAATAAGTGGAATTATATTTGGTAGTTCCACTTATTATTCGTATATTAGTAGAAGATGATTGGGAAATGCCTAATCACTAATTAAACCAATTAAATATAAACAATTATGACAACATTAAAAATTAAAGAAATTATTAACAATGAATTTGTTGGTAATTACAAAACAGAAAAAATCAATTCAGTTGCTAAAGCAGTATCGAAGTTTTTTAATAAATACGAGGATGATTATTGGATTGATGGATTATCAACTATTGATGGTTGTTTGCAAATGTATTCTATCGAAGATGATTTATTACAATACCTAGAGGAAAACAAACAAATATTCTTTAATTCTAAATATTAAAAAATAATTACTAAAACATTTGGTAGTTCCAAATATTATTCGTATCTTAGTAGTATAATAATTAACAAATTAAATATAAACAAAATGAGTAAAAAAAACAAAGAACAAGAACCAAACCTTTATCATTTAGGCAGTCCTGATTATATAGGTGAAACTTATTATCATTCTGAAAATTGTGAATTTGCTATTATTTTAAAAGCAAATAAAACTAATGAAGCTATCTTAGGTAAAGATGGAAAACACGGTGATGAATTTTATTTAGGATTAAATGAATCAGATTACGAATCTTTATTTGAAAGTATGATGTTTGCAATGGAAGATAGATTGCAACAAAAATTAGATAGATATAAAGAGTATAAAAAATTATACTATAAAGAATAGGTTGGGCTCATCCCTTAATTGAGCTTGTTTACGTTGAAGAGCCCACATCATTAACTTGGTGTGGGCTTTTGTGTTTATACCAAACATAGATGAGTAATATAATATCATATGAGTAAAAATATAACAATAGAAATACCTGAAACAATTACAGTTGGTCAGTATCAAAAGTTTGGTACACTAGACCATTTGAGTAATACAGAACGTATCATACGTATCGTTTCAGCTATATCAGGCTACACAGAACAAGAAGTAAGTAAGTGGAACGTAGCTAACTTATTTGGCATTTACAAAGATTTAAACGAACGAGTAGAATCATTACAAGCAGAGTTCTTACCTATATTCGAATGGGAAGGACAAACTTGGGGATTCCAGCCATTACACAAGATGACAGCTGGTGAGTATATAGATTTAGAAGCAAGGTTAAAGAACGGAGTAGGTTCTCTTAACCAAGTTCTAGCTATCTTATACAGACCTATTAAAGAACATAAGTTTGATGGTTTAGAGTGGAAGTTAAAGCATAACTTGAAATACGCTCTTGGAAAAACCGAGAACTTGTTTAAGTATTATACCTTAGATGATTACGATGTAGAGACAAGAAGTTGGCGAGAAGAACAATTTAAGAACCTGCCCATAGGTTTAGGATTGGGAGCATATAATTTTTTTTTGTTCGTAGGAGTGAAGTACTCAAACGATTTATCAACCTCTTTCCAGAAAGTAGTGAACAAGATGACGAAGGAAGAGAAGAAGAAACTGAATCAATTACTAGCCACTACGGATGGTTCTATACTCTCTACCACCTCGCAAAAGATGGAGGAATCTTAAATTTAACAGGAGATAAAAGAGTTACAGATGTAAACTTTATTACAATGTTAAACTATTTAAGTTTGGAAGAAGAAGTAAATACTGAGAAAAGAAGAGAACAACGGAGAGTACAACAAAAGCAAAGTTGGAAAAGATAAACAATGATGATAAATTATCAAGAAATAGTTAACCTATTTGAATTAGCAGTTGGAGAGAATGAGTTCTATAAAGGATTCGGACATGGTTCTATTGATAATTTAGATGCGGTTGTAAACAGAGGATATCCTTTACTCTTTATGAGACCACTAGCTTCACAAGGTTTAAGTGGTTTTGATGGTAGAGTAAGAACGTTAACGTTTGAATTGTATTCATTAGATGTTCCTAAATTATCAGATGCTGATAAAAGAATTTCTTTATCTAATACAGAGCAAGGTATATACGATGTATATTCTTATGTGTTAGATGGACCAGTACAAAAAGAATTACAGATTGAGATGACTGGTATTGTACCAACAATAGAAGCCTTCGGTGATAAAGCCGCTGGTTGGGTTGGAACTATTAATATAATTGGTGATGCTATCGGTATTACTTATTGTAATATTCCAGGTAACAGTTGGCCAACACCAACTCCATCTCCTACTGCTACAGTTGTACCTACTGCTACGCCAGTTCCTACTGTATCTCCTACACCTACTATATCACCTACTTCTACTCCAACGAGTACGCCAGTAGGACCAACTCCAACTCCAACTACATCGCCAACGGCTACGCCGGTTGTTCCAACTGCTACACCAAGTAGTACACCAACTGCTACTCCAACGAGTACTCCTACGGCTACACCGATAGTGCCAACTAGCACCCCAACACCTACACCAACTATATCACCAACTCCAACCGCTACACCTTTACAAGCATATTGGACTGTAATTGAAGGTGGTGAAGTAAGTGGTGGTACTGCTACTTGGACAGATGAACAAGGAATAGCCCAAACACAAGTACTTACAACAAATCAAAGAATATTCATAGGAGCAGTGCCAGGAACAGTTGGTGTTACAGGTACAGGTTCAGGTATATTTCAATCAGCTACACCTTGGGGATTCACTTTTACAGATGATGGAATTTGTAGAGATTATTTATTTACAAATAATAAAGTAGTTGCAACAAACACCGATGCAGTTGTATTTTATGTAATACCAGGCGGTACTTCATTAACTTATGAGTTTGTACAACCACAAACATCTAAACAATTAGATATATCTCAAGTAGCTTCTCTACAATTTATGGGTAGTGGTGGTTCTACTGATTTATTAACTTCAACTGACCAAGGTTCTTGTACTCCACCTACACCCACACCTACACCAACTGCAGAAGCATTCGCAATATATACAGTATTAGAAGGTGGTGAACTTGGTGAAGTAACAGCAAGTTGGATAGATGAAAATAGTGCACAAGTAACACAAAGTTTAAACAATAACGAAAGAATTTTTATAGGAGCATATCGTAATACAGTACAGATGACTGGAACTGGCTCACAAATATTCCACTCACCTACTGAATATGGAGTATCATTTACACCATCCACAGATTGTATCGAATACTTTGTAACTCAAAGTGGACCTATACTTCCTAATACAGATGATGTTGCATTCTACGTACCTTGTAATGGTACTGAGTTAACATATCAATGGATACCAATAGCTAGTTCAGACACATATTATACAATATGTAATTCATACACAGGTTCATTCTATATAGACCCTGTCGCATCAGGAATAACAATTAATACAGGAAGCACATGCAGTTAATACAACAAAAAATATCATTCATATGTGGATTTTTACTAACATCACTATGGACAATGCCTTTAATGGAAATAGGAATGGCCTTCGTACTAGGATTAGTAGGTGGTGTAGGTGGATTAGTAGGTAGATTGATTTTTAATAAAATAGATAAATGGAAGAACGAATAGAATTTTTAGAACAAGCAGGAAGAATCCTAACTGAAGCACTTCAAGATGAAATCATCAATGAAGGGTTAATGGATACAGGTGCCCTTGCTCGTTCTCCAAGATTCAAAGTTCAACTTCTAAATGGTAATCCTGAATTGTTAATATTCATGGATGATTATGGCTTCTACCAAGATAGTGGTGTTAAAGGAGTAGGACAAAATACAGTAACCGCAAATGGAGAATCGTTCTACCCACCAGGCCAATTCAAATCAGAAGTGATTGGAGGCCCGTTACCTTTTCCAGTTCGTTTCTCGATAGCACAAAAAGGATTAAAACCAAGACCATTTATTACGAAAGCTTATAACAGAGCTATCCAATGGATGAATGAAAATATAATAGAGAGTGAGGAAGATATGATTGATAACAATATATCTAAAATCTTTTCAACAAACGGAGCAATAGTATCATAAGATGGCACAATCAGTATTCATAACACAAGACCCAACTATACTAAATGTATCTAAGAACCCTATGGTTTATGTTCTTAGCTCTGCTAATATAGCTAACTTCCAATATCAATATGTAATTGATGTTAGAACTCAACCTGATAATATTATAAGAGGAAGAGTTAAACAATATCCTAACCCAAGTGGTAAAGCAGTAATTGATTTATCACACATCGTTGATGATTACCTATCTCCTAATACTAACAACTTTACTAACACTACAATAGAATCAGTAAGTGGTTCAGAGTTTCAGTTCTTTAAAGTTACCGCTGGTGAAGAGTTTGGTACATCTCCTTCTTCTTCAGTAACACTATATAGTGGTGAAGGTTCAATAGGTGCTCCAGCCGTTACAGGTTCTGCTCCTAATGGGTTGTACGGAGCTTGGGGAGGAGCAATGGATATAACACCTGGTGTATCAGGTTCTGTTAACGGAGGATGGAACTTCGGTGATTACTTTGGTACAGATTCTATGAGTTATATTCTTTCTTCATATACAAGTACTGAACAATCTCCATCACAAAGAAACCACAAGATGGGACCTAATGATTATGGGTTAATGCCTATCATGGATACTCAAGGATATATTACAGGTAGTAATACTACTGTATCTCTTTACAACTCAGCAGGAACTCTTTTTAATTCTATGATATTGCCAAGAACTTTAACTGGCAAATATGTAAACTACATACCATGTGGTACACAAAACTTTTTAGATTACGGAGTATTCCAACAATCTGATATAAATGCTACCGCTTGGTACAAGATACAAACTACAGGCACATCTGCATTTACTAAAACATTTACAATGGAGCATTGCTCACATACCTTTGAAAGAATAAACTTTGTGTTTATTAACAAGTGGGGGTTATGGGAGAACTATGGTTTAAACCAACCTGTAAAGAAAAATACAAGAATAGAAAGAGAAGAAATAACAAGAAGTAGAATACCTTATTCAGGCACAACTGCTGATGCTGCTTACGGACAAAGAGGAATGGATTATTATAACTCATCTTTTTCAGATAGATTTAGTATCTCTACCAACTATGTAACTTCTAAAGAAGCTGATTTTATTTCACAACTAATTGAATCACCACAAGTTTATCTTCAGTTAAACAATTTAGATATGGGGTTAGGTGTTAATTTAGGTTCTCCTACATTTGAGCCAGTACAGATTCTTAATTCATCTTATATTTCTAAGACGAATAATTTACAGAAGATATTTAAATATGATATAGAGTATAAAGTATCTAACCAAAGACCAGCAAGATAATGGGTAACAGTTTAATCATACGAGTAATATTTGAGGGGATAACCTATGATTTGGAAACTTTAGAAGAGTTTCCTTTAAGGTTAAACATATCTGCTTTAGAGAATCAAGAGATTGGTTCTTTTTTTGGCGTTGGTTCACAACAATTTGAATTACCCGGAACTAAAGTAAACAACAAGTTCTTTAAGCACGCTTATAAGATAGGCTCAGAGGATATACCAGCCTTTTATAATACTATTGATACATTCATAATCTATAAAGGAGAAACTCTCTTAAAAGGGCAGTTTCAATTATTAGAAGTTATTAAAGATGAACGAAGATATGTATCCTATGCTTGTACTGTATCTGATGAAACCGTACAGTTTAAAGATAACATTGCTAATAAATTAGTTTCACAAGCTGATTGGTCTCCTTACAATCATATACTTAATACTCAAAATATATTAGATTCATGGGATGGTGACTTATTAAGTGGTTCTGTATTTTATCCTCTTATAGAATATGGATTAGAAAATCCTGAAAACATTGATGATTTTCCTTTGATGGCATTTACGGAGATATCGCCAACAACCAATGGTGGGAATGTTATTAACAATCCAAATACTCCAATACAATTATCACAATTATTACCAGCCATCAAAGCAACAGATACGTTAGAAGTTGTTTGTGCTCAAGCTGGTTTTTCTGTAACTGGTTCTTTCTTTGCTAAAGAGCATATGGATAACTTATATATTTTACCAAAAGGACAAGAAGGTAATGGTATTGTAGGTTCAACCGGAACTCAATGTACGATTTCAGTTTTCGGGTCTATACCACAACAATTAGAAATTTATCAGACTAAAATTATAGAATTTCCAAATCAAGCTGATGACCCATGTAATACTTGGAGTGGAAACTTTGTTGCATTAAACCAAGATGGTACTTATAACATTAAAGCAACTTCCTTTTTCCAAAATCCCTTTTGGCAAGGTGGTGCTGCTACTGTAAGTTTACGAATAATGGTTGGGCAGTGGAATGGAAATCCGAATGCTGGAACACAAATTGGTGGCGGTTCTGTAAATATTTCTAGCTATGGAACAGGTCAGTATGAAGTTATAGCCCAAACAAATTACGTAAACTCTAATCCAAGTAATCAATGTTGGATAACTGCTTTCTATGAAGGAACAGGAGATGCACCTGATTTATATCTTTACAATAATCGTTTTGAAATTACTGAAGCTCCTATCAATATTAACGGTTCTACTGTTGAGATGGGATTACAATTTCCAGCTCAGTTAAAATCTATAGATGTATTAAAAGGATTACAACAACAATTTAATTTAGTAATAGAGCCAGATTATACAAGAGATAAAACTTTAGTAGTTACACAATTTGATGATTGGATTAGAGAAGGTGAAGTAAAAGATTGGACACAGAAGTGGGAAACTGCTGAAAGAATAGGAATCAATCATACTATTAACGAACAACCAAAAGAGTTGTTGTTAAAGAATGCTGATGATAGTGATAGATTTTCTAAAGAAGCTAAAGACCAAGAACCTAACTTTCAGTATGGTACTTTACGATTATTAGCTGATAACAACATATCACAAGGTACTAAAAAGATTGGTGATGTATTTGCACCTGTAACATTAGGTGGATCATTTCAAAGTGGTTCTTTTGATATTGATGGTAATATAACTTATAACTTAGATACAGCACTTTACGATTTTGCTATACCACACTTATACAAATTTGATAACAAAGGAATTAAATCATTTAAGTTTAAGCCAAGATTAGGATATAGAGTTCAAGAGCCAGTACCAACTGGTAAAACAATTTACGTAGGAGATATAGGTAATGTAATTAATGTAACAGATACCTTTGGAACTCTTTCAAACGTATCTACTTTACCAGCTACATCAACATCACAAGATTTACATTTTAACAATACCTACTCTGTATTTACAAATGCAAACTTAAATCTTAATGCAGGTATAAGTAACTTTGATACCTATTGGAAAACTTATATAGATTCTTTATATTGGGATGCCTCTCGTAAGGTAACTATTGATATACTATTTAACTCAAATGATTATCGAGATATCAAATTAAATGATAAGATATTCATTAAAGACCAACAATATAGAATAAACAAAATAACTGGACTCAACCTAAACAATGATGATATTGCAACGGTTGAGTTAATTCGTTTGTATCCTGCATACTACTCATTTGATATAGACTGTAACTTTAATTACACAGTAGATAACTTAGATTGTGGATTCCAATTTGAAGCATTCCCATGGGCTGGACCAACTCCAACTCCAACTGCTACTATAAGTCCTACACCTACTCCTACTGCTACATTTGGACCAACTCCAACGCCTACGTTTACTCCAATACCAACGGCTACAACTACACCGACTGCTACGCCGGTTGTACCTACACCGACTCCTACTGCAACGTATGTGCCAGGTCAGCCAACACCTACAGCAATACCACCTACACCAACGGCTACATCAGTAGAACCAACTCCTACTCCTACTCCTACTACTGCACCTAATGTGTTTAGTTATGAAGGATTAGCAGCTCAAGGTTCTTACCAAGTGGCTTGTACAAGTGGTTCAGCAGTTACTTTATATACAAATGGACCTATAACGACTGGAAGTGTTGTTTATGAAAACGCTGCATTAACTAACATATTTGATTTCTACAACTTCTTTGTAGTTAATAATACTAATGTTGGTTTTGCATTTGATGACCCAAATAGTGATGGAGTTGTTTTAGATTCTAAACCAGATGCTTGTGATGTAACTGTATTTGATTTAGGAATTAGCTTTAATGAATTTGATGCATGTTCTGGATGTGTAACTACTATTAAATACGCAGATGGTGATGTAACTATGAGTAATGGTTTAACTCTTTACACAGATATTGAGTTACAATTCCAATGGATTGAAGGTGATGGTACTAAGTTTACAGAAGTTCAAGCTACACCTGAAACACCATCTCAGATTTGGTATTACTCTTACGCTAACGGTGTATCTCAATCAGCAGCTGAACAATGTCCAGGTTATGGTCAATTTGGTGGAGATGATTATACTGTGGTTGCACAACCTACAATAGAATGTGGTACTGATGTTAAAAACTTCTACTACTATGAACCATTAAATACAGGTAGTATACTTTATACTGATGCATGTAAAACAGATGCAATTGGAACAAACTACAATTGGGTTTATAATAATGTAGATGATGAGTTGTACACTTTAAACGGTACATCTATTATACAAGCTATTACAACAAACGCATGTGTTATAACTCCAACTCCTACACCATCACCAACAGTTGATTTAAGAACGCATTCTGCAGTAAGAAACCAATCTTCTTACCCTTGTACTGGTGGAACAGCAGTAACACTATATAGTGATGGACCTTTAGGAGTAGGAACTACGGTTTATGAAGATTCTGCATTAACTAATATATTTGATTTTTATCGTTTCATTATTGTTGGTGGAGTAGGTTATCAGTTCCCTGATCCTAACACAACAGGAATTATTCAATCTGTAGATGTAGCACCTTGCCCGACTCCAACACCTACACCGACTGCAACAACAGCGTTTGTAGCATTTACTGCCGCATTTACTGATAATAGTGGAACTATATGTAATGAAACTAATCAAGGGTTTACAAGATATACTCAAGGAGCAATTGGTATTGGTAAAATAATTTACCTTGAAAATCAAACTACTCCAGCAACTAGTTGGTTATTCTTTAGAGATGAATCTACTGATATTACTTACAATGTAAATGATTTGACTGCAGAAATACTTTCTGTATTTAGTTCAACACCTTGTCCTACTCCAACTCCAACACCAACGGCTACGGCAGCATCTGTTGCTCACTCAATGGTAAGAGGATTTGATAGTGAAAGCCAGACTTGTGGTGGAACACCATTAACATATTATACTTCTGGTCCAATTGCTGTAAATTTAACATTATACACAGATGCAAGTTTAACTACAGCAGCAACAGGCTACCAATATTACAGAGATGTAAATACAGAGATAGTATGGAGAATATTACAATTAGATGGTACTATTGCTGAAGAAACTACGTTCACTTGTTCAACACCAACACCAACACCTACTACCAGTCCTACGCCTACACCATCGCCTACAACATCACCAACTCCTACTCCAACGGCAGGATTCGTTCAAGGTACGTGGGCATTTACTGATAATAACGCTACGTTATGTAATGAAACTAATCAAGGATTCGCATATGGAACTTATGGAGCAGTTGCAGTTGGTAAAATTATTTATAGAGAAAATGGTACAACACCAGCAACAGGATGGTTATACTTTAGAGATGAAACTACAGATATAGTATATAACGTAAATGATTCTACTGCAGAAATACTTTCTGTATATAGTTCAACTCCGTGTCCTACACCGACACCGACAGCAACACCAATAGGAGGACCTACACCGACACCAACTACATCACCTACACCTACACCAACTCCTACTGCAACAACAGCACCTGGACAATGGTATGGTGTTGAAGCAGCGTTATGTTCTCAACAGAGTACTTTAACAAACTATAAATGGTTCGGAGATGCAAATAATTTCCCTGAAGGTATATTTTATGATGGTGATATAGGATATTGCCAATTACCTGTATTCTTTATAACTTATAACGCATCTTACCCTGAAATATCAACGCAAACATTCTATGACACTTGTAGTGAATGTCAGAACCCTTAAAAGAAAGATATGGCACTAATAAATTATACAATACAATTATCTACAACGCCGGTTAACTCCGGCCCATATTATGATGTCCTTTATTCAAGTGATTGTACATCGTATACATCGGCTGGACAAGTTCTATTGCCAGATACTTCAACACTTGCTTTAGTTGTGATAGATGATACCTTTACTTGTATTAAATTACAATCTAGCGGTAATTGTGGTAATAATGTTGTTAGTGGTTCTTCACC
>TARA_R110002153_G_scaffold257421_2_pt1 | contig 10675 bp, 11 predicted proteins | sample TARA_R110002153 | Tara Oceans TARA_R110002153 (sample SAMEA4398193) | marine metagenome | biome: Polar Biome; feature: [SRF] surface water layer (ENVO:00010504); material: water (ENVO:00002006), including particulate matter (ENVO:01000060) such as... | depth 5 m
AGCAGGAGTTGCTGAAACCCAAGTGAACATCGGAACCAGCAACGCTACATTTGCCGTAAGCGGAGACGACACCAACGAGGCTTTAAAACTTACAGTAACAGCTGCGAGTGGCACTGTCCGATGTGTCGCCAGTATTAAACTTACTCAGGTAGATTACTAGGAGGGGGTTGATAAATATAATATATGAAATCAATACACTATATCTGCGGATTACCTCGCGCTGGATCTACACTGCTTGCGAACATCCTCGCCCAGAATCCTGACGTTCACACAACGCCTACGAGTGGTTGCCACGATGTTCTTTTCGGCATCAAAAATAACTGGAACAAGCTGATCGAACACCAAGCGAGCAAAGAGCTTGCTGACACGGCAAACCTCAAGCGAGTGTTATCTGCAACGCTCAACACTTATCACGACACAGACCGACCTATCATCATTGATAAAGGACGAGGTTGGACCTCGATGCTAGAAATGTTGGAGTGGGTGACGGATGAGGAGGCGAAGGTCTTGGTTCCCGTTCGCAGCATCCCGCAAATTCTATCCAGCCTCGAAAAGCTGCACCGGAAACGGGTAGCCACTGGTCAACAGGACGGGGATTATATCAACGGGCAGACGGTGGAGGGTAGGACATCCCAGCAACTTCTCAATAGTAGTGTGCTAGGTCTTGCGTTTGATCGACTCAAGGACGCTATGCAGCGAGGCTATGGAGACCGACTGCATTTTGTCGAGTTCGATGATCTGACACATAACCCGAAGCAAAAAATGGAGGAGGTTTACTCCTTCTTGGAGTTATCCCCTTTCACTCACAACTTTCAAAGCGTGGAGCAATACACGCACGAAGACGACACCGTGCATGGTGGTCTTGACCTTCACACGATCCGCAAAGATGTGCGGCCTGTGCAAGACGACAGCGTAGACATCCTAGGCGCGGAGATCGTCAAGCAATACTCTGGAGCCGAATTTTGGCGCAGTAACCCTAACCACAAATAAAGACATGAGCCTACTAAATACCATACCTAGACAAGAGCCTTCTCCCGAATCTCGGGCCGCAGACTCAATCCGACGATCTGCCAAAACCATGACAGACCGACTCCTTAAAACCCTCAATTCAGGACTCAGCGACATCTGGGATGCTGAAGATCCTGCCGCAGTCCTTGCTGAGTTGGGGACCGATGCCGGCGAGGCATTTCTGCTCTCAGCAGAAACTGTGAAGTTGTTCGCTGCTATCCTGCCAGGGAGCAGAGACACCGAGCTTACAGAACTGCTGGCCAAGGTTGAAGCAATCCCAGCATGCACCATCAACAGCGATGGTACGGTGACGATCGACGCCTAACGTACCGAACGTAGCAATTATAAATAGAATCAAATGGCCAAACCGAGTACACGACAAGGATTGATTGACTATTGCTTAAGAGCTCTTGGTCACCCAGTGATCGAAATCAACGTCGACGATGATCAGTTAGAGGATCGCTTAGACGAAGCAATTCAGTTTTACCAAGAATTTCACGGTGATGCTGTGGTGCGTAATTTGCTTAAACACCAAGTTACTCAAGGCGATATTGATAATAAGTATATTAGCATTGCTTCAGGCGCGAATATTCTTTCTATCAATAATGTGTTCAACGTTGATAATAGCAGTTCCTTTTCTTCGGTTGACTACCAAATGCACTTAAATGATGTGTTTGATTTAAACGGTTCATTTGGTGGCATAGTAGATTACGAACTAACCAAACAATATCTTTCTTTAATTGATCGAAACGTTAATGGTGTTTATGAAATGATCGAGTATTCTCGACATAAAAACCGTGTCAACTTTCATGCTAACACACTGAAAGAGGTCGGTGTTGGAAATTATGTTGTTTTTGATGGCTATAGCACAATACCAGACTCTCCCTTTACTGATGTCTTTAATGACATGTTTTTGAAAAAATATGCAACAGCGCTATTTAAAAGACAGTGGGGTTTAAACCTAATTAAGTTCGAAGGTATGACACTTCCAGGAGGAGTCACAGTAAATGGTCGCCAAATTTATGATGATGCTGTTCAGGATATAGAAAAGCTTGAAGAAAAGGTACGGCTCGAACATGAGATGCCTCCACTAGATTTTATTGGATAAGAATATGCCTCGTAACACATATTTTAGTCTCGGCGAGACATCAGAAAAAAGACTCTATGAAGATATTACCATAGAAGCTCTTAAGATCTATGGGCATGAAGTTTACTATATTCCTCGGAAAATTGTTAATACTGATGCGATTTTCAACGAGGATACTTTAGCTGAATTTGGCGAGGCGTTTGCAATTGAGATGTACGTCGAAAACACCGATGGGTTTGAAGGCGATGGTGATTTGCTTTCTAAGTTTGGTGTTGAAGTACGAGATCAGGTTAATTTGATTCTGGCAAATCGGCGGTGGGAAGAGCTTGTTGGTAGATTTCAGGATCCAGTAGAAGGCCGACCACAAGAAGGAGATTTAATTTACTTCCCTTTAGTAAAAGGCTTATTCGAAATTAACTATGTTGAGGATGAAAGTCCTTTTTACCAATTGCAAAATGTTCCTACATTTAAGTTATCATGTGAAACATTTTCATATGATAATCAAGAAATTGACACAGGTGTTACCGAAATTGATGATTTCGAAACTCAATATGGCATTCGCACACGAATTAATTTAGGAAGTGGTAGCGGTGAATTTGAAGTTGGTGAAGATGTTAAACAAACAAATAGCACGCCAAGTCCTAACGTAACGGTGGTTGGAGAAGTTGCTGTAGTACACAGAAATTTATCTAACGTTATTACTGCAGTTGATGTTATAAACCAAAAGGCCAGCGATAACACAAATACAAAAATTGTAACAACGACCGGAGGAGCTGGTAATCTCATTGGCGCTAATTCACCAGCCGCGACGTATCCTGTTACAACTACAGACGCATTTAATACTCTTGACGACAATGATCCTTATGCAGATAATGTTGACTTTGAACTAGAAGGAAATTCGTTTATTGATTTCACATTGACGAATCCATTCGGAATGCCTAACGTAACGACATAATATGCTTAACGGAAATTACTTTTATAATAAAACTGTACGAAAATCCGTAGCAGTTTTCGGAACAATTTTCAATAACCTAAAAATTGTTCGAGCAAACTCGACTGAAGAAAAAGTGCCTATTGCCTATGGTCCTCGTAAAAAGTTTTTGGCTCGCATTCAAGCAGACACTGCAGCGGCAAGTGATAGTACGATTGCACTCAAACTTCCTCGCCTAAGTTTTGAAATCACGTCAATTGATTCTGATCCAACTTCTGGTTTAAACAGATTTAATAAAAGAGTTTTAGGTGTAGTTTCTAATTCTACAACAAAGGCTAGGGTTGTAAATCAAAGCACACCGTATAGCATTGGTATGCAGCTAAATATTTTTGCGACAAATCAAGATGAGGCTTTGCAAATCTTTGAGCAAATTCTCCCATCCTTTAAACCAGAATACACAATTTCTGTAAAAGATCTAGAAGGAGAGGGCACTATAACTGATGTGCCAATTATTCTTACAAGCACAACCATTAGTGATGATTACGAGGGTGACTTCCAAACTCGTCGTACTATTTTGTACACACTAGATTTTACTATGAAAGTACGGTTTAGTGGTGGTGGAAGTGATCAAAATATTATACGTACAGTTGACGTATTTTTGTATGATGATGTTACAAATACTGCAGTGCAAAAAACAAATGCGCCTCATGGTGTTGAAAATGAAAACGTTCGAGTTGCAGTAGGCGCTAATGATTCGCCGCCTCTCGATTCCACTGATACTATAACTACAACATTTGGCTTTGATCATGACTCACCGTAATAAAAATGAAATCATTGACGCGCTTGAAGAAAATCTTGAAATGATAGATAAGTCTGCTAAATCAGTATCGCCTGACCTAATAACAAAAGATACTGAAAAGGATATTGAATATTCTCGTGATAAGATGAAGTTATTGATTGACCAATCGTGCGAGGCGGTAAATCTAATGATGGCATTGGCTTCTGAATCTGAACATCCTCGAGCGTTTGAGGTTTTATCGACAATGATAAAACATACGAGTGAAATGACACAAGACCTCGTGAAATTACAGAAGATGCGTAAAGATATCACACAGGATAAAAATGCTCCAAGCAATAGTACTACAAATAACGCCATTTTTGTAGGCTCTACGACAGAGCTGCAGCGATTCCTTAAAAAGGAAGCAGCTACTATTGATCTTGAAGAAGAATAAATAAATTGTAGATGGGCAATAAAGATGGTTTGTACATGGGTAATCCACAGATTAAGTCTGATGGATACGAACAACATTACACAGAACACGAACTTAAGGAATACAAACGATGCATGGAAGACATCGTTTATTTTTCAGAAAATTACATTAAAGTAATTAATCTTGACAGGGGCCTTATTTCATATAAGCCTTACGCTTATCAGCGTGATATGTTAAAACAATTCGATGAAAATCGTTTTAATATTGTCCTTGCCTGTCGACAATCTGGTAAGTCTATTACCTCGATTGTTTACATTCTTCATTACATATGCTTTAATCCTGAAAAAACAGTTGCTGTTCTTGCGAACAAAGGTGCTACTGCTCGGGAAATGCTGAGTAGAATTACATTAGCACTTGAAAATTTACCATTCTTTTTGCAACCCGGCTGTAAAGCAGTCAACAAAGGATCAATCGAATTTGCCAATAACTCAAAGGTTGTTGCCGCAGCTACATCTGCCAGCTCAATTCGAGGCATGAGTGTCAATCTCCTATTTCTTGATGAGTTTGCATTTGTCGAAAACGCCGCGGAATTTTATACATCGACATATCCCGTTGTTTCATCTGGTAATGATACAAAGGTGATTATTACGTCAACCGCAAATGGTATTGGCAATTTATTCTGCGCGCTGTGGGAAGGTGCACAGAAGAAAGCAAACGAGTTTGTTCCTTACAGAGTAGATTGGTGGAATGTTCCTAGCCGAGATGAAACATGGAAAGCAATGACAATTGCTAATACTTCCGAGCTTCAGTTTGAACAGGAGTTTGGAAATAGTTTCATTGGAACTGCAAATACACTTATTTCATCAAACACCCTTATGGGTATGCAGATGCAAAATCCTGAAAGATGCCATCGCGATGTAAAGTACTATGAAGATCCGATCCGCGATCATCAGTATGTTATGACGGTGGACGTTGCAAAGGGTAGAGGACAAGACTATTCCACATTCACAGTAATTGATTCGACATTCGGAAACTTTAAACAGGTCGCGACCTTTCGTGACAACATGATTTCGCCGATGATTTTTCCTGATATTATCGTAAGGGTCGCAAGGGAATACAACGAAGCGCTTGTCATTATCGAGAGTAATGATGTTGGTATGGCTGTCTGCAATGATGTGTATTACGAACACGAATATGAAAATACCTTTGTTGAATCGACGGTTCGAAAAAACGGTATTGGCGTAATGATGACAAAACGGGTAAAAAGAATTGGTTGTTCAAACTTGAAGGATTTGGTTGAGCTCGAAAAGCTGAGTATTTGTGATGAACACACTATTTTAGAGTTGTCAACATTTGAATCAAAGGGGACTTCTTATGAAGCAAAGGGTGGTAATCACGATGATATGGTTATGAACCTTGTCATGTTTGCTTGGTTTGTTTCTTCTGAGGCATTCGGTGATATTTCAACTGTTGATTTAAAAGAAATGCTTTTTAAAGAAAAGATGGAACAAATCGAAAATGATGTTCCACCTTTCGGTATTATTAGTGACGGTAGAGAATCTGATAATGCTTACGTCGAGATGCAAAATGCTGTTAAGGCGTGGCACGATTTGTAAAGTCGAATCATTATAAATAGAATTATTGAAATTATACTTATAATGATTCAACTTAACATTAACTAATTGAAAGGAAAAAACTAATATGGGATTTCAGGTATCACCCGGAGTAGAGGTCAAGGAAATAGACTTGACTAATGTGATTCCTGCAGTATCGACATCGATCGGTGCTTTTGCAGGTCACTTCAGCTGGGGCCCTGTTGGAGAAACACGAACTGTTTCTTCAGAAAAAGAATTGTCAAATGTTTATGGTGCACCTACTGGTATAGCTACTGGTGGTGAATACGATAACTTTGTTCCATTCTTACAGGCCGCAAGCTTTTTAAAATATGGTAATACGCTAAGCGTTTCCCGTGCAATTGATGCAGCAGCTCGAAATGCTGTTGGATCAGCACATGGCGAATCGACTGACGTACATGGTTCGTACATTGGTAATAAAGATACCTTTGATGGTATTACATTTAGCACAGCTGATGGTAATTCACCAAGTACGGCACTTAATGCTGGTGTAATTCATGCTCGCTGCCCAGGTAAATTGGGTAATAGCTTAAAGGTTTCAATTGCTCATGCACTTACTAATAGCGGTACATTTACCACTAGCGGATTAAATGCCAATGTCTCGACAGCAGCTACCACTACAGCTTGGGCATCGGCCGCTGTTGATGGATCGGCACAGGATGAAATCCACGTCGTGGTTGTCGATGAAGACGGACAAATTTCTGGTACAAAGGGCGCAGTCCTTGAAATCTATGAAGGCCTTTCGTTATATTCAGATGCTGTTAAAGATGGAGGATCAAATTATTACAAAACTGTAATTAACCGTGACTCTGAGTACATCTTTATTGATGAAACGGCATTTAAAGAATATTTCCAGGCAAGCATATCTGGCGTAGATCGCGCAGTTCCTGGAGAAGTTGGTTTATTAACGCAAAGAACCTTCACATCTAATCGAGTTGCGAGTTCAAGGATTACAACTGGCGTTGATGCACAAGATTCACCTACTCTTGGTGCAATTGATGTTAGTGTTAACATTGCTGGTACTAATACACTTGTGGATGGAACATACTCTATTACTGATAATCAAGATAATAGCGGTATCCTAAATTCGCCAAGTACTAATAACGGTTCTGGTGCAAAATTCGTAATCACTGTTGCTGGAGGCGGTGACTCTCCAACACAAAACGAAATTACCGTTAATGTGCTCGAAGGAGGTTTCCAATATGCCGTTAATGACGAAATTCTAATTAAAGGAAGTTTACTCGGCGGTGATACTACAGACAATATCGTTCTAAAGGTTGTAGGCGTTGATAATACAAATCTGCTTGACTTCTCATTAGCTAATGGTACTGATGGTGGAATATCTGATGCTCACGCTGAAGGCCACGTTGTTACTGCATTGGGTGAATTTAGTAATCCTGAAAAGATAGATATTAATCTATTGTTTGCAGAACAGTTCCCAGATAGCACCCTTGTTGGTGGTAAAATTGTAGCAATCGCCGGTACTGACCGTAAAGATTGCTTAGGATTTATTTCAGCAGATCGCATTTCTGCTGACGCTAGTGCAGTAGCTAATGATCATACCTCTTACAATAGCTCGTATGTTGTATGTGATAGTTCTGCAGTTTATGTCTATAACAAATATCGCGATGACTTTGTTTATATCAATGCTTCTGGTCATATGGCTGGTCTTTGTGCACGAACAGATGATACTAACGATCCTTGGTTCTCACCTGCAGGTTACAATCGAGGAAATCTCCTCGGTGTAACAAAGCTGAAGTGGAATCCTAATAAGACCGATCGAGATACATTGTACAAAGCTGGTATTAACCCAATCATTGCACAACCTGGTCAAGGTATTTTACTTTTTGGAGATAAAACAAAGCAAAGCAAACCTTCTGCGTTTGATCGCATCAATGTACGTAGATTATTCAATGTCATTGAAAAGGCAATTGCTACAGCATCTAAATTCCAATTGTTCGAATTGAACGACGAATTTACTCGCGCAATGTTCAGAAATATGGTTGAACCATTTCTTCGAGATGTTCAAGGACGAAGAGGAATTACAGATTTCTTAGTCGTTTGCGATGAAACAAATAACACTGGTAATATTATTGATACGAATCGGTTTGTTGCAGATATTTACATCAAGCCTGCTCGATCAATTAACTTCATCACACTCAACTTCGTAGCAACTCGTACGGGAATTGAATTCTCCGAAATTGTTGGAACTAATAACTAATAACTAAACTAGAATTATGGCAACTATAGACGACTTTAAAGCAAAGTTAATCGGAGGAGGAGCACGAGCAAACCTTTTTAAGGCAACTCTAACTTTTCCTGGCTACGCTCAAGGCGATACTGAATTAGCACAATTTATGTGTAAAGCAGCTCAATTACCAGCAAGCGTTATTGGACAAGTTGATATTCCCTATCGTGGACGTCAGCTTAAAGTAGCTGGTGATCGTACGTATGAAAACTGGTCAGTCACTATTATTAATGACACTGGTTTTGAAATCAGAGACGCCTTCGAGCGTTGGCAAAACGAAATCACCACTCATAAAAGTAATACTGGCTTAACTAATCCTCTCGATTACGAAACTGATATGCTCGTTAATCAACTTAACAAAGATGGAAAGTCGATTAAGGAGTATACCTTCCGAGGTGCTTATCCAGTTAATATTTCTGCGATTGATGTAAGTAGCGATTCTGCAGACACAATTGAAGAATTTACAGTTGAATTGGCGTATCAATATTGGACGTCCAATACAACTTCTTAAAAAAACTACTAATTATTGATGCACAAGGAGGTCCAATCCCTCCTTGTGCATTGTTATAAATAAATTTATCATGGCAGTAAATTTGTTCGGATACGAAATCAGTAAAAGAGTCTCAAGCGAGGCTTTTAGCAAAGATGTAATTTCACCTATTCCTAAATCAAACGAGGAGGGCGCGACTACAGTAACTGTGGGCGGTGGGTATTATGGTCAATTCATTGATCTTGCCGGCACTGATGCTCTTTCAGATCATGCACTTATACACAAATATCGTGAAGCAGCTTTACAGCCAGAGTGCGATTCTGCCATTTCCGATATCGTAGATGGTGCAATCGCTTCGTCTGAAGACTCTACACCAATCAGCTTAAGTCTTAAAGATCTTAATCAGCCTGAAAGTGTAAAAAAGAAAATTCAAACTGAATTTAATAATGTTTTACGGCTTTATCGATTTAATCATAACGCAGCTGAGTATTTTCGTAACTGGTATATTGATGGAAGATCATATTTCAACGTAATTATTGACGATAAGAATCCGCAGAAGGGCATTGCCGAAATTCGTCCTGTTGAGGCGACTCACATTAATAAAGTTCGCGAAGTTAAAAACGAAATTGATCCAAAGACTAAGGTTGAGTATCAAAACGTAGTTGATGAATATTATGTTTATTCTCCTCATTTTCAAGCTGGCACTGAAGCAACAGTTAATGGTACTAAATTTTCTAAAGACGCGATTATTCATGTAACATCTGGCCTCGGGGATTCAACTAAAACTCGTACGATCGGGCATTTGCACAAAGCGCTTAAACTTGTGAATCAACTTCGTTATATGGAAGATTCACTTGTTGTTTATCGTGTTTCACGTGCTCCAGAACGTAGGATTTTCTATATTGATGTCGGTAACCTTCCAAAGGGTAAAGCTGAAGAATATGTCCAGCAGGTTGTTTCGCGGTATCGTAACAAACTTGTTTATGATGCTTCAACTGGTGACATTAGCGATGATCGCCGTCATATGTCAATGCTTGAAGATTTTTACCTTCCACGAAGAGAAGGTGGGCGTGGTACAGAAATTACTACCTTAGGCGGCGGCGAAAATCTTGGACAGATCGAAGATGTGGTATTCTTTCAGCGTAAACTTTATCGCGCTTTGAATGTACCGGTCGCGCGGTTAGAACAAGAAGCGCAGTTTACCGTTGGTAGAGCAAGTGAGGTTTCTCGCGAAGAGGTTAAATTGCAAAAGTTTATTGATCGTCTAAGAAAGAAATTTTCATTTATGATTATTGATGCTTTGAGGATTCAGTTAATTCTTAAAGGTATTATTACGGAAAGCGATTGGCCTAATATCGAAGAAAGCATAAACGTTGATTTTCTTGAGGATAATTACTTCGCTGAAATGAAGGAATTTGAAATTCTTCGAGAGCGTTTAGAAATGGCTCAAATGCTTGAGGATTTGGTTGGCAAATATATTTCGAATAAGTATGTCCGTCAAGTCATTCTTCGTCAAACCGATGAACAGATTGAAAAACTCGATAAGGAAATTGAAGAAGAAGGAAGTGGCGGAGATGAAGATGAAGATGACTTTTAGTCAATATTTAAATCGATAAACATATAAATAGAAATTATGGCAAAGCAAACAATTACAAACAGCGGGCAACCGCCTGCCTTTACTGTTGATGGAGGTTTACACTTTTTAAGTGTTGCGGGAACTTTTGGAGGAGCAACTATTACACTGCAATATCGTCGAGATGCTTCTTCGAGTTTTGTTACACTACAAGATGATGGAAGCACTAAGTCAATCACAGCAGCTCTTAACGAAAATCTGTATCTTCCAGGTGGAGAACTTAAAGCCGTCGCGGCTAGTGCTGGCGGCTCAACTGACATTACTTTCGAGTTTTATAAAGTTACTGCATAATGCCTTTTAAATCAACAGCACGGAATGCGTTTAGTTCGCCATTTTCGAGTAGCTTTACAAATTGCTTTTTTGTCGACCCCTATCTGCTCAACTACAACTTCCTCAACGGTTTCCCGGCTGCTCTGACCCATACACGAGCGAG
>TARA_R110002153_G_scaffold46876_3_pt1 | contig 10662 bp, 3 predicted proteins | sample TARA_R110002153 | Tara Oceans TARA_R110002153 (sample SAMEA4398193) | marine metagenome | biome: Polar Biome; feature: [SRF] surface water layer (ENVO:00010504); material: water (ENVO:00002006), including particulate matter (ENVO:01000060) such as... | depth 5 m
TCTAGGTGATACTATAGAAAAAATCACTAAAGCAACTGGGATAAAGAAAGTTGTAGACACAGTAAGCAAGGCTGTTAAAAAAGACTGCGGATGCGGAGCAAGAAAAGATACTTTAAATAGATTGTTTCCATATAACAAATAAAAAATAAAAATGGTAGATATAGACACGGTGTATCAAAAAGTTTTAGCTTTTGCAAACAAAGAGCAGAGGGGTTATATAACGCCACAAGAGTTCAACTTGTTTGCTAACCAAGCGCAGTTAGAGATATACGAACAATATCACTATGATGTAAACCACCTTGAACTAAAAGATGGTGCTAATATGTCAAACAGTAACGTTACGAATTTAACTAGGCAAAAATTAGACGTGTTTTTAAGAACTATAGGACCCACGGCTGTACTTGGTTTTAATGTATCTGGAAACGCAGTAGCGTTACCTAGCTATATATATAGAATCTCTAGAGTTGAGGTTAACGGTTACATGGCAGAGTATTTAGATAATAATAACTTTAAAGATGCTATTACTGCAACTGGACTTTTGAAGCCCACTGCTTTTAGACCAGTATTTACCGAACGCGGTAAGCAGCTTAGAGTTAACAATGGCTCTAATATTACTTCAGGAATTGGATTGCAATACTACAGTTTACCCGCTATTGTGTCTTGGGGTTATTTTGTTTTAAGCGACTTAACAAACAGCAATCAAAGTAAAGCGCTTTATGATCCTCAACCATCAAAAACAACTCACTTTGAATTACACCCATCAGAAGAAGCTGAGTTAGTTTACAAAATATTAAAGTTCTCTGGTATTTCAATGGCAAAGCAAGACGTTTTGCAAGCTGGTCAAGGCATGGAGTCTATGCAGGTTCAACAAGAAAATAAATAAAACATGGGATTATTAGACGGTACTACACAAAAAGCTTACTACCAAAACAACGATTATGGTAATTATCAATTTGTCTCCTTGCAAGATATTATATCTCAATTTATGGTTGTATACGTAGGCGAGGATAAACTAATAAGAAACGCAAGTAGAACTGACGTTGCTTTTCACGCTCAAAGAGGTTTAGCTGAATTGTCTTTTGACACACTAAAATCTTTTAAATCACAAGAAATTATTCTGCCAGCTTCGCTTCAAATGATACTTCCACAAGACTATGTTAATTATACTAAAATAAGTTCAGTTGACTCAGCTGGTATAAAACACTTGTTATACCCAACAAGCAAAACCTCAAACCCAACATCTTATTATCAAAATAAAGATGGTGAGTTTAAGATAACAACTGTTGGTACTTTAACAAATGGTTCTAATATAGTTGTGTTAGACGGTGACTACAGCGCTGTTCTAGTGCATGGCATGAGGGTTGAAGGGCCAAACATAAACGCGGCTAGTCATATACACAATATAACAACTACAGGTGGTATAACATCTATCACTTTATTAAACAGACCAGGTACAAGTGATAAAAACGCAACAGCCACAACAAATGAGCAACTAGAAATAACGCGTTTTAACTACCTGGGGCACGGCTTAAGACTTTCTAACTCTTCTTTAGTGCAAACAACGACAACGGCTATAACTAATATTGGTGATACCGCTTTAAACCTAACAAGTACGGCTGGTATAGAGGTTGGGATGTTTATTAACTCTTTTGGTTTTGTAAACGACAATAGTGTTGATGGAGCAATTCAAGTTGTAGGTGTTGGTACAACTACCGTTGAACTTTCTCACGCTGCTGTAAAGTTGGTTTCGCTTGGCAGCACGATTGGGTTCATCTCTAACGAAAATAACTCTACAACTTCTTCTAACTACAAGTCTTCAACACCAAGCGAGAATCAACAAGATAATTACATAGACGATACTTATTGGCCAATGGATGGGTCTAGATACGGATTAGACCCTCAATACGCTCAGGCTAACGGTTCGTTTTATATGGATCAAGTTTTAGGAAAAATACATTTTAGCTCTAATATTGTTGGTAAAACTGTGATATTAGATTATATAAGTGATAGTCTTGGTACAGATGATGAAATGCAGGTTCACAAATTTGCAGAAGAAGCTATGTATAAATGGATATCACACGCTATTTTATCAGGCAAAGCCAATGTTCCAGAGTACCAAGTCAACAGACTTAAAAAAGAAAGATTTGCAGCAATAAGAACTGCAAAATTAAGGTTATCAAACCTTAAGTTAGAAGAACTTACTCAAATTTTAAGAGGTAAATCGAAACAAATAAAACACTAGTACATGCCAGAAATTAAACATCAGTTTACCGGTGGTAAAATGAACAAAGATGTAGATGAAAGACTTGTTCCCAACGGTGAGTATAGAGACGCGATGAACATACAAGTTTCAACCTCAGAAGGATCTGACGTTGGTACTGTACAAAATGTTTTAGGTAACGTTTTGCTTAACAATCAATTAAACATAACAAACCCTGGTGTTTGTGTAGGCTCTATATCTGATGAAAAAAACGATACAGTTTATTGGTTTGTAACTTCAGATAATTTTGATTCATCTTTTGCGGGTCAAAATGCTGATATAGTTCCAATTGAAGGTGGTAACTATCAAGGCCAGTTAACTTGGAGTGCTTTATTCAACGATATAGGTGGAACAAAACAAATTATTTTACAGTCAAGTTTTTTAACCCGCCAAAGACAAAACGGTATATACAGGGCTGAGGGCTCAACAGTGTCCCCTGTTTTTATTGATGAGGCTGGTGTTATAGTTACTGTTCAAAACGGCGTTTTAAATCAAGCATGTCAGACTCAGTTGGATTTAGCGGTAACCGCTGGTTTTAACGCGACTAATGCTTTAGGTTCGACCTCTGGGTTTTTGACCCAAGGACTAGGCTATAACTTTCAGTCCTCACTGGGTAACGGTAATCAACTACAGGTATTTGATGGTGCTAAAATTAAAATTGGAGATAGGGTTAGTATGTGGGGGTATAACCCTTGGACTAACGAGTCTCAAGACTTTATAGCGGGCTACAAAGAAAAAACCGGAGGCGTTAAAGTTATGGCAAAAAACTTAATTGGTACTTGGGTTGATAGTAGCGGTTTAACAAAAGAGCATTACACGGTAACATTAAGTGAAAACCTTTATGCACTTCGCTGGAACCAATATGAACAAATAACAGAGAACTTTTTAAACACATCAGCCCAGTCATCGGGTTATATAATGTTTTGTCATTATATCACTACCCACTTGATTTTTCAACAAAGCGTTTTAGGGTTTAAACCACAAACGCTTATAACTGGAATTAATATTTTAGATGATATGCTTTTTTGGACTGACAACGAGACGGAGCCAAAAAAAATAAATATACCAAGATCAATAGAAGGAACATCTCTTGATGGTTTATCTCATACTAAGCTTATAAACAAAGCTACTGGAATAGCGTATAGTGATAATATTGATGTTTTAGAAGAACACATAACTGTTATTAAAAAATCTCCAAACTCTAGCTTGAGCATAGCTTTGAATACGGATAGAGACCAAAACAAAAACTACTCTGGTATAATTAGAATAGATGATGGAGTTGGAGTTAACTTTTCTTCTTATGTATCAAGCTCTTTATCTTCTGGGTTATATGATTTTTCAAGCTTAGAAACAGGTGGTGTAATAAAAATGAAGGTTATCTCTGACGTAGACGGAAACACTGGTTTTTCCCTAGACTGGCAAGAGGGTACTAAAGTAGTTATAAAAGAAGATGATAATACTGGCTTGTTACAAGTGCCGATTTCTTCATACTTAATAAAAGGAGTTATAGCACCATGGGTAGGAAACAATTTTGATAGTTTAAGTGGTGATGTACAGGTTAGAATACAAGTATTATCAATTGATGGAACTGTACCGACTGCTGATTTTACTACCGGTATTTTAGATTTTGTTATAGATAGGTTTGATGAGTCAGAAAAATTATTTGAGTTTAAGTTTCCAAGATTTTCTTACAGATATAAATATGAAGACAACGAATACTCTACTTATGCGCCGTTTACTGAAGTAGCGTTTATACCAGGAACCCTTGACTACCATCCTAAAAAAGGCTACAACTTAGGTATGACCAACAGGATAACCAACATTGATTTGAGTGGGTATATTCCAAATGACATACCGCTAGACGTGGTTGAAGTTGATTTGCTATACAAAGATGATAGCAGTCCAAACATATATATTGCAGACACCTTCAAACCACAAGACGATGTGTTTACTGGTGAAACTGAGAACTTTTGGTTCAAAAATACTTATAATCTAACAAACGAAGCTATATATTCTGTTGTAGAGTCTAATCAACTACTAAGATCATGGGATAATGTTCCAAGAAAAGCTTTAGCTCAAGATCTTTCGGGTAATAGAATAATATATGGTAACTATTTACAAAATTACAATCTAACTGTTTCTGATGGATCTTACTTTACGCCAGACTTCAAGTCCTCTATAATAAATGTTGATGGGCCTGCGTTACCAACAAGATCCATAAAAGCGCTTAGAGAATACCAGTTAGGCGTTGTTTTTGGTGATGAGTACGGGCGTGAAACACCAGTTCTTTCAAATCCAACGGGATCTTTTAGGTTGGAAAAAGAAGCAGCTGCAAACGTAAACAAATTAAAAGTAGGTTTTAAAGGCCAACTAACACCTGATAATCTTAATTACTATAAGTTTTATATAAAAGAAACGTCTAGCGAGTATTACAATATGGCTATGGATAGGTTTTACGATGCTGAAGACGGAAATATATGGATAGCTTTTCCGTCAACAGATAGGAATAAAATAGATATTGACACTTTTTTAATATTAAAAAAAGGACCAGATTCTTCTTCTTTAATAACAGACGAGGCTAGATATAAGATTATAGCAATAGAAAATGAGGCGCCAGAATTTATTAAAACTACAAAGTTAAATATAGGGACGCTAGTACACGACCCTGGAGGTGGTTTTGATGATATTTTTGGAAGTACGTTTGAAGGTGCGCCTGGAGTTGGAAGAACTAAGTTTACTATGGATGCTGAGCCCTTCCAGGATTCTAGCATTAGAGATATTCATAAAATCAAAGAAAGACTATATGTTGAATTTGGTCAACAGTCAACAAGCTCAGTTTCTGGTAGATACAGAATAGCAAACGTTTCTACTCAAGAAGATTATCTCGCAGGAACTTCAACCTATGAATTTGCTATGGAAGAACAGTTTGGTTCTGATGTTAATTTTATTACAAACGATCCAAGTGGTGTTATGCCAACACAAATTAATGACCAAACAACGGTTACGTTTTACAAATATATTGTTGAAAACAAACCTCAATTTGATGGTAGATTTTTTGTCAAGATATACGCTGACCAAAGTTTTGATCAAGCAATGTCTGTTTATGATAGCGGTGCGGGGTATAGAGTTCTTGATGAGAAAAAAATATATTTTTTATCTCCATACCACAAAGCTCTTCACAATTATCCAAACTCACAATCATTACATGGCATGAACTGGCCGGCTAACGATCTTTCTTGTGATGGCTTTTCTACAGACTCAACTAATTGTAAAAAATGGCCATACTATCAAGCTTACTTTACTGGCGAGCAAGAAAGCGATGGAGAAACAGGCACTGCGGGTGGTGGTCTTGTTACAAACATGCTTAAAACAAAAGGTGCGGATTGGAATGAAGTTTGGTTTATTGACAAAGGATTTTCTACAGGTACACATGGTTCAGATGATTTATGGGACGATGGTCATACATCGTTAAACAGCAATAACAACACTCAAGGTATAGGAATAAATAATTTTCCTGAAGAGTCTCATTTTGATTTAAGCTACGGGCCCGTAACTCCACAAAATGTTATTGTTGACGGGGGAATGTTTCTCACAGGTTACAATTATGCGGGGCAAGCGGAGGCGATTTCAGGAGCGTATGGCTTTAATCACGACGCTTACTTTTGGCAATTAACAGAGCCCGCAATGGTTGGTTTTTCGCACTTAATACCTTGGATTGATAGGTTAAGCTCTGGAACAAGGTTTAAATGGGCTGAAGATCCTACTGGCACTATTTACACTATGTTTGGGGCCACAGGCACTTATAATAGAGTTAACTACGAGCCTAACACACAAGCAAATGTTAATCCTTATGGTGACCCGGCTAACTTTAGAAAAAACTACAGACTTAAATGTCAACCTGCTATGACGGCTTGGAATCCCACTGAAGATGGTGGCGGTGGCGTTATACAGGGGACGGTCGTTGTTGATAGTTATATAATAACGCCAGGGATTAATCCAACTCTAGGTACTTTAAAGGCATACGCTACTTCTAATAATTTTACTGTAAAAATAGATAGAGATCATTTTTGGGCATCTTATAGTAATTCTGGCGCTCACATAATGAGATGGCCAATAAGTAGAGGTATGATGCTAACAAGCATTAATGGAGTGTCGCTTACTGATAAAGTTTTAGTTGAATCATTTACCGAAGGGCCAAACGCGGTAACAATTACTTTTGTTGGCCACAGAAACACTACTGTTAACTTAAACGTAACCGCTGGACAAGCTTTGGTGTTTAAGCAGCCAGTAATGAATGGTTTAAGTGAAAACTCAGCAAAAAACATAAACCTGCATAACCCTTCAAGTCTTGCTAACAACAGAAACGGTATGGCAGCGGTTGGTTACACTTTGCAGTTTATTGAAGATATTGCTTCAACAAGCATACTTCCTGAAGATCCAGCTATTTGGGAGACTGAACCAAAAGATAATACTGATTTAGATATATATTACGAGATTAGTGGTAGAAACCCTTTAATGTTAGACAAAAACAGTGTTCTTACAGCTATACCTATAGGATCTAGTGTTGATTGCTCTAATGGCGGTGGATCTATTAACTTGCAAGTTTTAGATAACGTTTCTAACAATGGCAATGTAATACAATTAAGCGAAACACTATGTATAGCACAAAGTGGTTGTGCGGTTGGTGTAGCCGAGGTTGAGGTAGGAGATGTTCTTCGCATAACTAAACCAGATGGAACCGTGTTTGGCGTTGAAATTTCAACTGTATATCCATCGGGAGACACCTTTGGCTTAAAGCCAGATTTATACAACTCAAACTATCAACTAAACTGGCACAACTGTTATTCTTTTAGCAACGGTGTTGAATCAAATAGAATTAGAGATAACTTTAACTTACCTTTTATTTCAAATGGAGTTAAAGTATCTAGCAGATCAGAAACCAGGTATGAAGAAGAACGTAGAGAGTACGGCTTAATATTCTCTGGTATATATAACTCTACGTCTGGTGTTAATAGTTTAAATCAGTTTATTCAAGCTAGTAAAATTACAAAAGATATAAACCCAAACTACGGTAGTATACAAAAATTGCATTCAAGATCTACAGCTGATGGTGATTTAATAACACTGTGTGAAGATAGAGTGTTAAAAATACTGGCAAATAAAGACGCGGTATTTAATGCGGATGGAAACTCGCAATTAACAGCCAACGAAAACGTGCTTGGTCAAGCAATACCATTTTCTGGCGAGTATGGAATATCAAAAAATCCAGAGTCTTTTGCTTCTGAATCATACAGGGTTTACTTTACAGATAAAACTAGAGGAGCTGTAATGAGGCTGTCAAAAGATGGTTTAACACCTATATCAGATCACGGAATGAAAGATTGGTTTAGGGACAATCTAAAGTTAAACGACGTTTTACCGGGAAGTTATGATGATAAAAAAGACGAGTACAACTTATCTTTTATAGAGACAACCGAAAAAGTTTCAAAATCAGTTTCTTTTAGAGAGGACACTCGTGGTTGGGTAAGTTTTAAGTCATTTGTTTTTGAAAACGCTATTAGCTGCGCAAATGAGTATTACTCTATAAAAAACGGGCGAATTTGGAAACATAATGTAGAGCAGTTTGACGCAAGCAATATAGAGATAAGTAGAAATACTTTTTACAACGTTTACAAGAAATCTAGTTTTAACGTTATTTTAAACGACGTGCCTGGTAGTGTCAAATCTTTTAACACTATAAACTACGAGGGCAGTCAATCAAAAGTAAATCAATTTTTGTCAGACGCGGTTAATGGTTATTCAGATGGACAATACCACAACTTACACGCTAAAAAAGGTTGGTATGTAGATTATATTTCTACAAACAAAGAGTCTGGAACAATAAATGAATTTATAGAAAAAGAAGGCAAGTGGTTTAATTATATTAAGGGTAACGCTGTTGAGCTTGGAGGCCAATACTTACTGCCAGGCTCGTCTACTTTTGATCAAGCTAGCTTTGCCATACAAGGGCTTGGCGTGCTAAATATTGAGCCTATACAGGTTTCTATATCTGGCTGTACCGATTCAACTGCAAATAACTACAACCCAGACGCAAATATTGATGACGGAAGTTGCACTCCTAATGTATATGGTTGTACACAGCAAACTGATTATGTGGTTAACTTTAATCCTACGGTAAATATAGACGATGGTTCTTGTGTTTGGATGGGTTGTACTGTTAACGATGGCACTATGGTTAACCCAACTCCATTTCCAGCTATAGCTTATTCTTATAACAACGGTCAAAGTATTGTTGATGACGGCTCTTGTGTCTTGTGGGTTTACGGTTGTACTGACCCAACAGCAATGAATTATGATTCTACTGCAAATAGCGGTGTAGGTGTAACCTGTGTTTACTTTGAGTACGGTTGCACAATAGTTTTGTCGGATAACTACGATGCTATTGCCAATACTGATGATGGTACTTGTACTTGGGTTGGTTGTACAGAGCCCTTGGCGTTAAACTACGGTTGGTTTGGTGGTTTACCTGGATCAGGGTTTCCAGTGCAATCAGACAACTACGTACCCTCTGGTAGTACTTTTGGTATTCAAAACAATGCTGCAGCTTGTTTAGGTGGTGGTTGTACAGATTCTACTGCAGACAACTATGATTCACTTGCTACTTTTGATCCTTATGGAAACAATGGAAGTTGTTTATATTGTGATTGGACTTCTACTGGAACTGGCGCTTACGCTGGAATACCAATAGTAGCTACTACCTTAGATGCTACTGCTGCAAATACTGCTAATGGTCAGATAGCGGTAGAATTCGATATAGCTGGCCCTTATCAGCCTTACACTTACGTACTAGAAGATGTTAACGGAAACACTTTCTCACCAAACTACATTGGACAAACTGTTAATGGTATACCAGTTTCTAACTCTGTTTTGTTTTCTGGTCTTGTTGCTGGAACTTACAGCGTCACAATTTACGGTAGCGGTACCGCTAGCAACTGCTCTTACACTTTAAATAATATTGAAGTTGTATTTAGCACTGTTGTAGTTAATTTTGGTTGCATGGAAGTTGGAGCTTGTAATTACGATTCACTTGCTACGCAGCAGTTGTCTGCTAGTTGTGATTACACCACTTGTGCTGGTTGTACAGATGGCACTGCGGTAAATGTTAATACTCAAACTAATTCTACAAACCCTTGTTATAACTCAGGTTTTTTACCTGGCTGTACTATATCTTGTGGTGATGGGAACAACGCTACTGCTCAAGGTAATTACTGTTGTGATTACGTTGTAACTGGATGTCCAGAGCCGCTTGCTTTAAACTACATGGCTCCTCCAGCTGGAAACTATACTGTTGTTGATACCCAACCTACGCTTTGTAATTATACTGGTTGTATGGACACAAACGCTTTAAACTACGAGCCATTAGCAATATTACCTGATAACACTCAATGTATATACGCAGCCGTATCAGGATGTATGGATACTACGGCTTGTAATTACAATCCGTTTGCGGCGGTAGATGACGGTACTTGTATGTATGGTTTTAATGGAGCTATTATGGGAGACCCAACACTGCAAGCTCTAAATGCTCCAGCTGGTTCTTACGTGGGGCAACCATCTTATTATTATACTGGCAACGCGCCTCTTACCACTGATGACGTAAGGCATTATGTTCAATCATCAGGAATTCCTCACAATACTACTCTAGCTTCTGAAACAGACATTGGGCTATCAATTCACCAAGTTACAGATTTAATGGCTGAGTACCAAACAACCGGAACTGTTACAATAAAAATAAGAATGCAGCCAAGTGTAGGAACAGGCGCGTGGGGAGTTATACACCAAGAAACAATTGGTATAACGGCTAGTGATGGCTGGATTTACGGTTCGTCTGGATCTGGTGCCACTTGGGGGTTAAGAAACTCTCCTATAGGACCATATCCGTTTGGCCCTAGCTCTACTTCTTCTAGCAATCAAGGTTTTATGGTTCATAAAAGTGGCACTCTAACATTACAAAATTATGCTTTAGAAGTTTATTCTACAGTTAACGGTGTTGACTACGGTAAGCATGATGGTAATACGGTAGCTTGTGGTGTTTATAATGTGTTTACCTTTAACCCGCAGCCTATATGCTCTAATGCTTTTGCAAATCTTGGTTGTACGGATTTTAATGCATGTAATTATGACGCAACAGCCAATTGTGATGATGGTAGTTGTTACTACGGTACAACCTCTCCGTCCTATCAGCCTAATTCTTTTAACGGTATACCTACTAATAATGGTTGTTCGCCATGTGGAACTTGCAACCCTTTAGTCCCGGCTTGTGATCCAAATTTAGCAACATTTTCAACTCTAGCTGATTGCATATCTACTTTTGGACCAGTATAATAATTAAACAAACAAAT
>TARA_R110002153_G_scaffold71435_2_pt1 | contig 10648 bp, 8 predicted proteins | sample TARA_R110002153 | Tara Oceans TARA_R110002153 (sample SAMEA4398193) | marine metagenome | biome: Polar Biome; feature: [SRF] surface water layer (ENVO:00010504); material: water (ENVO:00002006), including particulate matter (ENVO:01000060) such as... | depth 5 m
GCTGCTTTCTATTCCTAGACCGGCAATCGCAATTTTGGGCAGTTCTTTTGATGCTTTTTGATTTTTGCCTTGTTGACAGGAAGTAATTATAAGAAGGAGTAGGATATAGCAGGTGTAAAGCGGTTTCAATATGTTTTAGTTTTAGGTTCTTTATAGGTTTTGATATAAGGAAAGTAGTAATAGATTTTCCTTTAAAATCTAATTATAAGCATCGAATATAAGAATTTAATACAATGTTTTTTGGTTATAAGCTCAACAAAATTAGAGGTGCAAGAGCTATTTATATTTTTTTGAATTAAGCAATTACAAATAAAAACTCAAGAAATATTGATAATCCATTTTGGACCAAGAATATTGAAAATCATATAAAATTTCAGGGACCTGGTTGATGATTTTCAATAAATGGCAAACTAACTTTTGGCGAACATTTTAATTTTTAAAATGTTAAAATTTAATAAGGGTGTAAAAAAACTCTTATTAACAACCCGGATCGTATTTCTTTTAAAACCCCTATGGCTTCCTATACTGAATTTATTTCTTAATCATCATAGCTTATCCGGTCTCGTATACCGCCACTCTCTCGATGAATAATTACATCGGCCTTGTATTTTTTGGCTAAACTTTTGGCCTTGCGTATGGCCGTGCTTTGTTTTCGATGTTTACTGGTTATACGTTGGTTGCCTTCGCGACGTATGGCCCAACCTTCCTCATAGGGCACCACATGCTGATGCCAAGTTCTGCCTCGTTTGCTTTGTTGCGAGCTGTTAAAAAAGACTTCCAAAAGGTCAATGAGGGTTCGTAACCAAGATTTGACGTTCGACATATTCTATTATTGTTGTTCCGAAGATACCATTATTTCTAGTTTTCCGATTGATGAAAATGAATCGGTGCGGTTCTCGGAAAAAGCTACATTATATATTCTGGCGAAAAAGCGAGCTGCGCTTCGGCCATTGAATCCGGGAAGCGATGTCGACAAAAGGATGTTTATGAATTAATACCTTCAAAGAACAATAATAAGCAATAACTAAACGAAAAAACTACCCGTAGGTGGTTTTTTAAAGTGGAGCCGTAGGATTGTGTGTCCTTAATTATCAAAATGTTGCAAATAAAAATACCCATGGTTATCACATGGGCATCCTAAAGTTTTCAAAAATGCCCGCGTAACATTCGCATTTCGTCAGGCCTTTGGTTTGCTACGTATTTTTGAGTATCGTAGAGCCCTTGGCATTAGAATATCTTATCTATGGCCCAGCAAATAAGTCAATTGCCCTATTGAACCAACCTTGGTTACTGACTAGGTTTGCACAACAACCTAAAAACAACCTATTGACATGGATAAAATTAAGATGATTATTCTATTAACATTACTAATATTTGGTTCAGTAGCTGCCCAAGATGTCACAAGATGTATAACAGGCGACTGCCACACTGGATATGCATATGCAACACTTGTGGATGCCAATAATAAGGAGATTGGTTATCAAGTCGGTTTTTATGACAATGGGTTGCTACATGGAATTGCCAATCAGACTGGTAACTTTGGTAAATATTGGGGCGCTTATAAGAATGGATTAAAAGAGGGTTTTTTTAGTTATGAGAGCGAAGGCAATATGTATGCCTTTGGCATGTTTGTTAATGACAAAAAAGAAGGTTTGCATGTTATTAGGAATAAAAACGGTTACGACTTTAGAGACTACAAAAATGATAAACATGTGAGCAATAGTCCCCTGCCCACCACTGGGCTTTCCCCATGTGTTATGGGCAACTGCGAAAACGGCAAAGGGGTAAAAGTGAATGGGAGCGATGCCGTATATAGCGATTGGAAAAATGGGAATATGCACGGCATGACGATGCAGTTTCTGATGTCCGAGAAAAAAATCGTTTTTTCGGAATTCTCCGGAGGTATTGTTAATGGTTTACAAATGATATGGTATTTTGATGGAAGCAAGGAAATTATGCAAATGCAAAATGGGGCCCGCAATGGTCAATACCTGAAAAAGAACCAGAACAACACCCATGAGGCCACTATCTGTAAGGACGGCCAACCAATTATGTCTTTCTAGGCTTCCAATAACTTGTAGTCATATTAAAAAAGCACATTATGCGAAATTCTATATTCATGGCGTTCGTCTTCGCCCATCTCCTTTGTTGGTCACAAATGGCCATTCCACCCAACGATCCAACATCCCATTCCAGCTATGCTGCCTACTTGGACGCAGCTAGAGTTAAGAATAACAATGCTCGGTTGTTGTCGGCAGGAGAACTATTGGAAATTTACCCAGAGAATGCTAAAACCTTTGGATGGTTGGCCAGTGCCTTGTATGGTAATAATAGACCCGACGATGCGGTGATGTTTTCGCAATGGGCCATGGCCTTTGATAGTTATGACCCTGAAACCGGGTATTATGGGTTTATATATGCGGTATTTGCCAACAGGCCAAATGACGCAAAGCTCTTTTTGGAGAATATGCAGGCCGTGGGGCAAGATCAGGCAACATTGCAAAGGGATCATCGGGCATTGAGCGGTTATGTAAACTCCTTGGTCAATTATCCGCAATTGTCCGCAACCGTAAAAATGGCGAACGGATTTCTATCGGACTATAACAATAGGAGCATAACGCGGGCCAAAACCACTTTTGAAAATCTGGGTTCCAGTCTCGGGGCTACTTATGAAAACATTGCCCAGAATACGACCGCGGAAAAAATATTGGCCGATTGGGTCAATGCGGAAAAAGCAGTGGAAGAAGGCCTAATTACTAGGGCACTGTACACCGAAGCATTGGTTAATTTGGCCCAGTTATCGGAAAAAGTCAATTTTTTCTTTGGGCAAAAACTGGAGCCTCACTTAGAGAAAATAGTTTTTGACCAGAAAAACTATTCCTTGCCCTCTAGGTATAGGGCGTATTTAAAATTGGCACGGGTACAGGCCGCCCTTAAGCGATGGGATCGTGTATTGGCCTCCAGTAGTTTTATTTTGAACGAACTGAAGGGGAGTGCACCGTCTACAGCCGTCTTGGCAAAAGCTTATTTCTATACCGTCATGGCCCTAACCGAGCAACAAAAATATGGCGAGGCTTCCCTCATTGCCGATGCCTACATCAATCTTTTGCCCAAATTGAAATCGCCGGAGTACGTTGCTGAGGCCTATTATGTGTTGATGCGTGCCTATGCCTTTAACAAAGATGTGGAAAAAGGCAAGGCCATACGTAGAAAGGCCCAGGTGTTTCTAAAAATCCATGGTATGGAAAATCAACCCTATTCCTCCTTTGTGAGGAACGGCTTATCCACCACGGAAAACATTCTTGGTGAAGGAGAAGTAGCCTTAACGGGCAACGCTTACAACGATGGGATTCGGTTGATGGAGTTGAAAAACTACACGGAAGCTGCCAAATTATTTGAAAAAGCCAAGGAAGAAGAAATCGAGGTGCTGAAGGGGTTGTCAACCTTGGCCCAAAGGGGTTATCTAGATAAGTTTCAACGGATAAATGGTATGTTGGCCGCCACTTATTATGAGACCCAGCAGTTCAATAAGATCTATGACGTTATAGAATCCAACCGATCCTATTCCCTATTGAACGATAAAAGAAGCATTATAAAACAACTGCCATTGAAGGAGCTTCAGGCCGTCCTGGGAGCCAATGAGGCTTATCTTTCCTTCATCGATGTTTCAAAAGGAAATACCTACGAAGGCACCTATTTGATGTGTTTGGTGCGTAAGAATGATATCACCATAAAATACAATAGATCTGCCGGGGCCTTTGCGGATATGTTGTCCAACGACAAGGAACTCATCACATTGGAAAAGGAAATGGCCAAAAATGAATTCCGACAGCCCGATCTAGACTATTTAAATGGGACCAAGGTGAGAAAGCCCGGTATGTTTGCTCCAGGCGAATTCAAGTTGATGACCCAATACCTTCGTAAACACATGGAGGCCTCTGTAGTGGAAGGTCAATACGTGTTCTACCAAAAAGAGAAAATGCCGGACCTGCTCCGCCGATTTTATATCACCTTTATAAATGGACTGGAGGATCAATTACAGGGCATCACCAAACTTGCCATCAGTCCGGAAGGATTGACAGGTACCATACCCTTCGATGCATTGTTGGATGGTCAGGGCCGTTATCTGGCCGAGCGGTTCGAAATGGGCTATATTCCAAGCGCTTCCTTGCTTTACAGCCTTAGAAAACAGCCCAAAAGGAAGTTTGAGAAAAATGTTTTGGCTTTTGGAGGTGCCACTTATGATTTGTATTCAACGCCCAAGGCACCTTTAAGTTCTATCGGCGATCTCGAAAAATTGCGATACCGTGTGCGGGAAGATTTGGAAAAGGGATTGCCTTTGGACTATGCCTTTGCCACCTTCCAGGGCAAGGAGCCTATGAGCTTTTTGCAAGGCGGAAGAAATGAAGTGGTGCTGATCCAGAAACAAGTACCGCTCACGGATACTAGGCTAGATGCCATGATGACCGAGAACGAACTCAAAAGAATGAGCCAGGCCAATGAACTGGGCAAGTATAGGGCGCTTCATCTCTCAAGTCATGCCAGTGTACATCCCTACGTATTTGACCTAAGTGCCTTCGCTATGACGGTAAAGCCAGAACCTGTGAACGGGGAAGATGGCATGTTGGTCGTGGGTGAAGTGGAAAAACTGAACCTTCCCATAGATTTTGTGATGCTCAGTGCATGCCAGACTGCCTTGGGCATTGAGTCGCCGGGCGATGGTATCAAGGGACTTAATCAGGCCCTTTTCAATGCAGGGGTAAGTAGCACGTTGACTTCCCTGTGGAGTGTAAGTGATTCGGGCACCATGTTTCTGAGTGTGGAACTCTATGACAGGATGTTCAACAAGAGCATGGCCACACCCACTGCCTTGGCCGAAGTGAAACGCAATTTTATTGCAGGGAAATATGGGGACCAGACCCATCCTTATTTTTGGGCACCTTTCATCTATACGGGTTACTGATATCATTTCGGAAAGACTTCACTCAATGCCAGTAAAGGAGATTTTGACCTTATCGCCTTCCGACATAAAAAAGCTCAGACAACAATTGATCGCCATGTTGGCGTTCCCTGTAATCGTGATTGGGATGTTTTTGTTATGTATCTCTTTTGTGTTCAGGGATTTCAAAAATAGTTTTGAAGGAGATACCATTGCGATATATGTGGTAATTGGTTTTTGCTTGTTCTTTTTCGGCATCATCGCCTATACGATCGCGACCACGGCAATCGATCTCCGCCGTGGGCTGAAACATCGTATCTCTGGAAGGGTAACCGAAAAAAGACTCAATGTTCAGTCCACAGGTGGCAGATCGGGAACAAGAGGAAAAACAAGAACCGCCAGACAGTATTACCTGCACGTGGATGATGAGGAATTTTCGGTGGATTATCGGGAATATTCCAAAGTAAAGGTGGGGATGGATATAGTAATGGACCGTGCACCAATATCGAAAAGGACACTCGATCTTATTGTTGTTTTACAACCTGATGAGAGGGTCGTTTCCCTTACCCATAAGGATACGACAAGGTTCCTTGAAAAACGGATTCCACATACCCGGTACACCCAAAGGGATTTTGAGGCCCTCAAAAGAATGTGGTATGCAGTGCTGAAACGACGCTTGTTGCTGGCTGCCCCGTTTTTAACGGTTGGTATTTTATTGTTGATTAGTGGTTTTTGGGGTTTTGTGGTATTACTATTCCCACTTTGGATAGTGCCCCTGTATCAGGGTTATAAACTCCTTAGGGCGCGTAGAATTCATCGAAAAGACAGGTTCAGTGCCCATAAAAAAGGTGTGGCGGCCCTGGTGGTGGACAAGGTCACTATTTCATCCAACCGCACATCCAACTCAAATAGGGTAGAAACCACCGATGGTACGTTGGTGGTGAATACCGTATTGTACGATAAACTTTCGGTAGGGGATGGGATTGTCATTTTCAAGACGCAATTTGGAAATGTACCGATCAGCATAAGAACGAAGGATAATCAAGAAACATATCTGGTATAGTGTTTATGTACCAATTAATCCAATACTCATGTTAGGCATTGTTTTAATGTTGATGGTATTGATCGGACCAATAGGGCTGCTTTTCACATTTCTCTATTTTCATTTTCCAGATGAATCGGTAGGGCTTATGGAAAGATGTATTCCGCCATTGACTTCAGTATTGGCAATTTGGTCGTTATGTACTGCGTGGATGTGGTTTTATTTGTTCAACCTATACATCAGCTTGCCCACCTTGCTGTTGTCCATTATAATGCATTTGTTGGCCAGGTCCAAGAACTTGAACCCAAAATTGCGTCAAGTGAATGCCTTATTGATAATGGCCGCCTTTCTTGTTGGTCTACTTAGCTATAATTTTTTTGATATTTGATGATGCCACATTCGGCTGACTTTACGTCAATTGCCCTATTGTGACCAAAATCAAGGTGATATAGGTTTGTAAAAAAACTTAAAAATTATAATATGAAACGTAACAATTTATCCATCTTATCTTTTTTATTGATCTTATTATGTACATCTTCATTGGTAATGGCCCAAAATGTGAAGGATTTTAAAGTAAAGATGTTGGGTCCGGCAAACCTTAATTTTAGGAAAAGTCCTAAAAGGATAGTTATTTCGGATTTTCAAGTCAATTTTCAAACGGCCTTGCAGTTGGAGGACAAAAAGGCTGGTGGGAAGATGTGGAGAGGAGGGTTAAAGGGCGATGCCAAAGCATCCTTGACCTTGGTTTTGGACGGATTGCAAATAGATGATTTACAGGAACTTACCGATAAATTGTTCGAACAATATAAAGCAAATCTTAAATCTAAAGGTTTTGAAATAATCTCTATAGATGAATTGTGGAACCATGGGGCCTATGTAAAAAACCGCGAGAAACGTTGGGAATTAAGAGCTGGGCAAGGTGGTGAAAAAGGAGAGGAGTTTGGGGCGATAATTATGCGCCCAACAAGCCAAAAGTTTATCGTGGCAAAGCAATCCATGGATAACAAGAAGACCGGCCCCCTTAAAATAGCTAATTATGAAGAACAGGTGGAAATGAAGGTCTCGAACGGGAAAAAGGATTTTATTTTTAATAAAGTAGTTTTGAATGTGCAGGCGTTTGATAATGCTTTAAGCGAAACCTCCAGATCTTTGAACCGTATGGCTGGGTATGCTCAGGTCAAGGCCGATACTGATTTTAAAATCAACGAATCGAGTTTTAACAGGTTTAATATAGGGCAAATGATTGTTCGTGGCGGTGTTGAGGTAGCTGATGTACTGAAAAAACAAAAATTTGATGCCTCTCAAGCCGCCGATGTGGATAAACGAGGTACGGATGCGGGTGTTTTTCATGTATGGCGTGTAGAAGACAAGGAAGATATCAATGTAACCGTTGTAAAATGCAATCCAGAAATTTATAAGAAGGGAGCAGAAATTGGTATCGATGCCTTTCTGGACGCCACTATAGATAAATTGGTGGATAAATCAAACTAAATTACTACTATGCCGATCCTATTTTTTAATAAAAAGAACGATTATTTCTACATTTGGTTTAGTTTTAATCACCAATCATTTTCTTTTTGTAATGACCGACCTTAAAAAATTTGATTTACCCTTTTTATACCTCTTTATTCTATTCGGATTACCACTGTTTGCCCAAGATATACAACAAGAGATTATTGCGTTGAAAGATACTTTGGTACTGAAAAAGGAAGGAGATAAAGTATTGGCATTGAAAGATATTGCAATGAAGTTTCGATCCATAGATATGGACAGTGCCAGATTTTATACAAAATGGGCATTTAAGGAGGCAGAGGCTTTGGATGACGATTATTACAGGGCTAGGATATGGATTGTATATGGGATTCTTTCTTGGGATGAAGGTAGGCCCAAAGAAGCATTGGGTTTTCATTTAAAGGCCAAGCCTATTTTGGAAACCTCCAACGATCATTTTGTTTTGGGAAGCCTTTATACCAATATAGCCAATGCGTACGAGGCGCTATCTGAGTTTGATAAATCGGTGGACTTTCAGTTTAAGGCATTAGAGAACTTTACAGCAGGGAAGGATAGCATTTGGATTGCTGGATCTTATTTGAATTTGGGAAATAGATATAAGCTGATTCAAGAATCTGATCTATCTCTTGAATACTATCTAAAGGCATTGAATTTGTATGAAAGGATTGGGAACAATTATTTTATGGCCATGTGCTATAACTCTTTGGCGGTGGCCTATTTGGAAAAAAAGCACTACGACAGGGCCATTGAATTTGCCAAAAAATCATACGATACCAATAAAGATATCGGTGCCATTTTAGAACTTGCATATCCTTTGACGAATTTGGCCCTGGCAAGTTGGGCACTTGGAAATTTTGATGAGGCTGAACTTTATTATAATGAGGCCATAGCCCTTCAGCAGGAAAAGGGAGAACGTCTGGCCCTTATATCATTAAAGAATGATTTGGCCAATATATATTTAAAACAGGGTAAAATGGATCTGGCCGAAAAATTGGCTTTGACCACATATCGAGAAGCAGATTCAATAAATTACCTTCCAGGCATTGACGCGCTTTCGAAAACCTTGTCTCTAATTTATGAAGAAAAACCCGACTTTAAAAAAGCATATGGATATCATCAAAAACATAAGGCAGCAAGAGACAGTCTTTATTTTGCCGAAAAAGCGAAGGAAATGTTCAACCTAAGAGAAAAGTACGAGTCCGAGCAAAAGGAAAATGAAATTCTACGCCAACAGAACGAGCTGGTAGAAAGCGAGCTTTCCTTAAAAGAGCGCAACAATATGTTGTTCGCCAGTGGTGGTTTATTGGTATTGCTTTTATTGATTGGTATTGTTACGTTTCGTGAACAGAGAGTAAAGGCAAAGAACTTGGCACGGGAAACTGCCTTGGAAAAGGCTATGGCCGAGGCAAGGGCCCAAGAGAACTTAAAGGAACAACGCTTACGTATTGCCCGTGATCTACATGACAATATAGGTTCCCAGCTTACCTATCTCACCTCGATTACGGATTCGGCCAAAAGAGGGATAGATAAGGGAGAAGTTTTCCTCATGGAAAAGCTTACCCAAATGAAACAGTTTTCCTTAGTGACCATATCCGAACTGCGGGATACCATTTGGGCCATGAACAAGGATGAAATTAGTTTGGAAGACATAAAGGAACGCACTCAACAATTGGCTGCCACTGTCCATGAAGCTACAGATGACAGGATCAAGGTAAGGGTAGAGGGAAATCCTTCGCCCAAAGTGCTCAACGCCTTTACAGGGATGAATCTATTTAGAATTGTCCAGGAATCTGTGAACAATGCCGTTAAACATGCCGACAGTCCAGAAATACTTGTAACATTTTCAGAGGAAGAAAATACCGTTAATATTGAGATCGAAGATTTTGGAAGAGGTTTCGATTCCACAAAAGAGTCCACAGGGAACGGTCTTCATATTATGCGCAACCGGGCCAGAAAAGCTGGAATCGAACTAAAGCAGACATCTGTTCCGGGTAAGGGTACTAAGGTGGAGTTGGAGATCAACGTATGAATTGGGTCTACAATCAAAAAAAACAACAAAAGGATGAGCAAAATAAAATTGGCCATAGTGGATGACAATACATTTTTGGCACGGGCCATTCATGAAAAGCTTGTCGATTATGACGATCTCGCCATCAAATACCTGGTGTACAATGGAAGTGAACTTTTGGCAAAACTGGAAAAGAACCACAACCTAGACCTGGTGCTCATGGACATTGAAATGCCAGTGTTGGATGGGATAGAGACCGTAAATCTCGTAAAGCAAAAATACCCACACATTAAGGTGCTTATGCTGACTGTTTTTGACAACGACGAAAATATTTTCAATGCCATAAAAGCCGGGGCCGATGGATATTTGCTCAAGGAAATTGAGGCGGATAAACTATATACGGCCATCAAGGATACACTTGGCGGAGGAGCGGCCATCAGTCCTTCCATAGCGGTAAAAACTTTACGGCTTTTGCGTTGTCCGGAAAAACAGGAATCTTTAGCCATAAATGAAGATATGGTTGTGCTGAGTGGAAGGGAGCAAGAGGTTCTGGAGCAATTGGCAAGGGGACTAAGTTATACGGTCATAGCTAATAATTTATTCCTTTCACCTAGTACGGTAAGGAAGCATATTGAAAACATTTATAAAAAACTTCAGGTCCACAACAAACTGGAAGCAGTGCAGAAGGCTAGGAGGCAAAATCTGATATAATTCACCAGCCTACGTAGATTCTATAGTTGTGGCTATAAAGGTCAAGCTAGAATGAGTTCTATGATTTTGGGATGTGGCAGAATTAATAAAATAATGGATTTCCCCAAATATTTCTCAACGTCGAATAATGTCCTTGATGTATTATAGGGAAATTTAAGGACTTTTTATTATTGGACATCCGCAGGATCAATCCTAAAAGTTATGTAGGAATTGGAAAAATATAAAATAAACTATCCCAGAGTTCGTGTTCCGTTCATTTTTTACCTTGCCAAATGCCTAGCATAGGCTGCTCCTAATCTCGATTTAGAAGTAAATCATCGATTTCCTAAAAACTTTTAATGAACAATAATATGCAATGAATTAAATCTAAAAACCACCCTTAGGTGGTTTTAGAAGTGGAGCCGGAGGATTACCTTCGGTTTTCCCTAATGGTTCC
>TARA_R110002153_G_scaffold194409_2_pt1 | contig 10646 bp, 10 predicted proteins | sample TARA_R110002153 | Tara Oceans TARA_R110002153 (sample SAMEA4398193) | marine metagenome | biome: Polar Biome; feature: [SRF] surface water layer (ENVO:00010504); material: water (ENVO:00002006), including particulate matter (ENVO:01000060) such as... | depth 5 m
AGCGTCCGCAATCCATGTATCGAATACGGCCTTGTTTTCAAAGGCACCAACAACGGCGGCTAGTGAAGCACCAAAGGCAAGCAAGCTAGAACGTGCAGTGCTTTCCCCCGCCGCATATGCAACGGCGTGACCGTCTGCGGTAGCGAGCGCGGCTGTTAGCTCTGCGGCTTCTGGTGCGTCATGCCAATCAGTGACCGCAGGTGCCTTTTCTTCTTTCTCAGCGACGGGCGGTTTAGGCAACTCAATTTGTGCGATTGCACCCGCCAAGTCGTAATGCGCAGCGTTCGCACCGATTGAACGCAAATATGCGTTAATCATTTTAGCGGCGTTAGTCTGCGCAGGGTGGTCCGCACCGTCCTTGTAAATCTTACAACGGGCGCTTGCCTTCTTAACCTTGTCACCGTCGGGAACCGTAAGGCCGACCATGACCGCAAGGTCAATTGCTTGCAGGTTCAACTCTTCTGGTGCGTCCGGTAACGGTAGCAAGGACACTGCAATCGTATCGTTTTCCCAAGCCATAGTTGGCTTAACTTTTGGCGCGGCTGGTGTCTTAGTTTCTGCGGTTGTCTTTGTCATTGTTTGATCCTTTCAAGATCGTGGGTGGAATTGATTATTCTTGGCCGTGCGCGTCGATTGCCATCTGCAAACCGTATTCGTCACATGCTAGTGCCATTTTTACGCGCTCTTCATGGGCGCGGATGTCCTTGTCATGGCCTAGTGTCGCGGCTTGCGTTTGATAGTTACGTGCGTGGGTTACTTCACGCGCAGCAGTCAGCGCTTCTTGCAACTGCTGGGCGGCTTTACGTATTGCTAGACCGTGCGTCTTGATTGACTGCGCAGTGTTGCCGTTACTGTTTACGGTAAAGTTCATGGGTGCGGTTCCTTGTCAGCGGTTGTCGGCGGCGGGGCTGCCGTCCAGTAATAGCTAGATAGCGCTTAAACTTACCCCACGCAAGGGGAATACAGTGGGATAATGTGAGGAATCGTGTAAGTCCTTGATATTGCACGATAATTAGCCACTAAATAACCTGTTATATTAGACGTAACTAACATGTTATATTGCTAAGTCATTGATATTGCAGGATAATACTGCACTAAATAACAAGTTATAAAATAACAGGATAAAGAGGCGCAAAACATGTCAAAAACTATTGCACACATGTCAAATACTTGGACAAAAGGAGAACAAAGAAAGTCAAGTGCTTGATAATAAAGGATAAACGACGTATGCATAACAGTTATTGAGTTGGATGTCTAAGTCATTGAAAACAAAGGACATCTATAATCCCCTTAGGCGATTAGCGTTTACCCCCTTTCGGGGGTGGTAAACACAGCTAATTTGACGCCCCAATCAGGGGACCGCCCGAAAACCGAACGCCGCGCCCGTCCGATCCTGAAAGCGTTGCAAAGTTACCCGACGCCGTGGCATGATCCGCACCACGCAACAAAGGATAAGAAGCAATGGCCCGACGAACACGGCACGACCGACCGACCGAACAAGCAACACCACCAGAACCAAGCAACACGCAACTGGTGGACGATACAGCGGACGACACGCAACAGCGGCCATCCGCTATCCCGCCCAACGTTTGGGTGCTGCTACAATCAGCGGGTGAACGTGCAGCGGGCAAGCTGAACGATATGCTATCAAGCATCAAATTCGATAGGCTTAAGCCAACCGAACAAGCACGGCTAGTCGAGCTAGCCCTAAACCGCGCCTATGGTCCGCCAATCAAGCGTGAAATGTCATTACAACTAACCGGCAACGTGTCCGATGCTGTTGCCGCTTCACTCGCTAGCTTGTCCGCCACTGACCTACCAGAACTATCTGGCAAGCCTAAGCCCACCAAACCGCCAAGGGCTATCTAGCGGACAGCACAGAGCCGCTCAGACATATGTTGCATATATGTCACACTATACTATGCATCACCCGTCGCAATGCTAGGCGAAAGTAGTTTAACGTTAAACTACTTTTAGTTTAACGTTGAACTACATTGAGTTAGATATAGTTTAACGTTGAACTACTTTGGTCCAAAGTAGTTTAACGTTAAACTACTTTTAGTTTAACGTTAAACTACTTTACCCTAGGCAAGGGTAGAACGGCATTAGGCCCCCCCTTGCTCGCATAAGTTGGGGGACTTCTATTTCGACCACCCCCACACCGACGGAACCCGAAAATTCTGACGAATTTCAAAAATTTTGAAAATTTTATTGTATATTAGATATTACCCTATTGTAGGGTAAGAAAAAAGGGCCACCCAGTAGGATGACCCTTCTCGTCTGATGCACTCCCCAGTGCTGTCCGTTGGGATCGGCGGCTAACCGTCAAGCTAGCCGCCTTGCCAAACTTAGAAACCGCTGAGTTCCGTTTGACTATGGCCCAACAAGGACAACCCATACTTAGAACCCCTCTAAGCAGAAGTCAAGCACTAAATTGCAGGTTAAATACTAGCCGAGTATTTGACATGTTTTGCCGCCTAGTTTGTGCAATGAAATGAAAGCGTTAACAAGCACAAGTCCAATACTCCGCGAGTATTTGACACGTGATTTAGCCTCATTGACCTACCGCGAAACTTCCCCTACTGTGGGGTAACACCAGCAAGGGAAAATCCAATGAATTTTGACAATATGACCTCCGCACAGCAAAAGCTGGCGATGGACGTTATACGAAAGTGCGCGGTAAGCCGCGTGTATTTTGTGCAACACGTACTAGAGGTGGAGAACATCGAAGAGTGGCAGCTAGAAGAGCTGAAAGCCCTTGACGCGGGCGAAACCAAGATCAGTATCCGTAGCGGGCACGGAATTGGTAAGACTGCTTTCTGTAGTTGGCTGGCTATCCACTTCCTGCTGTTCCGCGACGATGTGAAGGTGATTGTAACATCACCATCGTACAAGCAGATGATGGACGGACTGATACCGGAGGCGCGGAAGTGGGCTTCCCGTCTGCCGGAATGGATGGCGTCTTCGTTGGAGTTCACGAGCGAGCGCATAACGCGACTGCCGAACAAGGCGAACAACTTTATCTCGTTCCGTACGGCTAGAAAAGAGAACCCAGAAGCGCTGGCGGGTGTCCACGCAACGCACGTGCTGATTATCGTGGACGAGGCATCGGGTGTGGACGAAGTGGTCTACGAGACGGGCCAAGGTGCCTTGTCAACACACGGCGCGATAGCGGTGCTGATCGGTAACCCAACCAAACCGAGCGGCTTTTTCTATAAGACACACACAGCGCTAGCTGGCCTGTGGCGGGTGCGCAAAGTAAGCTGCCTAGACAGTAGCCGCGTGACGCCGGAATATATCGAAAGTCAAAAGCTGACTTATGGTTTAGACAGCCGAGAGTATGCGGTGCGCGTGTTGGGTGAATTCCCTGAGAGTGGTGCGGATGCAGTCATACCACGGCTCTACCTCGAAAGTGCTATAGATCGTGACATTCACGACGATGGTTATCCGATTGTCTGGGGTGTCGATCCAGGCCGAGGCGGCGACCCGTCCGGTTTCTGCGCACGAACAGACCGCACCGTGGCGGAGCTGACTGAGCTACGGTACGACGATCTAATGCGGCTGACTGGTTGGATCAAGACGAAGTACGACGAGACCACGCCGAAAAAGCGGCCCGAAACTATCTACATCGACAGCAACGGTTTGGGTGCTGGTGTGTACGACAGGTTGAACGAGCTGGGGTTGCCTGTCATTGCGGTGAACGTCTCTGAAAGTGCGTCTATGTCAGATCGCTATTTCAGACTGCGGGCGGAACTCTGGTACAAGGCACGAGCATGGTTCGAGACACGAGATAAAGTTTTGCCCTCAACGCTTGAAAACGTGGTGCAGTTCGTAGACGAGATGGCGGCGGTGGAAGTCAAGATGCTGTCATCTGGTAAAACAGACATTGAGAGCAAGAAGGATATGAAGTCACGCGGGCTTAAATCTCCTAACTTGGCTGACGCTTTTGTTTTGACCTTCATGGGTGCTGGCGCAATCTCAACTGGCAACTTTAGTGCTGGTGGATCGTGGAAAAAGGTCAATACGCGGGCGGCACGTGCTCCAGGATTTTAGGGGTTGACAAACTTGCTTGACTGCGGTTAAGCTCCGCTTACTACTCAACCTCAACTGGGCTTCCCCTCCCCTAGGGTAAGCTGGGAAGCCCATTTTTTAAGGAGAACACAATGGCTGGTATCCGTGGGGTTCAAAACCCCTTCCCAAGCAAGCCAAAAGCAGCGAAAAAGGGCGTATTCAAGCAGTACGCTCCCGCTCCTAAGTCAGACTACCCAGAAGTGGTATCTGAGGCGTACAGCAACGGTCGTAAAGGCCCTGTTGCCCGTAACAACATGCTGAAAGGCGACTGAACATGAAGTCTAAACGCACAATGATGTCTCAAGAGACAATCCCGTCGCTGAAAAAGACTAATGGCGGCAACGGCGCATACATGAAGCGCGAGATTATGAAAGAACCCAAGGGCGGACTTACTAAGCCCATGACTGCGACTGCTCGGCGGAGCGTAAAAGCCCTGTAACTGCGCTACCGTCATCAAACATACCCTCTGAAAGGGGAATACTATGCCAACAGGTAAATCACGCCAACAAGAGTTTGGTATTTCCCTCTCTGACGCTAAAAAAGAACTGCAACACGACGTTGAAGAGGCCCTCAACTTTATGACCAGCGAGTTCGAGGACGGCTGGGCACGAGCGGAGCGATACTACGCGGGAGAGTGCGACCTACCTACACAGACAGGCCGCTCTAACGCAGTGAAGACAGAGACCCGCGACATGATCCGGTCTGCTATGCCTTCTATCATGCGCGTACTGTATCAGGCACGTAAGCCAGTAGAGTACACGCCATCAGATGTAGCACACGCTGCTTTTATTGAGCAGCAAGGGCTGTACATCAACCAACTGTTCACCGCCTCAGGTGGCTACAAGATTTTCTACAACTCTATCATGCAGTCTGCTAAGCTGAAAATTGGTCCCGTCAAGACGTGGTGGGAAGAAGAACCTATGCCTAAGTACATAGAGATGAACAGCCTGTCAGAGGAGCAGGTAGAGATGTACAAGGAACAGGAAGACTTTGAAGTGCTGACCGTCGAAAGTTCCCCTAACGTAGGGGACTTGTACGACATCACAGGCCGCAAATACGAAATGTTTGGCAAGGTCCACATCGAAGACTTCCCCGTCTACGAGTTCTTCGTCAGCCGCAACGCCACAGACCTTGAGAGCGCCAGAGTGCATGGGCACCACCGCTCAGCTACGGTGGCAGAGGCTATCGAAATGGGGTTGGAATACGACGACTGGAATTCGCTCGTTGCCCCATCACCAGAGGCCAGCACCGCAGCCAACCAGTCACGCGCCCGCCGTGGATACAGCGTTGACGATGAAAACTCTACCGCCGACATCTTGCAGAAGAAAATCCTTCTGACTGAGGTATACTGCAAGTACGACCTAGAAGGCAGCGGCAAAGAACAGCGCTACTGTTTTGTGCTTGGTGGTGCCAACCATACGTACATCACTCACTACGAGATTGAAGACTACTGCATCGACGTTATCTCGCTTGATCCTCAGCCGTACACAGTTATGGGGCGGTCTATCTATGACCTGACCCACGAGAAGCAGGATAACGAGACATCTATCCTTCGTGCCATCATCGACAACGCGCACATCGCCAACAACCCGCGATATGCCGCTGACCCTGCGTACGTTGACTTTGACGATCTGATGAACAACGCCATCTCTGCGCCTATCAAAACTCGTGGTAACCCACAGGTGCAAGTAATCGACATTCCGTTCACTGCTGCATCGCTGTACCCGTTCCTAGAGTACCTAGAAGCGGACACAGAAACGCAAGTTGGTATCACCAAAGCAGCGACGGGCTTAGACCCTGACGCTTTGCAGTCTACCAACAAAGAAGCTGTTATGAATACGATCCAAATGAGCCAAGGCCAGATTGAGCTTATGGCTCGTAATGCCGTAGAGACTGGGCTTATTCCTATTTTCCGTAAGATGATGCGCCTGTCCATTCGGCATATGGACCCGCTACAGATCGTACGGACAAAGGGTACGCTCATTCCTATAGATACTCGCATGTTTGATCCAGACCTAGCCGCAGAGCCAAACGTTGGCCTAGGCAACGCTGGTCACCAAGAGAAAGCGGCTACGCTGAACTTCATCCTTTCCAAGCAAGAGCAGTACATGGCAGAGTACGGGATGGATAACCCGTTCACAGGCTTGTCTAAAATCTACAATACGATTGAAGACCTAGTTGAGGTCGGTGGCCTCAAAGATAGCGGTCGTTACTTTAACATCGTGACGCCGCAGATGGAAGAGCAGATTGCAGCCAAGCAGGCAGAAGAAGCCGCAGCAGCAGCAGAAAAACCGCCGCTTGATCCTACAGAAGCACTGTTGCAGGTCGAGCAGATGCGCAGCCAGATCAAAGAGATGGAACTGCAATATAAGGCAGAGATTGAGACAAAGAAAGCTCAGATCAAAGCTGCTGAGAGTGCTGCAAAACTTGATATTGAACGCGACAAGATGGTACAGGATCGTGTCATCAGTCTGCGTGAAGAGACAACCAAGCGGTTAGAGAACCGAATTCAACAGGAGCAAGCCAACAATGACCCTACACAACGCGAAAAACCTAGCAGTGGTGGCGGCATGTCAAGCACTGATGAAGTCACCGGACCTGCAAACAGTCTTGACAAGTCTCAAGGATGACTGTATAGCTGATCTTACGCGTACTGGTGCTACAGACGACGCAGTATTAGACGCACATCGACGCTACCACGTAGTAGATGACATACAGAACAGGATTGATACTTATGGCCGCTCAACAACAAGATAAGACACCAACGACAGTAGCAGATATTGCTGCTGGCCTCATTGCCCAACCCGCACCAGCGGAGGAAACTGAGCAGTTGGAACTTCCCCTAGACGAGGGGAATACCGAGGTGCTAGACACCGACGATGCTGATGACCTTGAAGAAGAGACATCAGAAGAAGTTACCCTCGACGAGGGGAACGACGACGAAGACGACGCAGAAGAAGCAGGCGACGACGACGCAGAGCTAGGTGCCGACGAGTTTGACATTCGGGACGATGATATCCTAGAAGTCAAGATCGACGGTGAATACCAGCAACGCAGTATCGCTGACGCTAAGAAAGCCTTGTCAGGTGAGGGCGCGATTGATAAGCGCCTTAAAGATGCTACCGAGGAACGTAAAGCGGCTCAGGCCGAGCGATCCGTACAGGTAGAAAAGTTCAGTCAAGATAACCAGACCCTCATAGACACTATGTCTCATATTCATGGGGTTGTTTTCAAGCCGCAGGTTGCTAAACCCAATCCGCAGCTACGTCAAAGCAACCCACAAGCCTACCTACAGCAAGAGGACGCCTACAAAGCGGATCAATTGCGGGTTTCAGAAGGTACTCAACAGTTACAGCAGCTAGTCAAGCAGCGCCAAGAAGCACAGCAAGCCAGCATGAACGCCTACCGTGAACAAGAAGCGCAAGCGTTGATGAAAGCCCTACCTGCCCTTGCCGACCCAGAGACAGCCAAAGTTCTGCTGCCTAAGATGGCTCAATTCGCCATGGACAACTACGGTTACACAACCGAAGAAATCCAGAGCGCTAGCGACCATCGTATGTACAAGATGATGCATGACTTGATGAAGATGAACGATGCCCGCGACCCATTAAAACGGAAGACCAGCACAGTGAAAAACCTTGAAGGTCAGGAAAAGAAACGTCCTCGTATGTTGCGTTCTGGCGGTGGTGCCAGAAAGACCGCAGCACGAGCACAGACTGAGCAAGCGGCACGAACCGCAAAAACCGCACGTCAAACCGGAAAGGTTAAAGACGTAGCTCAAACCCTGATTACATAGAAAGGCTAGTCAAATGGCTGTCCCTGCAAATACCTCCGAGACATACGACAACAAAGTCATCCGTGAAGACCTCCAAGAGGCATACACAATGATTTCTCCAGAAGAAACGCCGTTTCAAATGGCTGTACGCACCGAAACAGCTTCGAACACTTTGTTCGAATGGCCTGTTGTCGAGCTTGCCGCTGTTGACAGCGCTAACCGCGTGATCGAAGGCGAAGCTGCTCCTGGAAATGACGCGCCTACACTGGCGTCTCGCTTCTCGAACTACACACAGATTTCAGACAAAGTTGCTTCTGTGTCTCACTCTGCTCAGTCAGTCGATGCTGCTGCTCAGAATATCCAGCGCTTGTCACAACAGATCGTGATTAAGATGAAAGAAATGAAGCGCGATAAAGAGACTATGCTTCTTTCCAACATCGCGGCTGCTGCTGGTTCTTCTGGTACTGCTCGTGCAACTGCTGGCCTGCCTGCTTGGCTGTCTACCAACTCAATCTTTGAGACTGGGGGCGCTGATCCTACGTTGTCTGGAACAACCGAAGGCTTCCCGAACGTCGCTGCTGTAGCCGCGTCCGAGAACGCTGGTGCCTCTGTCCTGTTTGCCGAGGCGAACTTGAACACGATCATTGAGAACATCTGGAACGAAGGTGGCAACCCGTCACTTATCATGGTGAACTCAGGCAACAAGCGCCGTATCTCGTCTGCCTTCTCTGGCAACTCTACGCGGTACAAAGACGTTTCTGACAAGACAGTTATCAACTCTGTTGACTTCTACGACAGCGACTTTGGCGAACTGACAGTGGTGCCTAACCGCTTCATGCCGACAAACAACCCTGCTGGCAACGACGACAGCTACAATGTTCTGATCCTTGATCCAGAATATGCAGCGGTTGCTTACTTGGACGAAGTGCAGCAGAAGCCGTTGGCCGAAACTGGCCACTCTATGCAAACACTTGTTTGGTGTGAGTATGGTCTCCAGATGGACAACGAAAAGGCGCACGGCATCATCCGTGACACTACCAACGCTATCGCTTAATCGCGCTTGACAAACTACAGACCTTCCCCTATGGTGGGGGAAGGTCATTTATTTGATCTACCATCAACAGGAGTAACCTAGATGGCACCGACAAAAGAAAAGATGATGCCCTTCAAGGTAAAGACAACCCCGAAAATTCGGGACAGCAAAGGCGACTACGTAAAGCGCGGCGAGACCGCTATGCTTACCGCAGTTCACGCCGCTGGTTATCAGAAGCAGGGGTACATCGAGGTTAGCATGGAGCACCTCTTCGATGAAGCAGATCAGCGATCAACGAGCGCACGAGATACAGACGCGGGATCGGAGCCGCCAGCCGAGCCAGTTCTCGACAATAGCGCATCTGGAAAGCCTGACGAAAGCGGAGCAGGCGAAGCGCCTGCGCCTGACGCTGGAACTGGTGAAACAGAAGCAGGCACGAAACCTGCACCTCAGCGTGGCCGAGGAAGAACTGCTAGCTGAGTGCCATCGTCGGTACTACTCTAAAGAAAAAGAGACCATAAAGGTCGATCACAACGGTAGCGTCCACATTGAGAAATCTGTGGACGCAAGCCCTATTATGAACGCGATGAAAGACTACGCGGACATAATCGGAACTGGCCGTAACGAGCGCCTTGGCGGCGCTAAGTTAATCGGCTCCATCGACAACATCACAGCAGCAAATTGGGCTAAAGAGTGCGGCTTTGCCGTAGGTACAGCCATGTTTGCAGCCTTTGCTAAACAGCGGATCAAGAACGACATTGACTACCGCAAATTCAGAGTAGGGCATTAAATGAATTACGCAGAGTTCAAGACGTTTCTGACAGATACCCTATGGCGTCAGAACGACATCGACTTATCAAACAACATTGATACGTATATAACTCTTGCAGAGAACGAGCTAAACCGAACGCTGACAATTCAACAGCGGGAAGTTGGTGTGCTTATTGCCCCTGAGACCGAGGACTACGTTCTGCCGACTGACTTCCGGCAGGTTATGTCGTTGTCTAACATGCAGCCGGAACGTCAGATGGGTGACGGGCCGCTGATGAACACGACGCTAAGTAACATTATGAAAACGAGGGCTGACAGTGGGAGCACCGCGATTGCTCCGTTGTACTACGCTAAGCGGGCGTCTGCTGGAAGCACCTTATACTTATCTGGGCCATTTAGCGCAGACGGTGTAGGCTCTCTTATGTTGCAGTACCGCTCCGGTATCCCTGACTTCGCTACGGATGACACGTCGTGGTTGGCAGACGACTATTTAGATTTGTATATGTACACAGTGTTCAAGCACGTCGCAGTCTTCTTGCGGGAAGACGAACGCCTGCAAACATACGCCGCGTACGCAAAAGCAGCGCTGGACAACATCTTAGACGAGGACTTGCGCCAAGTTCGATTTGGCGGGTCGCCGCTAAAGATGCAGAACGCACGTCAAGCGCCAGTAACGCGCCGCCGCTAATCTTATCGGGGTAAGTTCCCCTAACTGAGGGTAATTCTCATGGCTACTACACCAACCTACGCATTTAACCTCCCTACTGTTGGTGGTGACATCAATACATGGGGTACGCTGCTCAACTCTAACTGGACGAACCTAGACAACCGCCTAAACGGAACTACAGCGCTGACGGGCACACGGATAGCAGATGCGGTCTTTACAGGCACAACGTCTATGGGGAGTGCGGACATCAACGGCGGCACAATCGACGGTACGGTGATCGGCGGGACTGTCGCTGCGGCTGGTACGTTCACCGCCCTAACTTCTACAGG
>TARA_R110002153_G_scaffold10233_8_pt1 | contig 10645 bp, 5 predicted proteins | sample TARA_R110002153 | Tara Oceans TARA_R110002153 (sample SAMEA4398193) | marine metagenome | biome: Polar Biome; feature: [SRF] surface water layer (ENVO:00010504); material: water (ENVO:00002006), including particulate matter (ENVO:01000060) such as... | depth 5 m
GGCAGACCACTGTCCTGCTCTTCCACCCTTCGTGCCATCCATAATTCTTTTAAACAAACGCTTACGCAGTCCTGGCTTAGTGTAGTTTCCTGATTGATTTACTTTTGATTTGTACTTCTTAGCCATTACCACTTTACTTTATTAGCCCAATAAGCAGCAGAGAATTTACCCTTCTTAATGTTCTTGGCGTGACGGGCTTTAAAGGAAGCACGTTTCTTTTTCATCTTGTCAGATTCACCTGCCTTTGGCTTACCCGCTGTTGATGCTCCTTGCTCTCCAAAGCGAATAATCTTAACCTTGTCGCCTTCTTTAGCCGCTACAATATGTGACTTTTTAGGATGATCTGGAGTACGCTTAGGTTGATTAAAACCCTTGAGTCTATATCGTTTTAGTATGTTGCCGTACTTACTTTCTGCCATAAAGCAAATATAAGTATTATCGTTTTACACCAGGTATAGCGAGGTGTGTCTCAAGTTTCTTTACTATCTCCATAACCTTTTCGCTTTCCATGTGGTGCGATGGTATTAATATATAAAGTAACCTTAGTTGCTCTGTTGTTAGGTCTATATAATGCCTCATACTATTTCTTATTACAGAACGACACAAGTATATACCTCTTACCGCTGTGTACTGGTCTTCCTCCATGTCTGTGGGTAACCTGGCCAGGATGAACAGCAATATGCCCCACATCCCCTATGTGTGTTTGTTTTTGATTATAAAAATATGTACCGCCCCCTGTATAGTCTTTATTTAAAGTTAGCACCGAACTAATAATAGCATTGTCATGATGCAAGTCTAAGTGGCCCTGTGTGTCTGTAGTATACTTAATCATAAAGTTTTCACTATCCATTTCTGCCCAGGCCCTACCATCAAGATGCCATCTGCTTATCGCTGCCGGGAAAACAAACTCTTTCAGAACACGCTTATATATTTCATCGTATCCAAATGAAGAAATTAATGTATCTACTGTTGGATAAAATTCATGTCTTTTAGTTTGCCATAAAGCCTTCTGCTCTGCTTCATCTATAAGTAACTCACAAAACTCCTCAGTAAACAGCGGAAAGGATATTACATCTTGTATAGGCTCTTCAAATATCATGTCCCAAGCCTTTGTCTTAGCAGCGGGGTGGATCCACTTAGATACCCATTCAGGCCATTTACCCGATTTAAAAATGTCTTCGTGAACAGTAGACTGAGTTCTACTTGTGTTATCGTTAGATGATTGAAAAGCAATGTCTTCTTTTAATGCAAGTGCACGAGTGTCTCTTGTTACCCAATCCCAATCACCGCGAGGATGGACACAATAAGTAGCAGGAATAAATTCATCTGCCGCTGTTATATACTCTTGAAAGTTATGCTGAGTAAAAGATAATGCACCGGCTTGAGTAACCATATAAGCATGTAAGTTATAAGAGTATCCAGGAACTACAATATCTCCGTAATCATCTCTATCTGGAGCCATTGCTCTGCGCCCTAAGTAAAGCATGTCCCATGTGCTGGGATCAGGAATAATTGAATAGTCTATCTTGCCTTTAAAGAAGAAGTCTTCCTCACATATTAAAGCAACCTCTGTTTGATCTTGTACTATTTTCTTCCAGGTATTTAAATGTGCTAAACCACATCCCATCTCACCAACGGTTACCGGTTGGTTCCACCATTTATTATCACTGTTCATCGCCCATGAATCGTGCGGAGACCATTTGTATTCCTTAAAAGATCTTGCGTCTACACCTGGCACTATTACTACCTCACAATCAATGCCCGCTTCCCTTAGTCTTCCTGTATACTCTTTTAACTTTTTGTCAGAAGTATCCATGGATATTACATAGACTTTTTGAATCATAACGCTTTCTTTTTTATTAAATAAAATTTCCCATTCTTTTGCTACTAACTTCCAGTCACGAGACTTAACATATTCATCAACCTTAGACCAATCTGTTATATGCTTGCTAAACTTATTTAGAGTTTCTTTGAGACCAGCAATAGGATTTACCAATGGTCTTACATGATGGCCCAACATCTCGATCGCTGTTAAACAATAAGTTTCATTGTATGTAGTAGGGTAATACCAACTCTCACACTTAGACATTAGTTTATACAACTCTTTATTTGAGAGACTACCATGAAAAGTAACACCTTCTAATTTAGATACACGCTCGGAAAAGTTTTCATTATAGTATTCCAAGCCATAGGTAGGTGTACATATATCAAGAGTTCCATCAAGATATCCCTTTTCAATATCACTGATCACTGCATCGAGTCCTCGTTCTGGATGAGATGTGTATATATAAGAATCTTTTTTCTTAATGGTTACAGGCTCAAACAGCGATGTGTCAAGGCCGTTGCCAATCACCTTTACTTTATCTTCTGACAAATGAGCGATGGTTTCATTCCGAATAAAGTATTGTTTATGCCAATCGGTAAGACAAACTATTATATCTGTTTTTAGATAAGCATCTTGTATATCCACGTTAGACATACGCTGGCCCTTGTACCAGTAGTGAGGATGTTCATTGTGTAACCAGAATATCTTCTTAGTCTGTGGCTTTAGATTATAGTATTTTAAGTAGTGGATATATGATACACCGATAAGTATATCTATCCCTGGGATCTCACTTATGTTTTTCAGATCTACATAATTAAGGGATCCGCTGTTGGGGTATTTATCGGAAACAGGTTTGACTTGACCTACTACGAAAACACTATGGCCTTGTAGAGCAAGCGACCTTGATAAACCCATTATACATTGCTCTGTTCCTCCTATTCCTTCAGAGTTATAATAGGGGTTCCAAGCACTTGCATAATATCCTGCGTGGAATACAATGACCATTTGTTGATACAATTAAATTAACTATTGCATCACTAAAGATACACTATGTATTAATTATCCGCAACTTTATCTATCCTTGAGAAAACTCTGTACTGCCCCTCTTGTAATTGAGATATGTGAGAAAAAGCAGCCGCCCTTGTGTCAAATTTTCTTGCGTTGACCGTCCATATTTGCCAGAGTCCAGAAAGAGACACTGGATTTTCTACTGTTGTGTAATAATCTGGAGTGCCATCTGGATATAATACAAATCCATTATTCAAATCTTCGATATAGTATTTTTCGATAACTGACATTCTATCTAAGTCTAATTATTTGTACACCTCTGTAATGATCACTAAACAATATTTGATGATTCATAGTACCGGATAGAAGTAAAGTCTCCATTTCATATTGGTGTGAGGTGTTAGTAACATTAAATATACATGTTGCTACAAGTGCATTCTCTTCACCGTAACTATTAAACCTAAAGTACTCCAGAGACGTACCTCCAGGTACTGGTAGGTTAACGGTGTTATTTTTCCAAATAAAACCAGCACAAGATCTGCCAGCAAAAAGACTTTTCATTGTAATAGAGTAACTAATTTGATACCATCCTGTAGCACTGAATGTAAATACATTACTGCTAAGACTTATGTTGTCTCCAGCAGTGGTTTGACCCATTCCAACCTGTTGCGCACCCCCTGTGAAAGTCTGGCTTTGTTGAGCAAGTCCGGAAAACGGAAGGTATGCCGTACCAGATGAACCAGTAGATCCTTTTGATCCATTAGTTCCTGCTTCACCCTTCTGACCTTTAGTACCATTAGTCCCGGCGGTACCTGCTCTACCATCATCACCCTTTTGACCTACTTCTCCTTTTTGTCCCTTAGTACCATTGGTTCCATTTGTTCCATTTGTACCAGCAGCACCTTTCTGTCCTTTAACGGAGACTCCTACTTCACCCTTCTGGCCCTTAGTACCATTTGTACCGTTGGTTCCGTTACTACCAGCCTCGCCCTTTTGACCTTTGGTTCCATTGGTTCCATTGGTTCCATTTGTACCAGCAACACCTTTTTGACCTACTTCTCCTTTTTGTCCCTTAGTACCATTGGTTCCATTTGTTCCATTTGTACCAGCCTCACCTTTCTGTCCTTTAACAGAGACTCCTACTTCACCCTTCTGACCTTTGGTTCCATTGGTTCCGTTACTACCGGCCTCGCCCTTTTGACCCTTAGTACCATTTGTACCATTGGTTCCATTTGTACCAGCCTCACCTTTTTGTCCCTTGACAGAAACACCGGCTTCACCCTTCTGACCTTTAACAGAAGCACCAGCAGCACCCTTCTGACCTTTAGCGCCACTTGAGCCTTGAATGTTACCAGTGCTAACCCAGACAGTACCATTCCATTCGTAGACATCTCCATTGACGGTGTCTAAGTATTGGTCATCTCTATTTACACCTGATACTGTAGGGGCGCCTGCTGCTGATGTCCACTGTGAACCCTCTACACCTTTTTCACCTTTTGCTCCAGCCTCACCCTTTTGTCCCTTGACGGAAGTACCAGTAGTACCCTTTTGTCCTACTTCTCCTTTTTGACCTTTTACCGCTGTACCTGTAGTACCCTTCTGGCCTACTTCTCCTTTTTGTCCCTTAACAGAAGTACCGGTGGTCCCCTTCTGACCTACTTCTCCTTTTTGTCCTTTGACTGAGGCACCGGCTTCACCTTTTTGTCCCTTAACAGAAACACCGGCTTCACCTTTTTGCCCTTTATCTCCAGTGATACCCTTGTCTCCGGTAGTACCCTTGTCTCCGGTAGTACCCTTCTGACCTACTTCACCTTTTTGTCCCTTGACAGAAGCGCCATCCGCACCTTTCTGGCCCTTGCCACCTTGTGGCCCTTGAATGTTACCAGTGGCTACCCAATTAGCACCATCCCATTCGTAGACATCTCCTGAATTTGTATCAAGATATTGATCACCTATATTAGTACCAGCGCCACTTGGTGGTCCAGCAGCGGAAGTCCATGAATCACCTTCAAGTCCTTTTTGACCTTTAGCACCTGCCTCACCTTTCTGTCCCTTGACGGAAGTACCTGTAGTACCTTTAGCACCAGCCTCACCCTTCTGTCCTTTAACAGAGGCTCCATCTTGTCCTTTCTGTCCTACTTCACCTTTCTGTCCTTTGACTGAGGCACCATCTTGTCCTTTCTGTCCTACCTCTCCTTTTTGTCCTTTGACTGAGGCACCCTGAGCACCTTTCTGTCCTGCTTCACCTTTCTGTCCTTTAACAGAGACTCCTACTTCACCCTTCTGGCCCTTGCTGCCTTGTGGCCCTTGAATGTTACCGGTAATATTCCACTGAATTCCATCCCATTCGTAGACATCACCTGTGGTTGTATCAAGGTATTGATCATCCCTATTAACACCCGCTGTTGTAGGGGAACCTGCTGCACTTGTCCACTGCGAACCTTCTACTCCTTTTTCGCCTTTCTGTCCTTTATCTCCCTTAGAACCTGCCTGACCTTTATCTCCTTTGGCACCATCAATTCCTTTCTGCCCTTTATCTCCGGTGGTTCCTTTATCACCAGTGGTACCCTTATCTCCTGTGGTTCCTTTCTGACCAACTTCTCCCTTGATTCCTTTGGCTCCTATCTCACCTTTTTGACCCTTGTCTCCGGTGGTTCCTTTTTGCCCCTTGTCTCCTGTAGTACCCTTCTGACCTTTAGCACCACCTGGACCTTGAATGTTTCCGATTAATTGCCAAGTAGTTCCGTCCCACTCGTATATATTGCCGGTGTCTGTATCAAGATATTGATCATCTATATTGGTACCCGCTGTTACAGGAGCACCCGATGCAGACGTCCATTGTGAACCTTCAACACCCTTCTGTCCTTTATCACCTTTAGATCCTGTTTCACCTTTTTGACCTTTGTCTCCGGTGGCTCCTTTCTGACCAACTTCACCTTTGATCCCCTTATCACCAGTAATACCCTTGTCTCCTACTTCGCCTTTCTGACCCTTGTCTCCAGTAGTTCCCTTTTGTCCAGTGTCTCCTTTCTGGCCTTTAGGGCCTTGTATATTACCGGTGCTATTCCACTGAAGTCCATCCCATTCGTAGACATCACCTGTGTTCGTGTCTAAGTATTGGTCGTCTCTATTAACACCCGCTGTTGTTGGTGCACCAGACGCAGAAGTCCACTGTGAACCCTCTACACCTTTCTGTCCTTTATCTCCTTTAGTACCATCAATTCCTTTCTGACCGACTTCACCTTTAACGCCTTTGTCACCTGTGGTTCCTTTTTGTCCAGTCTCTCCCTTTTGCCCTTTATCTCCAGTAGTTCCTTTTTGTCCCTTATCGCCTTTAGCACCAGATGGACCTTGAATGTTTCCGATTAATTGCCAAGTAGTTCCGTCCCATTCATAAACATTGCCGGTATCAGTATCAAGGTACTGGTCGTTCACATTAGTGCCCGCTGTTGTGGGAGTACCAGATGCTGACGTCCATTGAGAACCCTCTACTCCCTTTTGTCCCTTGTCTCCTGTGGTTCCTTTATCACCAGTGGTTCCTTTTTGGCCAACTTCACCTTTCTGACCTTTGTCACCTTTAGCACCTTGTGGCCCCTGAATGTTTCCGGTTGAAACCCATGCTCCAGATTTATACTCATATACTTCGCCAGAGGTTGTGTCAAGATATTGATCCCCTTCGTCTGCTGTACCAGTTGGTGCACCAGCAGCGGAAGTCCACCGAGAACCCTCTTCTCCCTTTAGTCCTTTATCTCCAGTAGTTCCTTTCTGCCCCTTGTCTCCGGTGGTTCCTTTCTCACCCTTATCACCTTTAGCGCCAACTTCACCTTTCTGGCCCTTATCTCCCGTTATTCCTTTATCTCCGGTTTGGCCTTTCTGTCCTTTCTCACCTTTAGCACCACCTGGACCCTGAATGTTCCCAGTTGAAGTCCATACTCCAGATTTATACTCATATACCTCACCAGTATCAGTATCAAGATATTGATCACCTTCATCTGCGCTACCAGTTGGCACACCTGATGCACTTGTCCACTGAGAACCTTCTTCACCCTTTAGTCCTTTAGGGCCTACGTCTCCTTTATCTCCAAGTTCACCTTTTTGACCTTTATCTCCAGTGTCACCCTTAGCACCAGTATCTCCTTTAAAACCTACCTCACCCTTTTGTCCTTTGTCTCCCTGTGGCCCCTCAATGTTTCCAGTTAACTGCCAAGCAGAACCGTCCCATTCGTATACATCACCATTTGTAGTGTTGAGATATTGGTCATCTACATTTCTACCCGATGAAGTTGGTACACCAGCAGCAGACGTCCATTGAGAACCTTCAACACCCTTCTGACCTTTATCTCCTTTAGTGCCATCAATTCCTTTCTGGCCTTTATCACCAGTGGTACCTTTATCACCCAGGTCACCCGCAATACTGATAGACATGTAGAAGTTATCTCCATTGGTAAAAGAGGTTGCAGTACTTTGTATTGGGTCAATAAATAGTTTCCACCAACTTGTATTGTTTTGAGAAACACCAATCACATATAGTTGAGCAAACACAGTGGGGTCATCTGTCTTCGTAAATCTAATGACAGAGTGATTTGGATTAGTAGAATCATCTAAAGAAGAAATGATAGCAGTATAATCAACAGTCGCTCCTGGATTGAATACGTTAATCGACAATTGTGTAGCACTTAATATTGTGGCGTTGTTTAATCTAAAATCATTAACGCCTGGATTATTCATTGTAGTGCTGTTGTCAAATGATGTACTGAATCCATACACATCATTACCCTCAGCACCCTTTAAGCCTTTCTCACCCTTGTCTCCCTTATCGCCAGTAGTTCCCTTAACGCCTATTTCGCCCTTCTGTCCTTTATCTCCGGCGTTACCTTGGATATTACCAGTGAGGATCCAATTAGTTCCGTCCCACATGTAAACGTCACCAGTATTTGTATCCAGGTACTGGTCGTCTTTATTTACACCCACGGCTACAGGGGCGCCAGCAGCGGAAGTCCATTGAGAACCTTCTACTCCTTTTTCGCCTTTATCCCCCTTGTCTCCGGTGGTTCCTTTCTGACCCTTGTCCCCTTTGTCACCGGTAGTACCTTTATCTCCAGTGGTTCCTTTATCACCAGTGGTACCCTTATCTCCAGTATCTCCTTTGGTACCGTCAATTCCTTTTTGGCCTTTATCACCAGTGGTACCCTTATCGCCAGTTTCACCTTTGTCTCCAGTATCTCCTTTAGTACCGTCAATACCTTTTTGACCCTTACCGCCAGCAGGACCCTGAATATTTCCAGTAGGCACCCAATTAGCACCATCCCATTCGTAGACATCGCCAGTGGCCGTATCCAAGTATTGGTCACCTATGTTAACACCAGGGGCACTCGGTGGTCCAACAGCGGAAGTCCAACTATCTCCGTCTTCACCCTTGACGCCATCCTGACCTTTCTCGCCTTTGTCACCGGTAGTACCTTTATCCCCAGTATCACCCTTGGTGCCATCAATTCCTTTTTCCCCTTTATCTCCAGTAGTACCCTTATCTCCAGTATCACCTTTGGTACCATCGATACCCTTTTCACCTTTGTCTCCAGTATCACCTTTGGTACCGTCAATACCTTTTTCTCCCTTATCTCCGGTAGTACCTTTATCACCAGTTTCACCCTTATCTCCAGTATCACCCTTGGTACCATCAATTCCTTTTTCACCTTTATCTCCGGTAGTACCCTTATCACCAATTTCACCTTTGTCTCCAGTGATTCCTTTTTCTCCTATCTCACCCTTGACTCCTATCTCACCTTTATCTCCTTTAGCACCTTCTTCTCCTTTGTCACCAGTGATACCTTTATCTCCAGTAATACCCTTATCTCCAGTAGTACCTTTTTCACCAGTATCTCCTTTAACACCTATCTCACCTTTAGCACCTTCTTCTCCCTTATCACCAGTAATACCTTTGTCTCCAGTTTCACCTTTAGCGCCAGTATCTCCTTTATCGCCTGTCTCCCCTTTGACACCAACCTCACCTTTGATACCCTTTTCTCCTTGCTCACCCTTAGCACCTATCTCTCCTTTGATTCCTTTTTCACCAACCTCGCCTTTAGCGCCTGTGGTACCTTTAACCCCTTGATCTCCTTTAACGCCAATCTCTCCCTTTTGACCTTTAGGACCTATCTCACCCTTCTGACCTTTGGCACCAACAAGTTGAGTAACACTGCCAGGAGTTATTACCGCTGTTGTTTGAGGTGGAAGTGTTATATCGAAAACAAGTCCGCCTGCTTCTATTACTATGATTTCTACTTCAGCCATTAGGGTTCTTCTGAAATTTATGTTACGATGTCCTGCACTACTTCAAAGGTTCCATAGAACCAAGTCTCAACAGTGCCAGCAGATGTAAGTGTTGATTGAAAGCCATATACATATGTACCTGCTGGTACCTGCATATTAGCCGCTGTTATAGTTACCACGAGATTTCCATTGATATCTCCAGTGGTAGTTATATCGGTATTGGTTATAACCAGTGGTCCATTGTCATATTCTCTAACTTCCATTTTAAAAGAGTATAGAGTAAGATCTAACTTCACACCATTCGAGGATGCTACAACAGAGTTTAAGATAAACGTGTCTCCACGACGCGTACAGATATTTAACTGTGCAGCGTTGTTCATATTTAAGTTTGTCGGGTTAGGACATGAACATGGACTATTTGAGCATCCGCAAGCCATATTACGATAGGGTTAAGTTTGTTATTACTTCTTCTTCCATTGGGGGTCTCTCTCCTTGACGTTGAGCGATTAATTTACTTTGAGCAGCAGCCTGCTTATCTATTCGAGCATCTTTACGGTTCTCTGATACTGCCTGCTCTTGTTGCTTTACCCCACTCTCAATTTGTTGTTCAACAATACCGTACTCTCCTTTTATGTTTTCTAATTGAATCTTGTATTGATATTCAAGTTCCAACAGTTGTGCTTTTGCTTGTGTCTCTAATTGAATGCGCTGTGCTTCTATCTGAGCCTCCATTTGTTTTTTCTGCATTTCAATCTGACCTGCAACTTGTGCTGACTCTGCATTTGCCTGTGATTGCATCTGCATATTTTGAGCCGCTATTTGTTGCTGCTGCTTCATACGCTTCTTGCGACGAACAACCAATAATCTTTCGGCTTGCTCAACATCCTTTATTTGTCTGATCGCAATAGCATCCTCAAGATCAATTTCTTTTTGAGCAAGCGCTATTTGAATGTTTTGTTCTAAGTAGGCCTTGTCCATCTCACCCATTTCTGTAACAACCATTACTCCAAAGTTGTACATAGATAGATTATCAAACGAGGTTATTACCGCCATATTTGTTTCTCCAATAGCATTAGTATATGCCTTGTAAAGAATACTTTTTGGTGGTATAATCTGTAAACATTTCACAACGTCTTCACAAACCTTTTTGTAAAGAACCATAGCAGCGTTAGTAATATCATATATAGCATTGTTACCTGCGGCTATTTGCTGCTGTCTAACGCCCACAAGAGCATCTCCCTTGGGTGAAGTCCCATCCATGACCTCATTGATCCCTGTGGCGTCTCTAATCATCCTTAGATAGTGATTGTATATCGCAACCAATTCTGTGATGTTTCTGATAGCATTTCCTATTTCGCGAACCGGTGGGTTTTGGAATCCGCCTTCTGGATTTTTACTTCTATAATAGAAGATACCAGTTTGTTCGTATATGTCTTGAATCTCTAATGGTTGAAGTTCTCCACCTCTACCAAGTTGTACATTCTCTAAGCCCTCGATATCTATGATCAAACCATCAGGCTTTGCCTTAGCAATAGATTGTTG
>TARA_R110002153_G_scaffold116569_1_pt1 | contig 10634 bp, 14 predicted proteins | sample TARA_R110002153 | Tara Oceans TARA_R110002153 (sample SAMEA4398193) | marine metagenome | biome: Polar Biome; feature: [SRF] surface water layer (ENVO:00010504); material: water (ENVO:00002006), including particulate matter (ENVO:01000060) such as... | depth 5 m
GATGATAAATATCTCAGGTTTGTTGATACATTTCGACCCATCAAAACAGATCGTGAGAAGTTTATTGAGCAGGCAGGCAAATCAGATGGGGGTACGTATAGTATTGTTGAAATTTTCGGTAAGCTATACGACAGCGGCGCACGCTTCAAAGAGGTTTCAGGATGAATATGAAAACAGGTAAAAGCAATGGATTTGGCATATGGAAGGAAAAGGAAGGGTATAAATCACTACGCCTATTCACTGTTTCATGGTGGGCGTGCTCGCCAAAGAATATCAAGCTATTCTATGGTCATTCACATTTCAATATTCAATTAATGGGTATAGGGTTTAACAAGTACAACAAAGGTTGGGAACTAAGACTATTTGCATTGCAACTAGTGTGGGTCGGATAAACAACCTCAACTCACGGCGCAACAGATGAGTCGTACTATGTTGAAATTTTTGGAAAGATGTGGGATGACGGATTCAAAACACCAGAATATTGTATTGACATTACAAAAACCACAAGGTAGTATAACTAAACATTAATAAGAGGAACTAGACATGCCAACTATAACCAACAAAATAAAAGTTATTGTAGATCAAGCAGAAGATTTCATTAATATCTTCAACTCAGCCTTACCGGAGGCGCATGTAGAGTACTTACTGCTACACACTGTAAGTACTTTTGAAGAGCTGTATAATGTATTAGGGGTGCAAACAGACCTTGAAGATGACTGTACTTATGATTTACAAGAGATTCATAAGGTTTTAACAGAGGTTCTTCCGAAATACAAAGAACTCTTAAACCCAGAAGACACTATTTAGAGGGGCTATCATGGACATTATAGAGCGTACTAAAAAAAATATACCAAGAGCATTGATGATATCTGTCGTGTGTTCTGTTTTAATAGACTTCTTAGGTGTCCAAGAGGGTTTTTTGTCTGAGGTTAATAAATCTCGTGTAACTTACTCTGGTAGTGTTTTAGGTACAGGTAATAGCACTCTATATACTGTTCATAAGAAAGGTGTGCTTTACGTAGAAGGTGAGATAGGTACAGGTTACGCACACAAAGTACGTAGTCTTCTTCTAAAGTATAGTGCACATACGCTTGTGCTTGATAGTACTGGTGGCTACCTGAAAGAAGCTTACGATCTAGCAGGCTTAGTGTCTTTGTACGGGATTAACACCCACGTAACAAATAAATGTTCTTCTGCCTGCGGAATTATCTATCTTGCAGGTTATAGACGTACTGCAGACAAACAAGCCTCCTTTGGTTTCCACAGTACCAGTGGTGGTAGTACGACAGTAAACAAAAAACAGAATAACCTTATGTGTAATTACTACTCTCGTAGAGTACCTTCTGGGAGGATATGTAATGCAATCAATGATACATCTTCTAAAAGTATGACGTATTTACCTATGAAGCATTTGTTAAGTGTAGGATGGTTGGACAATACCTCTAACAAGCTAGATAAATTATACCCACTAAACTTTAGTAAGTTGAGGTACTAATGGAAAAGGATGTGAAGTTTAATGATATTGTTCAGAGCGTCTATGATGGGATTTGCGAGCTACAGTCTCGTCAAGAGGAACCTACTGTCGTGTTGATGGGAGAAGACTGCTACCATTACATGCGCGACCAATCTACATTTGGATCTACGATAGTGGGTGTAGGTATGTATGGAGAGCTTACGGTATTTAGTGTCCCTGTACATGTAACCCGCCTACTTAAAAACGATAAGGTGTCTGTAAGATGAAAAATATAATACTAACAAGTTCGATATTGCTAGTGGTAGTACTGTCTGCTAACCTACTAGCGTAAAAACAGTTAATTCAGAGGAGGAGAATAGTATGCAATTCGAGACACTTTACGGCTTAGACGCAAAAGGTGGGATTAAAGAGTGGTCTATTGAGACACGAGGTAATACTTTCATTGTATCTCATGGAAAGTTTGGAGGGAAGATTCAATCTAAAACTACTTCCTGTGTAGGTAAGCATATAGGTAAATCTAATGAAACCTCTCCGGAAGAGCAGGCTTTACTTGAAGCCGAGGCCAAATGGAAGAAACAGTTTGATAAATCTTACTGTACTGATATTGATAATATCAAGCCTATGCTGAATCCTATGCTGGCTCAAGATTATAATAAGTCTGGACACCGTATCAAGTTCCCTTGTATTGGTGGCTTTAAGTTAGATGGAGTACGTTGTGTAGCCTCTCTAGAGGGCGGTGTACCTGTATTGAAGTCCAGAGGGGGCAAAGTATACCCTACACCTAAACACCTCGCAGAGCCTCTGACAAAGGTACTGGAGCGTATTCAAGAACCTTTAGATGGCGAGCTATACTTACATGGAACACCTCTTAATGAGATTGTAAGTATTGCGCGTAATCCAGACTCTCATGAGGTGGTGCAATTAGAGTTTCATATCTTTGATATATGTGATCCTAGCGAGCGGTATTATGATAGAGATAAGGCACTCCTTTCCCTGAGAGAGATGGGATATCTAGAACTTCCACTAGACTTAGTGTTTACAGAGATAGTTCATTCTGCCGAACAACTAAAAGCGAAACATGATGGTTATGTAGGTGCTGGGTATGAGGGAATTATCTTACGTAATAACGAGGGCTTATATGCCTTTGATACACGTAGCCCTGACCTACAGAAGTATAAAGAGTTTACGGACTCTGAGTATAAGATTAATGATGTAGTGCAGGATAAGGATGGTCGTGGTGTATTCGTGTGTGATTGTCCTGATAGCCTACAAGAGGGTAAGAAGTTCAAAGTCACGCTGAAAGGTACTCATGAAGAGCGTCAGGATGTATGGGATTGTAGAGAAGATTTTATTGGTGAGTGGATTACTGTTAAATATCAAGGACTTACACCATATAACGTACCTCAGTTCCCTGTAGGGTTACGGATACGTAAGTGTGATGATGATGGAAATCCAATAGAGTAACATTACTCTTGCACAGTAACATTAATCGTGTTACTGTGTATTCCTAATGTTACTTAGGGGGACGAAATGAAAGAAACAATGTCAGTAGTGATCGAAATTAATAGTATGGACTTTGATTGTGAGGTAGAGTTCTACTACCATGCAGAAGAGAAGGCTACTTGGGAGTGTGCAGGGGAAGCAGAACTGTTCGAGATCACTAAGATCACCTATACAGACGATGGTACTGTACATGATATATCAGGTATTTGTGCTATTGAAGCTATCCATGATAGTATCATGAGTGAGATGGGCAATGATGATGTGTGAATTAGAACTATGTGGGCAGTGTGGTAGTGGTGATATTGTCTTTGAAGCAGCCAGTGTTAGGTACTACTGTGCTGATTGTGCTAACTGGTCGCCTATTAATCAGGGTGACAAGGAAGATGCTATTGTTCTCTGGAACCGTTCAAATCAAGTAGACACCACTTTGGATGACTTGAGAGAGGAGCTTAAGGCTTTAAAAGGTACGATAACTGCCTTTCACAGAGAATTCCAAGAGTGTTCAGACGAAGTTTACGGAAAAATCTCACGAAGGTTTATTGGTAGGTTAAGGGGAGTAGAGAAGTGAAACATGAAGAGCTAATAGCTGCACTAAAATCTGGAGAGTATGATGGTACACATATCATGCAAGCGTGGATTAGGTTAGAGGCGTTAGACCCTCTAGTGAAACCCCGTACTAGAAACCCTCCCCCCACTGGTAAACGTCCACCACCTCCTCCTCCTCCACTACGGTATGTGAATGATGACAAACCGCCCCAAAGAAGACACTATACGTCAGATACAAGTAAAGCTCGTTTTGATGGCTGGGATGGAAAAGATTTAGAAGAGCCGCCTACAACAGAGACACTCTTTGATGATTTAGAGGATAAGGACAAAGCTTTTCGAGTATGGGTGATACTTATTAGTTTTATAGCTGGCTTTGTATTAGGTGTTGTGCTTTAATAGGTTTATTAATTAGGAGGGTATTATTATGAAGACAGTAAGAGTTAAAACAGATTTTGGTATTATATGTTTTGATGAGAATGGGGTGTTTACCGTAAATCGGATGTATTATAAGAGGCCATCCTTAGCCTTTTAGGTTTGTATGTCCCATTAAAGAGTTCTCAGTGTAGAAAATAACTGAGAACTCCCCTCTAAGATAATCACTACCTCTTCCTGACAAACGATTATGACTGTTTCATCCTCATGTATAGTAATCTCTATCACACCAATATAACTCCCTTTTAATTAATATACGTTTATATTAAATCTTCACTCGCAGGTATCAGAAGTGAAGCCTTCTTAACATTATTGTTGATAGTGGTTAGGTTAGGGGAAAGCCCTGTAACTATTTCAGATACTGTAGGGGAGGTACCCCCCGCTATGTTAATAGTAATTACCTCAACCTGCGGGGGGATATAGTTAATATCTACCTCCACACCTTCGCTCAATAGTTCACGATTAAAGCAGGCAATCCCTTCCTGCCCATCATCAGTAATTATTGTGCCTGACACAGTAATAAACCCCGTTGCGTCGAAAAGTACGATCCTAGCTCCTGAGTTTAATACCACATACCGCTCTGTAGCTTTACCCCCACCTTTATTCACATTCCCGAAAGCTGACATAAATACCGAGTACGACCTCAAGGTTTCATCTGTAGCTCTAAGTGTCCTCATTTCCTTGTATATATCTATTGGGTTTACGGAGACATTAAATGTCTCTGCACTCAAGAAGATACGTCTGGTTTCTCCATCAATATGAGATATTAAGGGCATAGTATACTCTCTCTTTTATGCGTTGTTGTCAGTTGCAGGTACACAGGTTATTGGGACTACGGTATCTCGCGTTAATGTTGCGTAAGTTATTGCTTGTGCAACACCACCATCACCCTCTACCAAAACTACGATGGGCTTATCAATACCTGCACCTAATCCCGCCTGAGTATTCGTATCGTAAGAGTACGAAAAACTGATCACATTATTAACAGCATCTGCACCAACAAAACCTTTAACTGGAGAACCAGCTTGGTCATTAACGGTAACTGCTGCTCCTGTATCGAAATCTGCTGCAGATGCACCATCGAAGTAGTAAACATGATACCAAGCATTTGTATCTGCTACGGCTGCTGCGCCTACAGTAACCTGAACCGTTGGGAAGAATGGGTAAGTCTTGGTTGATGCGGAATCATCCGTAAGTATTACGTTCTGCTGCTCTGCTGTCGTCAGTCCGGCAATAAACAGACCTTCACCTTCGATAGATTTCGTAACAACACTACCAGAGGCGTTACGGGCATACCATACGCGACCGTTACGCCCGTTATACGTACCTGCACCTGCATCAATATCGGCATCTTGTAATGTTAATGCGTCTAAGTACGCTGCACACTGCTGGGCAGTACCCCCAGCCGAGTTATTCAGTATCCAAGTAAAGTCACCATCGGCTTCATTGAAACCTGATTCAGTTTGTGCAGAGGCTAATCTCTCTAACGTCATTCCAGTGAACGGAGAGATTTGAGATCCACCGAACACATCGGCCTCTGGATATATGTTTGCAGGGTTAGCAGACTCACCAACACCGTAACCAGCCGAGAAGCCCGAAAACTCTGCGATACCAGTTGCGATTGAGGTAGTTTCACCTGCGTTATATTGCCAAGATCTGACACGCGCAACTAAGATGCTTGCTGTAAAGTCGAAGTCGCCTGCCCCAGCATCACCATTAGATGTTGACCCAAGTACCTGTACTGCCTCGTTAATGTCACCTTGTCGTGCAAAGTTACTCCATGTTGCAGATTGTAGAGTTGCTTCTAATGTATCTGTAACTAGGGCAACATACGGTTGGGTAGTAGCTTGAACATCAACTAATGATAAGACCCCGTGATAAATCCTATCAATATTCGTCTGTCCATCCCCCGTAGCAGCATATTCTACGTATCCTGAGTTTCTAACCTTATTCCTGTCAGATACAGTGGACAGTTTAACACCGTTAATAAAGTCAAATGCACCTGCGAAGCGGTATGTACCTCGTGAACCACGTAAGAAGCTTCTTAGTGTTTCGTCAACCCGTCTTTCTTGGTTCTCGAAGTTGTATAAACCTCGCAAAGTAATACCATCGAAGTTGGTTAGTTGGTTTGCATCACTGACACCCCCTCCCATACTGGTATGGTTAAAAGTCGCTAGTTCATCAGCACCTATTAATTCAATACGGTTGTTAGTCACATCAAAAAATATGTTACCATCAGGAGTCCCTGCTCTCCCTTGTGTAGACTGCTTCAGGAACTGTGAGAAGTTCGTTTCATCTATTAATATTGCCATGTTTTTTCCTAAGTGTTGTCATCTTGAGTTAATATGACGGAGAGTGATTGATTTATCGCATTAAGCTGGAACGGTATTACCAACTCTTCAAAATTGGTAGTGAGTATTTGTATTAGTATGTCATTTATATCCCCTACATGAGAGTACTGGTAACTTGTACTTAGATTACTTTCTACTCCAGACAACTCGACACCCATCCCCGCACCACCTTCGTTGTCATAGATACGTATTTCTGATCCGACCACCAAACCAGTTATTGTAAGTGTTGCTGGTGTCTGTACGTTAATTGTGCCTCCATACGGAACAGCAAGCTTATTACTGTTTAGTGTGGTATCTCCAATTGCAACCAGTGTGAGTGTGTCAATACCAACATATCTAAACTGAATACTGACTCGATCCTCAAACGTGATGTTTGTTAGGTCTAAAGAAAAATCACCATCCGTACATGTTGATATTTCCACTGAGCATGGGTAATCTAAAAATAATGTACCGGAGTAAGCGTCTATCGCGGCCTGCATATTGACTTGTGTATCACTTGCGATAGTAACTTGCTGTAATGCACCTTTTTCAAATAAAGTGACCCTAACGTCTGTTGCAGCATCCAAACTTACATCTGTCCAGTTATGCCAATGTGCGTAGTTACAATTTACGGGAGATACAAACGCAATTGTGGTTGCATCCACACCCCTATCATCACCAACTTTTAATGCCTCCGAACCTGAGTGTCCCCAAGTTATGTCTCCGGTGTGTGAGTCCAGTACGGGTTGTTCCCAAGGATTGCCATCCGATCTTGACTGCAAAACTCCGTCAAGATATGCACGACACACACCACCGTTATAAGTATTACCATTGAAGTTTGCTAAGAAATGATAAGGTCGGTTAGGTGTAAGTGATACGTCAAGATAAAGCTGCACATAATCGTCTACTGCATCCGCAATCTGAAACATTGCATTGTTTCCGAAACCGTTGAGTAGTGCCATGTTATTAATCTGCGCACCCTCTTCCCAAATAACAGATAAGGTCTGAGAGATACGATCCAGCATAAACCAACCCCCAATATACCTACGCGACCTTGCACCAATGTTCATGTCCGTTTGGTTATCTGGACTTACTCTGTCTGTCTCGCTATTAAATAGTAGAGAGTGTGTATCACCTTTCACGATCACGGTGTTATCAAATGTCGGTGTCCCTCCACTCGATGCGTTTGCTGTAGCAGCACCTACATCATCAGCATAACTATTCTGAAAGCGCCATATATGACTTGGCTGTAGTGACATGTTGAAAACAGCTTCGGTGTAGGTTTCGGGCGGCAACCCCACTTGTAGTAATCTAGCGGCAGAGGCACCTGTATCACTTGTTACGAATAAGTAAGAGTATGTGTCCGACAAAGCTGCGGATGCCATATCGACCTGAATAGATACGTCTGACCAACTATCCACGTTTAAATTGATAATTGTACCCGTGTAATCCCCAAACTGTACAAGCTCAACTTTACCTGTACCCTGCGTTTCTCCAAAAATTGTCCCAGATACAACCACGTTATCTTGGTCATTACCTACACGGTTATCTCCATCTACGTCTGAAATCGTGGGTGGGAATGCGTATGTATATGTTTTATATAACCCTTCCAACTTTAATAATGAGAAGTGACCGGACTCAACCTCAACCGTACCCGCAACACTAAGCACACTGTTCTGTAATGAAACACTTGTGCCTCCGACTAGGGTATGTAATATACTTGCACCACCATGAGCTGCAAACGTACCTGTGCTTGCAGCGTTCCTACCATAAACACCACTACCCGCGTACTCGATAGGTGTGCCATTCAGTGCCGGAGTACCTACCGGATAAGCTCTCTGTGTAGTATCAATTACTTTCTTACCCTGATTCCACAACATTAATGCGTGAGTACCTTGATCAACGCTTATACTTGCGGCACCCGCTGTAGCGGTAAAAGCTGAGGTATCAATGTACGGTAATGTATCGAATGCAAAGTCTGCATCAGTATTCATGTTGCCATTGGTGGCCTCCATTGTTGCAGATTCATTACCTGCTGGGATTTTCCAAAATTGCCATACTGCACCAGCATCTAAAGTCATTCCACCATTATCACAATCACTTCTTAATGTGAAGGTATCACCCGCAGTGACATCAATAATACCTGCAAATGATAAAGCACCATTCTGATGGCCCTCCGCACCTCGCATGTGTGAGTAACCACGAATACCTGTTACTTCGGTTGTACCTCGTTCTAAGAATACAGTTGCACCGATACGTGACGTACCTGTTTGGCTTGTCGAACCACTCATTGTCATAAAGTAACGACCAGTATCGGCTATTGTTACTGTATCGGTATTTCTTAAAAACCCTGACTCTTCTTGGCTGTTTGTCCAGTTGCTTACATTGGATTCGGTACTGGATAGTGCGTTGGTTGTGGTCGTAGAGTATCTAGCAAAGCTGTCGGCTGATGATAGCTCAAGTATTTGCACCCCACCGAAACCGCCAACACGATTCACCGTACCCGCTGTAGCAGTATCACCTCTATAAAAACGTGTAGTGAATGTATCACCTGCGGTGGCGTTATAAATACCTACACCATTGATAACCATCGTTTGCTGACCGCCAGACTTACGGATGTACCCCTCACATGCACCTTCGGTTATGTCGAACCCATCCATACGTATGCGCCCTTGGCCTTCAATACGACTATTGTTCGTTGTGTCCGAGGTATAGAAACGTTCAGAGTACATTATCAAGTAAGGTGCGGTATTCGTAAGCGTGAAAGTGCCTGCGCTATAAGAGGCTGCTACGCCCTCGTTTATTACTTCGCTATCCCATAGGGCATCTAAAGTGCTACCTGCTGTGCCTAGTACAGAGGTATCCGCACTGTTTTTGAGTATTAAAAAATCACCTGCGCTCATTATGCGTTACCGTCTATTGAAGGGAATAATGTTAAAATCTGGTCATCAGATGATAATGTAAATTTTCTTGATATTTCTACGTAACCGTCTACTATAGCTTGTATAATAATGTCGTTGCTTGTACCAGAGTGTGAGAAAGTAAAAGATGTTCCGGCTAGAGATTCAACACCACCTAATTCAGTATTCATGTTGCCCCCATCTACAATTTCATTGTCATAGATACGTATTTCTGATCCAGCTATCAACCCATTAAGGGTTAAGGTTGCGGGATTGATAAAATTAAGAACACCTCCGTTTGTGGTTGACCCTATACTTGCAGAAGATCCGTTGATGTTAGTCCAGTTAACTGTACCTGTGCCTGTATATTGTACCTGTATGGAAGCGAGAGGGTTGAATGTTACATTATCAGCACTAAGGTTTATAACACCATCTCCTGTGATTCGGATACAACAAGGTACGTCAGGACGCATTGTATTTGCCAAGACGTCTAAACCAGCTTGGTTTGTTATTACAACGTCAGGTAATGCTCCCTTTTCAAACAACTCTTGTCGTATTTGAGTGTCTGTTAGTAGGGAAGGTGCTCCATCAAACATAACCCACTCATTATACTGACCATTGATAGGGGCAAGTAGAGTAACCTGAGTACCCCCTACTGATACATTACCAGCAGGGTCTCCAAACTCACCTACTGTTCTTGCAGGCAGCGTTGCAGAGTTAGGTACACTGTTTGTTGGTTCGGCACCTAACAGCCGGACTCCATCAATGTACGCTCTAAACTCATTACCAAACCCGTTACCCTCAAATACCGCAGTTAGGTGGTACGCCCTATTAACCTCTAAAGGAGTATTACCAAATACCTGTAACGTGAACGCACTGGAATCAACCTCAAATACTACGTTGTTCCCCCAACCCAAGATAAGTCTTAGAGACTGTGTAGTATCTCCTTCCCCGTATATTGATTTTGGTGGGTTCTGAATACCTGTAACGGAGAACCACCCACACACCATTTTTCTCGACTGTGCAGCGTTATTTATTAGAGAGCTGGTCGGTAAGGTAATTCGGTCTGTAATACCATCGGTTAAGTAAGAGTTAGTAACTCCTTCACATAATGCCACACCACTGAACAGTCCTCCAGAGTTTGTACCATTTAGTACACCCACTGCATCGTTAGCATCTCCATCTAGTATGTACCTAACCGACGGGCTGAGAGCGTTAATGATATCCGAATACGCCATGTTATCTACCTACTATGAAATTGGACAGTACTGCTCCATCAAAATTACTGTAAAAAGCATCTTCTGTTGGATACAGCCCTGTGATTGCTGTCGTTATATACCTATACACTATTGTATCTGTAGGTTCGTATACGTAGGTAAGTACATCCCCTGCACCTATAGCGATTGAGATATTCCCGTACTTTGTACTATTTATATAATGCCCCCAGTC
>TARA_R110002153_G_scaffold9872_2_pt1 | contig 10633 bp, 6 predicted proteins | sample TARA_R110002153 | Tara Oceans TARA_R110002153 (sample SAMEA4398193) | marine metagenome | biome: Polar Biome; feature: [SRF] surface water layer (ENVO:00010504); material: water (ENVO:00002006), including particulate matter (ENVO:01000060) such as... | depth 5 m
GATGTTGTCTTAACCACTACAACAACTACAGCCAACGCCGCTTTACCTAAAGCTGGTGGTACTATGACTGGTCCGCTAACCGTTGATACAGACAACAACGCCAACGGTGGTCTTCGTCTTACTGTAAACCAAACGAACCCTAACCAAGACTTCTATTTTGCTCAAGAAATCGTTTCAACCCTTTCAGGCGCAACTGTTACTACTTCTGATAGGGAGCAAGGCGGCATTTGGCTAGACCTTAATAGTACAGCAACAGGTGGTGGTACTTCTCACGAACACAGAGTCTACGGAGCCTACTTAGATGTAGATTCCACAGGTGATGCTGATATGGTTTACGGCGTTTTTGCTGATGCGACAGTTACACCAAGCACAGGCCAAACCTCTCAGGTTACAGGTGGTTACTTTAAAGCAGAAGATAACGGTGGTGCTGGCGCTGTTAGTAGCGTGTTTGGAGTTCAAGGCGTTGCGTCGAGTGATAACGCAACCTCTGATACTAATGCGTTAATTGCTGGATACTTTAAAACAAATAACGCCGCAGACAGTGGTGTTATCACTACTACAAGCGCTGTTTACGGCGAAATAGAAATTATAGCTGACACACCAGACATCTATGGCACCAGTCATGTGTTTCAGGCACAGTACGACAACAATTCTACAGTAGCCCAGACAAACACTACTTACTTGTACTACGGTAACTATGCGGGGGTATTGCCCACAACTGCTTACGGTGTTTATATTGATGATGCTGTACCGAACTACTTTGGTGGAGACATTCAGGTAGCAGGAACAGTAGATGGAGTAGACATAGCGGCCAGAAATGGTGTCTTAACTACTACTACAAACACAGCCAACGCTGCTTTACCTAAAGCTGGCGGTACTATGACTGGCGACCTTACGATTAACGAGGATGGCGACAGTCTTCATTTACGAAATGCAACCAATGGTGGCAGTGTAGGTGTTTCTTTCAGCTCAGACGTCCCTGCTGACCAAATTGGTCATTTGAGATTTGCACATTCAGATTCAGTATCTTACGGCTCTGGTGCAGTGTTTGTCTTGGGTAGCACCGAATCAACCACAACTATCCTCGCTGATGGAAAGTTGATGTTTGATGAAGGCATCTATTCTAAACCCGCTACAGGTACAGGCGCAGGTACAAGAAAAGACTCAAACTGGGACACTGCCTATACTACAGCCAATGCTGCGCTACCTAAAGCTGGCGGTACTTTAACTGGTGGCTTAACGGGAACATCAGGGACATTCAGCGGCACTGTAGATGTTAACCAACTGCAACTGCGGGATATGGGAGACTACATTACCTTTTATGGCAATGGAGCGACAGAACACTCTATCTCTTCACGAAATAATGTAGGGGGTGCTGCCGACGATTTAAGGTTTAACAGCTATGGTGCGGTCTACATAAACCTAGACTCAAACAATAACAATACCTCTGGTGCTAACTTTCAAATTGGTAAACACGGCGGGGCCGCTGGAACAATAACCAACCTATTCACAGTGAGTGGTGAAAATGGCGACCTTACAATACCTGGCAAGATAATCCACTCAGGCGACACCGACACTTACTTCGAGTTTCACGGCGCTGACACTGCCCGTATGGTTCTTGCTGGTGCCGAGGTGCAAGAGTGGGGCGCTAACTACACTCTCTTCGGTGACAACGACACTGTAAGGCTAGGAGCTGGCTCAGACTTCCGTATGTACTTTAACGGCGCTGATACTTTCTTCCGTAATTACGCTCATGCTAATGGAGATGTGTACTTCCAAGGCGAAGGCTCAGATGGCGTAAACGAAAACGCCATGAAGTTAGACTTTAGCGGCACTAGCAGCTATGTAATCCTGTATCAAAACAGTGGTGAGCGTCTCCGCACTTTGTCTGGTGGGGTAGGTGTAACAGGGCTTACTGTTGGTGATGCAGATGCCTCCCCTCATAACGCAGGTGGTTTGCAAATCAGCAACTCTAACAACGAAAAGATTGTGCTATCAGGTAGTACTGATCCGTTTATTCGTTTTCAAGAAGGTACAACAGACAAGGCTTACATTCAGTGGAATGACTCTGGGTACTTAGACTTCCGTAACATGGAGTCGGGAGAGTTTAAGTTCCAATCTACAGTAGACGGACAAGCTTCAGAGTTAATCTTGATTCGCAACGATACCACTACCGCTACTGGTAATGATTTAGGAAGTATTAACTTCGGTCACACGGATGGTGCGCCTGATTGGCCCTCCCAATGGGTAACCCAGTTACCTGCTCGTATTGTAGCGGAAGCCACTGAGACCACAGGTGGTTCCGACGATGGGGCTAGACTTAGATTTTTCACTAAGGCCAACAACGTCGAGAAGGCTGTTGACTCCATTGAAAGTATGCGGCTTGAACATAATGGCGATGCTGTCTTTTATCATGAGTTGAGTGTCCCTAATACTATCTTCCACTCAGGCGACACCAACACCTACATGCAATTCTCCGCAGCAGACACTTGGCGTGTCGTTACTGGTGGCACACCACGTCTTACAGTAGGCAACGATACCATGACTGTGGCTGCGACCTTGAGTATGAGTGGCCATACACTAAACATGAACAATAACGACATTACTGGCGTTGACCAAATCTTCCACCACGGCGACACCAACACATACATTCAGTTTCATGCGGCTGATCAGTTCCGTGTCGTTACAGGTGGTGTAGAACGCCTTGAGGTAAACAACTCCCGTACACAGATTGATACTCTATTAGTGACAGGTACTACTACCCTCAGCGGGACAGTAGTAGGAGCTGGCAACACAATCACAGGGACCGTAGGTACTTATGCATGGCTAGGCTCACCAACAGCACGAACATTGCTCGGTGGAGTGAACTACTCAGGGTCTGGGCTTAAATATGCGGGTACTACCTCAACGGGTACATATAGCGACAACACAGCAGCCCGCATTCTTGGCGCAGTCCCATCAGGGACTTGGCGGGCAATGGGTACTGCAGACGTACCCAGTCGGTATGGCGCAACCCTCTTTTTAAGGATTTCTTAATGAGCATTTCAATCACAGAAGTCCGCAATGCGGCATCACTACAGGCTGACAACCTTCGTATGGATGTAGAGATTAACCACCCCGAACACGGCTGGATACCCTACACACTTGACCCTGCTGACACTGACATGATCATCGACAACGATGAAGTCATGGCACTGATTGGTACAGACTTCGCTGCTTACGTTGCACCTACTCAGGCAGAGTTGGATGAACAAGCTGCGGCTGGTGTGCGTGGTGAACGTGACCACATCCTAGCAACAGTCGTTGATCCTCTAGTGTCTAACCCTCTTCGCTGGTCTGCCCTTACAGCAGACAAACAGACTGAGTGGGCCACGTACCGCACAGACCTCTTAGCTGTTCCACAGCAAGAGGGTTTCCCTAACAATGTTACGTGGCCTACTAAACCCTCTTAGCGCCGCATACTTTTAAGACTTATAACACTCAAAACAAAGGAGACTCTAGTGCTAGGCTTTTCTACCATATCAGAGGCTCCTCTAGCGGTAGCTAATGCATCCCTTTTAGCGCTAGCCTATTTGCCTAGTTCCACATCTCAGGGCTTTACTACTGCATTATTTACGGATGCTCAGGCTAATATTACGCCTAGCTCAGCAGCCTCTACTACTACCGCCAGCGCCCTACTCTATGACTCTAAGGCGTCTATTGTATTCGCTGATGCTGTAGCGGCATTTGATATGAATGCCTTATTAGATTACGATGCAAAGGCTAGAGTAACGCCTACCCCTGTTGTATCTGTCTCTAATGCAGGTGCTTTAGATTATAGTGCCATAGCCTACATTAATACATCTAGTGTAAGCGCTACGGTTGCGGTGGATGCGTTTGAGAAGTTAGACGCTCAAGCACGTGCCACAACTTTGGGTACTTCTAGTACGGCTCTGCTTGCAGCTTTGCAAGACGTAACTGGCACAGCAAGAGTAGTACCTGACTCTACCGTAGCATACCTGTCTATTTATATAGGGGACTTTGCAGACGAGGATGCTCAAGCTACTGCATTTATTGGCCCTGTAGGGTCTACAACTAACGTAACACAGGTTGACTTTAGTGCTGCATCTAATATAACTCCGTCTAATGTAGTATCTGATATATCCGCTTCCGATTTATCAGCTACGGGCATAGCTAGTGTAACCTTTGATAGCCTTTCTGCAACCATCTTCCGCAATCTAGAAGCGCCTACAGCTATACGATTCCCGTACCAAGATTATGCGGATCAGTACAGCGTAGGGAGAACGGTCTTCTTATTTGCACAAGACAGAGCTTACACTGTATACATTACAGAGCAAAACAACACGGTATACAGTGATACATTGCAGGGTAGCAATATCGTGTACATCACAAAACAAAACAACACGGTATACAGTGATACATTGCAGGGTAGCAATATCGTGTACATCACAAAACAAAACAACACGGTATACAGTGATACATTGCAGGGTAGCAATATCGTGTACATCACAAAACAAAACAACACGGTATACATTGATAAATTGCAGGGTAGCAATACCGTGTACATTGCAGCATAAGGAACAGACATGTCGTATAAATGGCCTGATAAGGATAAAGATGAGATAGTAGATTACAGCGTAGACTGGTCACGGTTCCTCAAGGAGGATACCATTTTAGGAGTTACGTGGTTTATTAAAGGTGATGACGGCATAAACGTAGAACTGTTTCCTGCAAATATTTTTAAAGGCCTGCAGTTTGTTTCGGGAACTGTATCGGGCCAAGTGGCTACTGTACGTTTCTCTTTAGGGTTAAACAACATAAGATACACTATTGTTTGTGGTATTAGTACAGGTTCAGGCCTGCACTATGAACGCAGTATCTTTTTACGTGTGAAGGAGAAATAAGCTATGGCCTATGATTATATTAGCCTTGTTAACGATGTTAATAGACGTTTAAATGAAGTAGAACTGTCTACTACAAACTTCGCTGCAGCTACGGGTTATTACAGCTTTGCTAAAGATTCGGTTAACGCTGCTGTCAGGCACATCAATCAAGAAGAGTTTGAGTGGCCTTGGAACCATGTAGAAGAAACAGAGGTTATGTCTGTAGGTGAAGTACGCTATAGTTTTCCGTATGATAGTAAGTCTATTAACATGAATACGTTTCGTATCAAGCGGGACGCGGCTTTAAACGTAGCAACCTTTAAATTAAAGGTGTTATCATATGAAGAATGGCTTGACAAGTATGCCGACTCTGAGTATAACTCTTCCTCAGACAATCGAGGAATCCCTAAGTATGTAGCACGTACACCTAGTCGGGAATTGGTTTATCACCCTGCCCCAGACCAAGAATATGAAGTAGTCTATGAGTACTTCCGTACAGGCTTCGATTTAGAATTGCATACTGATGTACCTTCACTACCTGAGCAGTATCGTTACACCATTGTTGATGGTGCTATGTATTACGTTTACCAGTTCCGCAGTGACTTACAGGCTGCTCAATTAGCCATGAATAAGTTTGAACAGGGCATTAAGCAGCTGCGTAGCTTACACATCAATCGCACGGAATATCTGCGAGATACGAGAGTACACTTCTAATGGCTACACAATGGCAGACATTTCCAATAGAGTTTAAAGGTGGCTTGATCTCCAACCTAAGCCCTCTTCAGCAGGGTGCTAATGCTTTGGGTTCTGCCACCACCCTACAAAACTTTGAAGTTACTAAAGAGGGCGGTTACAAAAAGATTAAGGGCTTCTCTAAGTTTAGTGCTATAGAAGTTCCTGGGTCTAATGAAGTACTTGCTCTTAGTGTTATTGGTTCTGGCCGTATAGTAGTCGCCCGTAAGAATGCCTCAAACGTAACAGAGTATTACGTTGGTACAGGGACCTCTTGGGTATCTCTATCTAGTTCAGCCAGTCTTATGTTGGGTACAAAGGTCCGACATATAATGTACAACACAAGCGGCGATGACAAAGTTGTTTTTGTAGATAGTGTTAATTACCCTGTAGTGTATAATACTTCTGGGGATACATTTTCTGTAATCTCAAACGCCGCAGTTTTAGGGGCTTCTCAGGTTGCCTTTTTTGCAAACACAGGCTTTTACGCTAAGGGTAGTGAATTAATCTTTGCTGCACCTGGCACAGTGGATGATTTCGATCCCGCTAATGCTGCAGGTTCTCTTAAGATGCGCTCTGACATAGTAGGCTTAGCGGTCTTTCGTGATCAGCTTATAGTATTTGGTACAGATAGTATTCAGCGACTTACAGGTAGTACGGGGTCGGACTTTAATTTAAGCGTTATCACGGATCGTATGGGCTGCTTAAATGGCGATACTATTCAAGAGGTTGGCGGCGATATTATGTACCTCGCCGCTGATGGTGTACGTCTTTTAAGTGCTACAGACCGTATTGGTGACTTTGGCTTAGATGTTACATCAGATTCTATAGCTAAAGATGCTGCAACCTTCAAAGCTAGTGCTTCAAACTTCTGTTCAGTACTCTTTCGAGCCAAGGCTCAGTACAGGGTCTTTTCCTATGTTGAGTCAGAGCAGAGCGTTACCGCAAAGGGTCTTATAGCCACTAAATATGTGTCTCAGGGTGCATCAGGTATAAGCTGGTCTACCTCTTTTGGTATTAAGGCTTTTGTAGCGGATAGTATATACTCAGGTAATACAGAAACTGCTGCCTTTGCTAATGATGACGGGTATATCTATATTTTGGATGATGGCAACTCTTTTGATGGGAATGCTATTGATGCGATATATGAGTCGCCTTACATGCCTATTACTGATCCGCAGGTACGCAAATCTTTTTATAAAATGACTATATACGCAGAGCCTACAGGTAGCATGGCTTTTGAAGTAAGTTTAAAATATGACTTTGGTGCTAAAACTAATACAGGTCTTATTCAGCCACCTCCTCAAGTAGTTTCAAGTACAGGTATAGCAGTCTTTTTGTTTGGTACAACTGCCGCTACTTACGGTACTGCTACATTTGGCGGAGAGCTAGATACCGTTTACGATACGCACGTCACAGGCTCTGGCAAGACGGTTTCTATTCGCATAGAAGACAAAACAACAAACCCCGCATTTACTCTAGACACTGCTTTGTTAGAGTTTAGTCAAGAAGACAGACAGTAAGGATTTATCATGGCAGGTTATACACGTCCAGCAACAAACATTGCTAACGGTAATGTTATTGACGCAGACGATTTTGATGCAGAGTACAATGCTCTTGAGGCAAGTTTTAATACTTCTACAGGCCACACGCATGACGGTTCTGGAGGTGAAGGCGCACCTATTATAAAAGTAGGGCCATCACAAGATTTAGTTGTTTCTACTACAAGTGTTCTACCTAAGACTACTAGCGTCTTAGATCTAGGCTCGGCCTCACTTCAATTCAAGGACGCTTTCTTCGATGGTACAGTAGATACGGATGTACTAACGGTTTCAGGTAATGCAACTATCGGCGGTAACATTACTATTGCAGGTGATGCCACAATTAACGGCAACCTTACTTTTGGTGATACATCCTCTGATACAGTAACCTTTGGCGCTGACATTACCAGCTCATTAATTCCTGACGGTCCTTCCCGTAACTTAGGTAGCTCAGATAAGCAGTGGGGCAACCTTTGGATTGACGGTACTGCAAGTATGGATGCGCTAGTGGCCGACACAGCAGACATCAATGCAGGTACTATTGACGCTGTTGAAATTGGTGGAACTACACCTGGTAATATTACGGGTACAACTATTACGGCTGATTCGTTCGTAGGCCCTGTTAATGGCTCCGTGTCAGGTAATACATCTGGTACGCACACGGGTCCTGTATTAGGTAATGTCACTGGTAATGTGACAGGTAACGTAGGTGGTAACTTGACAGGTGGTGTCACTGGAGACGTAACAGGTAACTTGACAGGTGATGTCACTGGAAACGTAACAGGTGCTTTGACAGGGAATGCTGACACAGCCACTACACTAGCCACGGCTCGTAACTTTTCGCTTATAGGGGACGTCACCACAACTGCTGTCTCTTTTGATGGTTCAGATAACGTAACTATCTCAGTATCTGTAGATGACGACAGTCACAATCACACCACTGCTAACATCGACAACTTACAAGAATACGTTCAAGATACTATCGGGGCTATGGTCGGTAGTAATACTGAAACAGGCCTGCAGGTTTCTTACGATGATACGGATGGCACACTAGACTTTGCACTTACTGCAGATCCAGTTATAACCCTTACGGGTGCTGTAACAGGTACAGGTACCATGTCAAACCTGGGTAATGTATCTATTGCTACTACACCTACCTCAGACCCTACTATTACTTTGGCTGGAGACTTATCTGGCAATGCTACGCTTACTAACCTAGGCAATGCTACACTTACAGCAACTATTAAAGCAAACTCTGTAGCTCTGGGTACCGATACTTCAGGTAATTATGTTTCCACAGTAACTGGTGGTACGGGTGTGTCCGTCTCAGGCGGTACAGGCCAGACTTCTACCCCTACCATCAACATAGGCCAAGCGGTAGGCATTGCGAATAATGTAACTTTTAACGACCTGCACTTAGACGGTGATGCTAGTATTGACGGCAACCTCAACGTAACAGGTACTCTAACAACAACCAATACAGAAAGTCTTGAGGTTACTTCTCAGTTTATCATTGTTAATAATGGTCAAACAGGTACACCTACTCTTGACGGCGGTATCGAAGTAGAACGTGGTACATCCACAAACAGGAAGTTTTTCTGGGATGAGAGTGCATCCAAGTGGTCTACGAATAATCAAGGTCTTACGCTAAGTACCATTACAGGTACAGGTAACTTTTCTACATCAGGCCGAGTAACAGCTTCAACTGGCTTCACAGGAAATGTTACTGGTACAGTATCAAGCATTAGCAACTTCACTACAAACAACCTTGCCGAAGGTAGTAGCAAGCTTTATTATACTACCTCACGTGCTAGAGGAGCTGTATCGGCTGCTGATAACGGCGGATATGGTAGTTTTGGATATAGCAGTTCCACGGGTGTATTCTCCTATACAGGACCTTCCTCATCTAATATTAGAGGTGTATTGTCAGCAGGAGAAGGTCTTGACTATAATTCTTCCACAGGTGTTTTTGCAGCAGAGCTTGCAAGTACAAGTAATAAAGGTGTTGCATCCTTCAATACAGCTGACTTTAGTGTTGCTTCAGGTTCAGTATCCCTTAAAGACGAGTCTATTCAAGACATCGTTGGTGCAATGGTTTCAGGTAATACTGAGACTAATATCTCGGTTTCGTATAGCGATACATCAGGCAAGCTAAACTTCTCAGTGCCTAGTTATAGTCCTACGCTTACTCTTTCAGGGGATGCCTCAGGTAATGCTACCTTCACTAGCTTGGGTAATGCTACTCTTAGCGTTGTGGTTGCTAACGACAGCCACACACACGACAGTCGCTACTACACAGAATCGGAGTCTGACTCCCGATTTACAGCTTCTGCTGGCGATGTAATGACAGGAACTTTACGTTTCAATGATAACGTAATGGCCACCTTTGGCTCAGGTAACGATGCTGAGTTTTGGTGTAGCGGTTCTCACATGTACTTGGACCTTAACAGCAGTATTGGAAACTTCTATATCCGTGATGGTTCAACCATACGTTACACCTTTAACGATAATGGCTCCTTCACGGCTTCAGGTAACATAACAGCTTACTCTGACGAACGCCTTAAATCTGACATTGTGACGATCCCCAATGCTTTGGAGACAGTCTGTAAGCTACGAGGCGTTAACTTCACTAAGGATGGCGAAGCTTCTACGGGTGTTATTGCACAAGAGGTACAGAAGGTTATTCCTGAGGTAGTATTACAGGGTGACGAGTATTTATCTGTAGCTTACGGAAACTTAGTAGGTGTCCTCATAGAAGCAGTTAAAGAGCTTAAAGCTGAGGTAGAAACTCTAAAGAAAGGTCAGTAACATGGCTATTCAATCCTCAGGGGCTATTACTTTACTTAACGTGCAGAATGAGTTTGGTGGGTCCACTCCCATCAGCCTCTCCGAGTACTACCGCACACCGTATGGTGCTTATGTGACATCAAACAACACGTCTGTTCCGACTACTGGGGCCATCAGCCTGTCTAACTTTTATGGCACTTCAGATCAGTTCACATTTTCTATCGGTAGCAACACGAAAAATGCAAACATCCGTACACTGGCGCTTAATGCAGGATGGGACGGTTCAGCACCTGTAGTTGCTAACGTACTCTCTGGTATCTACCTTTGGTCAGACTCTACTTCTACTGGTGGCGCTATTATCGCAGGCTCTTTCCCTGCTGGTCTAACCTTTAATAACTATGGCAAGATCATAGGTAGGGGCGGTAACGCAGGCCAAAATGGTGGACCTGCCCTAACTGTTGCTTCTTCTGGGGTTGCAGTGCTTAATAAGTCTGGTGCTTACATCGCAGGCGGCGGTGGTGGTGGTGGGAGTTCCTATAGCGGCGGCGATGGTACGTCTTCCAACACAGACTCAATTAACGGCGGCGGCGGTGCAGGCGGTGGCTCAGGCGCAGGTTATGCGGCTGGTTCAGGTGGCGCTATTGGTCAGGCGGGTTCTAACGCTGGAGCAACCAGCAGTAGAGATGAAGG
>TARA_R110002153_G_scaffold49738_3_pt1 | contig 10618 bp, 9 predicted proteins | sample TARA_R110002153 | Tara Oceans TARA_R110002153 (sample SAMEA4398193) | marine metagenome | biome: Polar Biome; feature: [SRF] surface water layer (ENVO:00010504); material: water (ENVO:00002006), including particulate matter (ENVO:01000060) such as... | depth 5 m
TGATTTTTCAGACTCAGTTTACTGTCAATCAAAAATGGCATCATTTATTGTAAATAATACCCTTTATTGGCTATTATTTTTACTCTACTTTTAGCTACCTGCTCGAAGCTATAAGCTCGTAGCGGCTTTAAAACTGCGCAAATGCCTGTTCAAAATCAGCGACTATATCGTCTATATCTTCAATACCAATCGACATTCTGATCATATTGTCACTCACTCCCATGTCTTGTCTTTGCTGTGCGCTACATTCAAAATATATGGTAGAGGCAACAGGCAAGGCCAAGGTCCGCGTATCACCTAAATGTGTGGCGCAGATTACTAAATTTAATGCGTTTAAAAATTGAATGGGGTCGATATCATCAGCTAAATCTAAACTCAATATTCCGCCATAACCATTAAAATATTCTCTGGCTAAATAGTGCTGAGGATGGCCAGCTAAGCCAGGGTAATACACCGCCGAAACTTTATTATGAGAATGTAGATAGGAAGCCAAACGCAATGCGTTTTCACATACTTTATCAGTACGCAACACTAAGGTTTCTAAGCCAATTGAAATTGCATGAGCTGAATCTGCCGATAAAGTCCCGCCCATATCTCTTAGGCCTCGTTTACGTATTTGAGTAAGCCCCCATTGCGCTTTATCTGGACCGCGGTACATAGGCAAAATATTCTCGAAACTACTCCAATCGAACAACCCAGTATCCACAACCGCACCACCTAAGACATTGCCATGCCCAGCGATATATTTGGTTAAAGAACTAATGGTCAATGACGCCAAAACCGAATTAGCATCAAAAATATTAGCCGGCGTCATAGTATTGTCGATTAGAAACAGCGTTTTTTTGGACTCACACAATTGACCAATAGCCCGTAAATCAGCCACCTGAGTAACAGGGTTAGCAATAGTTTCTAAATAAACGGCTTTAGTATTAGTTTTAAATGCTGCTTTAACATTTTGAACATCAGTCACATCGACAAAACTTAGCTCGATCCCCAGAGATTGCATGGTTTCGGTAAAACTACGGGTATTACCAAACAAAAAATGACTAACTATTAGATGATCGCCCGCTTTAAATAAACTGAACATAGTTGCAGTTATGGCTGCCATGCCTGATGCAAAAGTAATTGCCCCTAGCCCACCTTCTAAATGAGTAAGAATATTTTGCAGTGCAACATTGGAGCCTGAAGATGAGCGAGAATATACATGTCCTGCTTTTTTACCCTGAAAAACATCTACCAATTCTTGGGCATCTTTATATTCAAACAACACCGAATTATTAGTGGCCTGATGTACCGCACCACTTTCAGGTGTATTCAATAACCTGTCTGCATGCACCAAACGGCTAGTAAAACCTTTACTTTTCAATCTCTTTCTCCACAGGGGAACCAACGTTAGTGATCATTTTTTCAGGGTATTTACCTTGCGCTTTTTTATAGTGCAGATAAATCCTGTTGAGTTCATGCTGGGTATTGTCGCTTATATTGTGCATGGGTCCAAACTCGATAAGTTTTTTCTTATAATCAAAGGTTACCAAAAACACTGGTACATTCGCTTTGTGGGCTATATGTAAAAAACCCGTCCTCCATGGAGAAACCGGACTGCGCGTGCCCTCTGGTGCAAGACATAGGACCATAGTTTCAGCTTCACGCAACCTATCAGCCATGTCATCAACCACACCATGTTTTGTACTGCGCTCAATAGGTATTCCACCCCAACGCCGTAAAAGACGACCAAAAGGAGGAATGAAAAGACTGTGTTTACCAAAAAATGAAATTTTTAGGCGCAAGTTAAACGCAACAGCGATCCCCACTACAAAATCCCAGTTAGAGGTATGAGGCGCAATCGCTAAAATCATCTTTGAACAACAAGGAAAAGTACCGCTGTAACGCCATCCCATCAACTTTAATACAGTTGCACCCAACCATTGGCTAAATTTATTACCTATTCTGGGGATTTGTTCACAAAGAAATGGAGTATTTACTCTATCAAGCATTTCATTCTTGGCTTGTGCAATTTAAACTAGGTGAATGGTCTCTTATGTATTCTATTTTGTCGAGTGCAAACAGAATGTTAACTGATAGGCTAATTTTGATAATCCCGCCAAAGTGGCCCCGCTAATTTTAATTATCATTGGAACACAAATCTTGAGAATTTTACTTTTTGTGTTGTCTATGTTTTGCGCACTTGCACATAGCCAACAAACTGCCCAAAACTTATTTGGACAATATCGAAACGCACTGTATCAAATCAAAATAATAGAATTAGAGTCAGGTAATAAATCATCTATTGGATCTGGATTTCAAATTGATGCTTTAGGTAATTTGGTGACAAATTACCATGTGGTATCAGAATATGTGTATAACCCTGATAAATACAGAATCGAATATCTTGCTCATGACGGCTCCGAAGGACAACTTCAACTTGTAGACGTAGACGTAGTCAATGACTTAGCTTTAATCAGAAAGGTGGCGCTATCGGAACAAGAAAGTGCTTTTCCTATTGCTTTATCTCTACCCGTGCAAGGCAGCGCCATTTATTCTCTCGGTAACCCCCATGACTTAGGCATGATAGTGGTGCCTGGTACATTTAATGGATTAAAGAAAAATAGCTTTTATCAACGTATTCACTTTACTGGTTCGATAAATCCAGGAATGAGTGGTGGCCCAGTGGTCAATGAACTTGGTGAAGTGATGGGTGTCAATGTAGCAACAGCAGGCAATCAAATTGGCTTCCTTATACCTTTGGCAAAGATTAAGGGGCTGTTATCTAGTCAAAATGCTGCGGTGTTAGAAAATGAACAGTTAAAACCTCGTATTCAAGAACAATTATTAGCCAATCAAAATAAACTCTTTTCCTTATTAGATAACCATCATTGGCAGACCAGTGAATTAGGTGAAGCCATGGTTCCGTCTAAGATAACCGACTTTATATCATGCTGGGGAGGCTCTAATACCAGTGATAAAGAAGCATTATATTTATCAGTAGAAAACCGTTGTCAGTTAGATGAACAAATATATTTGCACAATGGCTTACGCACCGGCGGGCTTGAACTAGAGTTTGAATGGTTAGACGGTAAATCCTTGAGTGAACATCGCTTTTATAATTTTTATTCACAAAGTATTACCGGGGCTGGTGCAGGCAACAACGCTACCAAAACCGATGTTACCAACTTCCGTTGTCAGCAAGATAAAGTGACCAACATCAACGGCGTGACCAATAAAACCGTTTTTTGCTTAAGGGCATACAAAGAGTTCGACCAACTCTATGATGTACTTTTTGTTGCAGCCACACTAGATCATAGCCAACAAGGCTTGATTAGCCACTATACATTGGCTGGCGTAAGCAAAGAGTCTGCTTTGGTATTCACTCAGAAATTTATGGACGCAATAGCATGGCAATAGTTTTAGAACTGCTCTCTCGGAAAAACATTCCACTTAAACATTATAAATTTGAACAAGATTATGTGTGCGTCGGGCGGGATTTTAACAATGACTTACGTTTAGACGACCCTTATGTCTGTCCCAGTCACATGTTGGTAGCCATAGATCCAGAATCTGGCAAATTAATAGTCAATGATTGCCAGTCGACTAATGGCATCAAAGTGAACAATAAATTCGTCAGGCAAGCCACCCTTAACTCTCATGACATCATAAAAATTGGTCGCACACGCCTAAGGATCATAGATACAAAAGTGCCCTTAGCTGAGGCTATTCCTTTAAGCGAATTAGAAGAAAATCTTAGCTGGCTAAATCAAAGTTTTTTAGCCATTTGTTTATCCTTAGTGTGTTTGAGCTTTTTATTACTCTCAAAATACTTAGGTAGCGTGCAAGAGTTTAATCTAATCAAAGCACTTCCGTCTGAGTTAGGGCAATTGGCGGTTTTTAGTTTATGGCCTTTGAGCTTTGCCATCTTAGCCAAAGTGGTGAAAAAAGAGAGTCATATCGTTAGCCAGTTGAGTCTAACTTGGTTAGTCGTTCTACTTGCCAATGCGTTGATTTTATTGCAGAAAATTGCCATCTTCAACATCCACCCTGGACCATGGTTTACATGGATAGAGCTGATCATATTTGCCTCCGTTATTGGTGGATTTATCTGGTTAAGTCTATTTATTGCATTTCATCAGACTAATAGTAGGCGCAATATTATTGCTTGTTCTATGACCTTCATCATACTGGCGCCTATTTATACATTGGGATTTTTAAACAAAGATGAGTTTAGTTCTAGGCCAAGCTACAACCCCATACTAATGCCACCCACTTACAATATAACGTCTGCAATACAAACAGATGAATTTATTGAAAACGCCAACGACTTGTTTACTCAAGTTAATAAGCTAAAAACTAAATAATCACTTAGCTTAGTTAAGTGTGTCGAAGAGAGTTATATGTGTATTTTGTTTGTTGCTGTTAATCAACATAAAGATTACCCCTTAATTATTGCCGCTAATCGTGATGAGTTTTTCAACCGAGAAACATCCCAGTCTTATGTCTGGGATGGCGAACAAGGCATTATTGCAGGTAAAGACTTGCAAGCGGGTGGCACTTGGATGGGGATAAATAAACAAGGATACATTGCTTCCTTAACTAATATTCGAGACCCGCAAAAGCTAAACAGCAGTGCAATTACTAGGGGGGAACTCGTTAGTCATTATTTGCAACAACCTGTGAACGACTACCAGCAGATACTAAGCAGCAGTAAAGATAACTACAACGGCTACAACCTGCTGTTTGGAAAGTGGAATGAACTAGCCGTTTATAATAATCATTTGGATCAGCAACAACCGCTCACCAATGGTTATTATGGTTTATCCAATGCTAGCCTAAATAGCCCTTGGCCCAAAATTAATAAAGGTGTGGGTAAACTAGAGGAGTATTGTCAAGATGGTCACGATATTAATCCAGATATATTGTTTAAACTATTACTAGATAAAAGTTTAGCTGCTGACGAAGATCTTCCACAAACGGGCATACCTATTGATTGGGAACGTCGTCTATCGTCAATTTTTATTGTTGGCGACGAATATGGCACCCGTTCTTCAACTGTATTAAAAGTTGATAAACAGCAAAACGTTCAATGGTTCGAACGTACCTACGATAACACTGCTAGCTGCACTTCAAGCCAGAGCTTTAATTTCAGTATAAATTAGTCCAAATTTACTCCTAATTTAACTCGAATTTTGTTGTACCAATGGCATAATGTGTACTCATTACCTATTCTGCCAATTTACCATTAAGGAACATCATGTTTGAAGTATTGCCCCTGCTTCCTGCCGACCCAATTTTAGGTTTGTCTACGGCTTTTAAAGCCGACACTAATCCTAATAAAATTGACTTAGGCGTAGGCGTTTATAAAAACGAACAAGGTCACACGCCTATTCTCGATTCTGTGGCCAAAGCACAAACCATTCTTTTAGGTAAAGAAGACTCTAAAACCTATATTACTCCTCAAGGCGTACAGGGTTATATAGATGGTATGTTGCAGTTGATGTTAGGCAAAGACAGCTCTGCCTTGCTAGCTGACCGAGTAGCTGCAGTGCAAGCGCCCGGTGGGTGTGGAGCTTTAAGAATTTTGTCAGAATTAATTAAACGTTGTGACGAAAACCTAACTGTTTGGGTCAGTGACCCAACTTGGGCTAACCATATACCACTGATTGGTAATGCTGGATTAGCCATTCAAACCTATCCTTATTTTGATAAAGCCAATGCCAGTATCAATTTTGACGCTATGGTTGAGTGCCTTGGTCAAGTTAAAAAAGGCGATGTAGTCTTGTTACACGGCTGTTGTCACAACCCCACAGGTGCAGATCTCACTCAAGAACAATGGCAAGTGGTGTTAGAACTCGCTCAAAAGACTGGATTTATTCCTTTTGTGGATACCGCTTATCAAGGTTTTGGTGATGGTTTAGAAGAAGATGCTTACGGCATGCGTTTGTTAGTCAATAACTTGCCTGAAGTGATTATTGCCGCTTCTTGCTCTAAAAACTTTGGTTTATACCGTGAACGTGTCGGCATTGCCGTAATGGTTACTGAAAACAGTACAACCCGACAAGCAATTCAAAGCCAAATTCAGTCCATTGCTCGTGGGATCTACTCTATGCCGCCCTCTTATGGTGGAGCACTAGTGGATATAATCTTAAATGATGACACTTTGCGTCATGAATGGATGGCTGAGGTTGAAGCAATGCGATGTCGTATGCAAGATCTTCGTTCTTTACTGGTATCCAAAATGAATGAGTACGGTTCAAGCAAAGATTTTGAATTTGTTAAAAAACAAAAAGGCATGTTTTCATTTTTATGTATTACCCCAGAGCAAGTACAAGCTGTGCGCGACCAACATAGTGTATATTTTGTTGGCTCCAGCCGTGTGAATATTGCAGGGATCAGCAAAGCCAATGTGGATACATTAGCTAAAGCACTGGTATCTGTTTTATAAGATTGCTTTGTGTTTCTCATAAAAAAACCCGGTATTTACCGGGTTTTTTTATATATAAACTACTAATCTATTGGTTTTGAACTTTCGACTCTACTTTTAAGTTTTTGACCGGGTCTAAATGTGACCACGCGTCGCGCCTTAATTGGAATGTCTTCACCCGTTTTTGGATTTCTACCGGGGCGTTCATTTTTCTGCCTTAAATCAAAATTACCAAAACCAGATAATTTGACCTGCTCACCAGATTCTAAGGCTTCACGCACTTCTTCGAAAAAAGTTTCCACCAGATCTTTAGCATCACGCTTGTTGATCCCAAGTTTTTCAAATAAATGTTCCGCCATTTCGGCTTTGGTTAACGCCATATCGTCAGTCCCTCAAAGATGCTTCAAACTTTTGTGACAACGTGGCTAAAATACCGTCAACCGTTGCCTGAATGTCGTTTTCTTGTAATGTTTTGGTTTTATCTTGTAAAACAAGTGAAATCGCGAGGCTTTTCTTACCCGGTGCAATTCCCTTCCCTTTATACACGTCGAACAAGTTTAAGCCAACTAATTGATTTTCGCCAAATTTTTCTATACAACTCAAAATATCGCCAACTACTTTATCATCGTCTACTACGATTGCAATGTCACGTCGATTTGCAGGAAATTTTGATATTTCTTGCGCTTGAGGTAATTTTTTCAACCCAAAGGCACTGATTTCCAGTTCAAAAACAAAGCTTCTTCCATTTAACCCCAGGGATTTTTCAAACTGCGGGTGCACCGCTCCAACGAATCCTAGCGAAATATCACCCACTAAAATTTCAGCTGATTGGCCAGGATGTAATGCACTATGAGTGCTGCTTTCGAAGCGATAATCTTCTACACCAGCACAATTAAGTAGATTTTCTACGTCAGCCTTTACATCAAAAAAGTCAATTGACCGAGTTGAGTTATCCCAGTTTTCATCGGCAACTAAACCACAGACCACACCACTGATAACAAGTTCTTGTTTTACACCCGTTTTTTCAGTGTTGTCTGGAATAAAACGTAAACCAGACTCAAATAATCTGACCCTACCTTGTTGGCGTTTTTGATTGTACGACACAGACTGTAATAACCCGGTCCACAAACTAACCCGCATAGTCGACATTTCAGACGAAATCGGATGGGGTAACTGCAAACCTTGCATTTGCGGGTGCAATAAAGATTGAATTTTTGGGTCAACAAAAGAATAGGTGATAGCTTCTTGGTAGTCACTTTCCACCAAAGTATTCTTTAATTGATTTAGCTGTATCTTTTGTTCCTGATGTTGCGACATTTTTAAACTTGCAACAGGCGCAATATTGGGTATTTGGTTGTAGCCATATACCCTAGCCACTTCTTCAATTAAATCTTCTTCGATACTAATATCAAAACGATAAGGCGGCACACTGATTTGCCACACTTGGTTATCAAAAGAAACACTGAAACCTAAGCGTTTAAAAATATCAGTGACTGTATCGGCAGCAATTTCAATACCTAATACTTTAGATAAACGACTGTGCCTTAAGGTTACCGAACGATCTTGTGGAACAAAAGCCAAATCAACGGCTTCAACTACTGGCCCGGCTTCACCACCAACAATATCAAGCAACAACTGAGTGGCTCGTTGCATAGCAATATGTTGTAACTGAGGGTCTACACCTCGCTCATAGCGATGAGAAGCATCAGTATGCAAACCATATTGACGAGCTTTGCCCATAATAGCGTCCGGTGCAAAAAATGCGCTTTCAAGGAAAATATCTTTACTCTCGCTAGTCACACCTGAGTCAAGTCCACCAAATATTCCGGCCATTGCCAAGGCTTTCTTGGTATCAGCAATAACAAGGGTGTTACTTTGAAGTGTTACTTCATTACCATCGAGTAAAGTCAATTTTTCATCTTGCTTGGCTAAACGAACAACCACATCACCTTCAAGTTTGTTGTTGTCAAATGCATGCATGGGATGACCCAGCTCTAACAACACAAAATTAGTCACGTCTACCACTGGATCGATGCTTCTAACGCCAGAACGTCTTAGTTTTTCTACCATCCATAAAGGTGTCACAGCATCTAGATTAATATTCTTAATCACTCGGCCTAAATAACGCGGACAAGCTTCAGGCGCAAGCAATTGAATGTTACGGCTATCGGTAATGCTTGGAGTCACTGTAGCTATTTGCAGTTCAGTAACTGAAGTCTGATTAAGTACTCCCACTTCACGAGCAAGACCTTTAATACCCAAACAATCTGCACGGTTAGGTGTTAAATCTACCTCAATAGTCACATCATCAAGTTGTAGGTATTCTCTTATATCTTGGCCAATTGGGGCATCTAACGGCAGCTCCAAAATACCATCATGGTCGTCAGATATACCTAATTCAGAAAAACTACACAACATACCAAAAGACGGCTGGCCACGTAGTTTAGCTTTTTTAATTTTAAAGTTGCCAGGTAACACAGCGCCTACTTTAGCGACCGCTACTTTTATGCCTTGACGACAATTCGGCGCACCGCACACTATATCTAATAGCTCGTCCTCGCCTACATTAATTTTTGTCACTTGTAGTTTATCTGCATCAGGGTGCTGGCCACATTCCACCACTTCACCCACAACTACACCTGAGAATTCACCAGCTACAGCGTCAACGCCGTCAACTTCTAGACCAGCCATGCTCAACTGTTCTGATAATTCATCTGTTGATACAGCTGGATTGACCCACTCTCTTAACCACTTTTCACTAAATTTCATATTCTTGACCCGACCTAATTAAATTGCTTAAGGAAACGAAGATCGTTCTCAAAGAATGCACGCAAATCATTCACTTCGTAACGCAACATAGTTAAGCGCTCTACCCCCATACCAAAGGCAAAACCTGTGTAGATTTCTGGATCAATATTGACCGCCTTAAGTACATTGGGATGCACCATACCGCAACCTAAAACTTCTAGCCATTTACCATTTTTACCCATCACATCGACTTCTGCCGAAGGTTCCGTAAATGGAAAATACGAAGGTCTAAAACGTACTTGTAAGTCTTGTTCAAAAAAGTTATTTAAAAAATCGTGCAGAATGCCTTTAAGTTCAGCAAAACTAACATTTTTGTCGACCATCAAACCTTCAACCTGATGAAACATAGGTGTATGAGTTTGATCATAGTCATTACGATACACACGACCAGGTGAAATGATCCTAAGAGGAGGTTGCTCCACTTCCATGGTGCGAATTTGTACACCTGATGTTTGAGTACGCAACATCACATCAGGATTAAAATAAAAGGTATCGTGATCTGCACGAGCGGGATGATTTGCAGGAATATTTAACGCATCAAAATTATGAAAACCGTCTTCAACCTCAGGACCTGTTTTAACACTGAAGCCTAATTCATTAAAAAAGCTTTCGATCCGATTGATGGTACGAGTAACTGGGTGTAATCCACCACGACTCTGTCCTCGTCCTGGTAAAGTCACATCTATAGTTTCACCAGCCAACTTTTGATTAAGCTCTTGGGTTTGTAATAACTCCCCTCTAGCATGGATCATTTGTTGAATTTTCTGCTTGGCCAGATTGATTTTTTGACCCGCAGCTGGGCGTTCTTCATTGGACAGTTTGCCTAAGCCTTTAAGTAACTCGGTCATTCGTCCTTTTTTGCCCATAAAATCAACGCGCACGGTATCAAGAATATTGACATCCACTGCGGCATTAATTTGTTCTTCTGCTTCACTAATTATGGCATCAAGATCCATAGAGTCCCCGAATTTGGATTAAAAATATGGCCTTTATTCAACAACTTGGTTCAAGTCTAAGGCGATTTCAAAATAGCCGGTAATTCTACACGAAAGCAGCACTTTGAGGCTAGGTACAAATACCTTAAAGTCCGCATATTTAGCGATTATCTGCAAAAAATATTGAAATATCATTTATAAGCTCTAAATATCAGTTATTTATCATGGATAACTAAGTCTCAAAGACTAATAAGTAAAACAAGATGACATAGTATGCTGCTACTTTTCACAGTAATGTGCACAGCTAGATTGGATGCAATTAATTAGATAAAAAGAGTGATTTTAAAACGTGGAAAAATGAAGGGGGCAGTCAACACCCAATGTTGCGTAAAACAATATTAGACATTTTACTTGAGAAAGAAAAACGGCGAGCATCATGCTCGCCGTTTCCTGAAAGAACTTA
>TARA_R110002153_G_scaffold40209_2_pt1 | contig 10595 bp, 13 predicted proteins | sample TARA_R110002153 | Tara Oceans TARA_R110002153 (sample SAMEA4398193) | marine metagenome | biome: Polar Biome; feature: [SRF] surface water layer (ENVO:00010504); material: water (ENVO:00002006), including particulate matter (ENVO:01000060) such as... | depth 5 m
CGATAATTTTAAATACTCCGATCGAGTTGATCCTCGAATAATCACCTCACCATTTGATGGTAGCCCAGTAAAACCAAAAATCCAAGTTAAAGTTATTGGTGATGTACAAATAACTGAAGCTCACTGGTACTGTCCTACATCTGGTAGATTTATACGTAAAGGTACGGTTGAGATTAAGAAACTTGATAAGAAGTAAATATCGGTATTGAAATTACCGTATAACTATCATATAATATATATATGATTAGATTACCGGATCAGTATGTGGTAGAAAAGTTCTGTCAATTCAGCGGCTACCCTAAGTATAACAAAAGAGCGAACACATGGCAAGCCGGATGCCCAATGTGTAGAGAAGGTACCAGCTGGGGAAAGAAACGCCGATTATATTATAAGCTGGACAAAAACTACGTCTTCTGTTTTAATTGTAGCTGGAAAGGCAGTACATTAGATTACGTTAAGCATATAACAGGTCTAACGGTTGAAGAGATCGTTAGAGAGTCCTTAGCATATGACACCAATAATATTAGTGTAGTACAGAAGGATATAGGTTCATCTGAGACTATTGCTGACCCTCATGATGTTCCTAGTTTACCTACTGATTCTATAAACTTATTTGATAAGCAACAAGTAAGTTATTGGCTGAGTAAGTCAGATGATACCTCTCATCATAATAAGGTAATTAAGGACGCAGTATCATACGTTAAGTCTAGATTATTAGATGTATCTATAAATAAACCGAAAACATTATGGGTAAGTTTAAATGATTTCACACATAAGAACCGTATAATACTACCATTTTATAATAATGAAAATAAAATTATTTTCTATCAATCCCGTTCGGTATATAATACAGGTAGCCAATCGAAGTACTTGAGTAAGTCTGGTGGTGCAAAGAGTATATTTAACATTGATAACGTCGATCGTTCATTAGATAGTATATTTCTATTTGAAGGACCTATAGATAGCTGTTTTGTTAAAAATGGTTTAGGAGTCGCCGGTATATCTAACGGCCCGGATGAAGACCTTAACCCCATTCAACAAAAACAAATAAGTGAGTTTAGATTATACAATAAAATATGGGTATTAGATTCACAATGGCTAGATGATACCAGTTATATGAAGAGTAAACTACTAATATCACAAGGATATACTGTATTTATCTGGCCAGAAAGTATTGGTAGGAGATACAAAGATATAAATGAACTATGTATGGATATTAATACACCAGGTATTGGTCATAAGTTTATAATTAAAAACTCCCATACTGGTCTCAAAGCTAGCCTATTGCTAGCTAATATACCATCTAATCGTTAGATATTAAATAACTCTTTAATGCTTCTGACAGGCTCCGAAGATCTTGTGCAATTCTACCAATCTTCTTGGTCTCACTTCTAGAAATTTCATCAAAAATAGTATCACATGGAGCACTGTTAATCTGCGAGTTTAGAGAATCCTCACCTAACCCATTTAAGTAATCAATGAACCCCTCAACATCATCCACCCATCCAGTTATCTTACTAGCATACTCAATATTCTGCGCCTTCTGCATCTCACTAGCTGGATTATCACCCGGATTAGGTACTATAGCCCCTCCCGCCGGTCCTGGCTCAACATCTAGCATCGATGGATCAGTACCAGGATCTAGTTGATTAGCAGCCGCTTCTGCATCCGCACTAGCTAGCTCATCATCAGTAGTTATACCCTGTTCGTCGATTAAAACGTTTAAAAATCTTTCAGTAAATGTCTTCATATTGATAATTATTTATACTAGAGCCTAAATAAAACATATGGACAATGACAAAAAAGACCCAGAATCAGCAGAAAATATAGTATTTGAAGATTTAGTACAGTACGCAAATCAGTATACACAAGGTGCTCACCCTACTGGTCGAAATTCAGATGGTAAGAAGTTAACAGTATTAGATTTATTAAGAGTTGATGCAGATGACAACTCAAAAGCATCCAACATATTACCTTATGAGATGAGTACTTTTATGGATACCTTAGGTAATGCGTATGTTAACCTGGTTGAAATTCAACAAATGATTGCAACTGCATATAAGTCTAGCTTAACCAAGGATACAAAGAAAATCCGGAAAGGGTTAGGATTATTAAATAAGAACATACAGCAGCAGAAAAAGATGATTAAAGATTGTGGAAAGATAATTGATAAGTTGAGTCATTAAGAAAGTAGAATAAATAATAGTATGCTTAATATAGTTAAATCTATATCCATACTATGCTTAGTATCTGGATTAATCTCATGTATATTTTATGTTTTTTTTAATATATCACCAATAGGCATATTCTTATTATGCTCGATAATACAGCTTACATCTAGCTGGTATATAAATACATACATTAATTATAAAAACAATAAACTGATTATGAGTCAACAATCTGAACTTATATCTCGGATTGAGTCAGAAGCTACTATAGCTCCATGTACATATTGTGACCATGAAAACATGATACCTATTACCCCAAACGAAAATAATGATTTTGAATGTATATCGTGCGGTGAGATGAATGGAGTATATGTAAACATTACAATAGCACAGAAGACGGTACCTATTGATGCCGAGCCATACGAAGTTACTAGTTTTAATAGTAGTAAGAGTAATATACCCGATGTAATAAAAGCTGATAACTCTAATAATGACGATGAAGAGTAAACCAGCTAGTAAGTTTAACCCAACTCGGGAGGATAATATACCTATAACTATTGAAAATATAGAGAGTATTAATAATAAATTCTGGGAACAAGAGAGTGTTAGTCTATACAAGTGTTATAAAAACGGTAATGTATACTCAAATAATAGCAAAAAGAAGACCTCTATAAATTTAATACAAGATATGATAAGACTTTTAGGTGAGCAATATAAGAGTAACAGTAGTGGAACTCAAGAACATGATATTATTATTGAGAATATAATAAATAATCTGAAATTGCTAGACATATTAGATACCGGTGTTGACAAAAATTGTATACTATCTATAATACAAGGATATACCTTAGGGTGTCTTGATAATTATGAAAAAACCAATTAATAAACTGAAAGATAATTTCTTAACGAAAACCGGTGAGTCACTTAAGATGAACCAGGATGAAATCTCCCGCTGGAGTTGTTTAATCGAGGCGGTTGAATTTATAAATAAAAAAGGTGACCAGATAGGAATGGACATGAATAAAGGTAAGTGGGTGAAGCCTATTGCAATTCAGAAGTATATAGATGAACGATTTGATACTATGTCTGAGGAGTTAGAGCATGAAGCCAATAATCACCCAATTGATATATATAGTTAATGTTATATATAATTGGAACTCGTATATGTACTAGGCAAACAGATGACCCTAGAATACCAAAGAATAAGCAAAAGCGAGTAGCATCATGGTTACCGGTTGACTTAGAGTGGGTACTGGGTAGAATATCTGTAACAAAAGATGCTGATTCGGTTGATTACATGTTCTACTGTGAACTGAACCCACAACGTACACATACAACAACCTTCCCGGACTGTACTACAGCTGATGCAGCTATCGCCGCCGCTAGAGGTGAGACTATTGTAGATACCCCTACACCTTCTCGTGATGAGATTAATATAGATGATAAGTTTAGTCAAATAAATGACCAACTAAACCGGAAGCAAAGAATAGCAGATCAGCGTAAAGGTGGCCGGCCTGGTAATCTAGGGAATCGTATGGGCCGTTAATAATAATCACCATAAACAGCATCCCCTCCCCCATAATCACCATAATCATATATATCATTTGATGTAATTGTAGACCACTGTTCATCATTTTCCATATATGGGTCATATATACTATCTTCATCAACCTGCTTACTACCACCTTCAGCCGTTACATTCCCTTCAAAGCTATAATCAAATCTCTTAGCTTTAATAAGCCATATATAATGACCCATTAACGGGTTTATCTTCTCAATATCTTGATCTAACCGTTCTGTAATCTCATATAAACTACCATCACGAGGAAATACACGATCGTTACCATATTCATATAATCTGAATATATCTCCAGCTTTAGGTTCAATACCACCTTTCTTAGCATCTCCCTTACCGCCCATAGACGTAAAGAAATTATCTATATGTATATATGCTGTAACCTCATCATCGCTGTTTATACCGAATTGACTTAAAGTTAGTGCATTCTCATTCATCTCTATATAGAAAATCATCTTAACCTCTAAACTAAAAGATTGATCAGCATCCTCACCATATAAAGGATCATATGTAGTTAAGTCATTACTTGCAGCTTGGTATAATATTTCCGTTCCGAACATACAAATCTGCTCCTTATACCACTTACTATAGTTCTCTCTCTCATGGATATTTTTACTCTTATCTGTCAAACGAGCACATCCGTTATTAAATTTAAATATATTATCGAGCGGAACAACTCCTGATCCCATATCTACACATTTAGGTGTTTTTGTAACGAATGCCTTTGGACACTGATCTTCTGGATAGTTATTCATTTCTCAATAACAAAATTATTAATGCCTTCATCCCAATACAACTTAATACCAGTTTTTCCTAGAAATTTGGGACTTGTTTTAGTGAGATTACGAAGATTGTACTTAGGTATCATATACTCTAAATCACTATCACTTACAATTTCCTTACCAGATGATTTACCTCTTAATATCTCAATCTTCGAATTTAAAGTAGGGTCAACCCTATCTCTATCCGGTATTAAATTTTGATGTACTCTCTGCGAGCCAGTATAGCCTCGCTGCTGTCTAGTTGTAGGTATCCCATGGACCTGCTTAGCGGTATTAAAGTATTCATTAAATAAATTATTAAACTCCATATTCATATTTAATATATATTGGCAATTTACTCCATATACTCCCACCCATTTAATTCTAAATCAGCTATATCACTATCCATACCACTACCCATTCCAAACACCATAGGACTAGCATCAACAATATCACCCTCCTTCTGATTATGGTACATACCCTGAGGGTTAATAAATTGCTTTACACCATAATCCAGCTCACTCAATACTAATGGCTTTTCATTATCATCATACTGATCAACCTCAAAGTATCTATCAACTACAGAAGTCTCCAGGACGATTAGAGCCCAAACAAAACTCATCACCCGGTCATCAAAATAATTACCTTGCCGCGCTCGCCATGAACCATTTGAATATCTTACAAAGTTTTTTAATTCATGTACTAATGCCTTATCAAATATAGTAATTGATTTAAGCTGTGTTAACCAGTACCTCATATTAACTACACCTTTATATTTCGTATTGGTATGAGCAACCACCCCTAATCGATCTACCGTTCGACCTTTTATAGTTGGAGCAAAGCTGACTATATTCCTGTATCCATATTCATTAGCTAAATTATCAACTACCTGAGCACCACAGTTATTTCTTTCAATCGCGGCCAATGGAGATCCCCAATGTTGCAGTATTTCATATAACTTTTTAGTAAACTGATAAGGACTAATATTTTGACTATGATAAGACGCAACCTGTCTAATATTACTCAATTGTGTAATATCTATTATCTGTATACTGCTAGCATCTAGCCCCACACCTTCGCTAACATCGACACCAACTGTATAAATCTTTTCCGGACTAGGGTCCTCCCATATTAAGTAATTACCGTCATCATATACATAATCAGGATCATGACATGTATTTTTCATAGTTTCATATAGCTGATCATCTATAGTACTCTCACCTGTCTGTAAGAATTGACAACCGAACTCCTGATCAAATGCCTCCTGACTACCCATATTTCTAATTTGTTCTACCTTCCAATCCTCATCTCTTCCGGGAACCTCCCACCAATCTACTCTACTATAAGCCCATCCGTTCGTCTTATTCACTGCCCCTGAATATATTTTATGAAATAAATTTTCTGTACCATTAGGGGTACTACTTATAAACACCTTACTCTTCTTGAAACTACTTATAATCGGATAAACACTCTTCCAGAACTCATCAACCAGATGATTATCGATAAACGCTAGCTCATCCAGTATCAATACATTACACGACTGACCCCTAGCAGCCGTACCGGTAGTAGTACTAATACCGATTGTAGTACCATTACCAAGAGCCATACTAGTCTTTCCATATTCTGTTACCCCGGGCTTAAGCCAATTAGGTAATTCCTCATAAGCCATCCTGACGCGCTTAAAAATCTCTATCGCTGTTCCCTCCTTATTTGCAACAATCAATATCCGTTGATCATCATTAAAACATGCATTCCATAAAGCATATACAGTCATTAATGTAGTCTTACCTACCTGCCGGCTAGCAAGCAATACAAAAAATCTATCATCTCTCATCTTTCTAAGAACCTTACGTTGATAATTATGAAGCTTAATAGGATGTCGACCAGCCTCACTTATTATATAAAAGAAATTTTCAGCGAAATGTAATAGATTTTGCTTACTCTTCTTTATATCTCTCATCATCTCCGGAGTCCATTCGAATTCTGCATCCGGTGTGGGTAGATTATGATTACCTAGATAAAACTGTTTATTTTTTACAGACATATACATATAATTATACCAGTATTGTATAAATAACAATATGACACGTGTTAATACTTTAAAAGATATAGAGGCTATATATGTAGAATCTCTAAATCAACAATCAAAATCTCTATTATCAGAAAACCAAACAGTAGGAAAACAAACCGCGGGAGAAGAGCTCGAGGATGAGAAGAAATCATCTAAAGATCTACAAAAATCAACCGGTCCAGAGGCTGCTGAAAATTTTGATAAAAATGTTAATGAAGCTGGTGGTTCCGGTAAAAGAGATGAAAAAAATCATTATTCTACTGGTAAAACAAGTAACGAAAGTATAAATAATAACAAGATGCAAAAGAAACAATCTATTTTTGATAAACTATATGAAGACGTCCTCGGTGGTGATGACGATGAGATGGAAATGTCCGCTGACTTCGGAGACGCTATAGGCGATGATGAATACGGTGATGAAGATGAGATGGAGGATGAAGTTACACTATCATTACCTCGTGACGTTGCACAAAAACTTTGTGATATACTCAATGATCAGCTAGCTGATGATGAAGATATCGAAGATATCGAAGATACTGAAGAGTTTGATGATGAGGATGATGTATCTGCTGATGATATGTTCCGTGAAGGTCCAGATGTACAAGAAATTGGAGATGCTGGACCAGCTGGGTCGGACTTAGATAAAGGTAATTTAAAAGGTAAAGGTAATAAGGTAAAAGGAAAAGGCCCGGCTCATAAGAGCTCGAGAAACTCTTCCGGAAGCAGCAGCTTAAAGGGTGGTAAAGCTGAACCCTCAGAGTTGGGTGATAAATCTGCAACTCTAACAGGTAAGAATAATAAAGTACCTGGTAAGGTTAGAGGTCATGGCCAAGAATTAATGGATTAATTTAAGTATAAATAATTTAATATTAAAATTTTAAAAAACCACTCATATGAGTGGTTTTTTTTTCTGAACCCTTTAAATATATTATATATGCCATGTATTCTCGATAGTATACAATCACGAGATTTTAACATCTCCTCCACCCTCCGGGAATTTGCAAGAGATCGCTCCATTCCAGTAACAGTCTTAGGAAACGGAGGAAGCTTGAGTGAATTATCTGAAGATGATATAGAATATATTAACAAGACTAGATTATTGAGATGTAATTGGGCCTTCCTTGACCCTAGTAAGATAAAAAAGGAATATATAATATACTTCTCACAAGCATATGGAAACCCCGGAGAGAAGGAACTATCAGACCAACTAGATGAAGCTATTACCGCTAATAATGTAAGTATATTTAAATACCAGGATAGAATAACATATACCAACCAATCTCATGTATCATTAATGGATGATGGTGGAAGACCTGTATGGTCAACTACTGGTATACAGATGCTACTATATGCGACGTATATACTACAGTGCGCGAAAATTAATATCGCCGGTATGGATTTATATACATATAATAGACCTTCAAGAAGTATGGGTAAAGAAGATATAATAAAATATTTAAATACCCATGGAAAGACGTTTAGTAGAAGCCCTAAAGAAAGCGCCGGTGTTACGACGGAAAAAGGTAATTTAACATATATAACCCCAGAAGTCTGGCGTAAGTTATGTAAAGATAAAAAAGCTACATGGCATTATATAGAGACTGATATATTACTAATATTTAAATGCTTTACTAAAGCGATAACATCAAACATAGTAATAAATATTATAAAGAACCCAGCGATGAGTGAGATATATAAAATTACTAACAAAAATATCGACCTACTGTCTGAATACTTCAGTAATCCAACTCTAAGTGCACCCACAGGTGTATACTATAATACCTGGCGATTAATCAACAGCACAGCTAATACTATACTCCCGGAATAAATAATCAAATGGGAGAGCTTAATAAAGAAGTCCGGCAATCATACCTAAATAAAGCTAGGACAGATAAATTCCGAGTAATTATACCATTACCGGCGATCCTCCGAAACAAAGATACTAGAAATATAAGGTCAAGTGAGTTTGTTGATAAAGATTCAATAAACTTTAGTATTTTCGCGATTGATATACCAACTATCGCTGTTGATTCAAAGGATATTCCTTTTGCTGGACAAACCCCTAGATTGAGTTCTCTAGCCCGAACCCCTTTTGACCCGGTATCTGTTAAATTTGTAATAGATAATATGTATGCAAATTATTGGTTATTATATACATGGCTAAATCTAATACATGATGAATCATCTGGTCATATGCTAAAATCTACTGGCGGTAGTCAACCACTGGATCAATATACAACCGATATTATAGTTACTGGTATAGACGAATATAATAATAATGTAATTGAATATAAGTTTTCACACTGTGTACCTACAGAGATAGGAGGTATTAATTATGACTATCAACAAGTCAATGAGATAGAGAGTACGTTTAAATTTAGATTTCACCAATTAAAAATAAAAATCATATAAACATTAAAAAAAATGGTCGCAGTATGACTAAATACTTATGAAAGACAATTTATTATGGCAAGAACAATTCAATCACCCGGTGTAGAAATCAATGAGATAGATCTCAGCTCACGTACAGTATTTCCTGTTGGAACAAATATACATATTCAAGGATTTTCCGCGAATGGTCCAACAGATGAAACATTAAACGTTAGTACATTTTCAGAATTTGAGACCATTTATGGTTCTCCAACAAATGCTGCAGAGAGGTATTTCTATCATACAGTTAAATCAACCTTCAATAGCCCTGCTAATATAATGGTAACTCGATTACCATATGGCAATCAAAAAGGTGAAACATTTGCAGATGAGCTTTACAGCGCACTTGTATTTCCAGTAAGCGGTGACGATCATGTATCGGCCACATTAACCGGAAGTTACTTAACTGATAAAGTAGCAGCTACTGGTTCCGACAGTGACGGTACCGGACAACTAACCTTAGGAGCAGTTAGCGATAGTACACAACTACAATTTGGAGCACCTATTAGAATCGATCTATTACCAGCAGAGTATCAAGCTCTTAAAAATGGTGAAGTTAGTTTCGCAGATAATTGCTTACTACCATTAAATTCCTCTGGAAATGTTGACCATGACAGCGCTTCGATCTCCGGCGTTTCCGGTGCTGATGAAGCATTAAAATTCTCAGACTTACCAGCATATAACGACGGTAACGGTGATGAAGGAAATTATGATGTTCATGGTCAACGTAAAATTGGTATATTTAAACAAAGATTGTCATACGCTGGTATGGTATTAGTTAATAAAGCACAATCAACAATTAATACATATTTCGAGGGTTATTATATTGCCTTAGGTGATAATAATCAATTTGCAATAGCAGACGGTTCATCCGAAGCGGATTCGCTATTCAACGCTGTTGAAGGGATTAAGACATTTGGTAACTCAGGTACATACTTCGATACACCACAAGCCAGGTTAAACTTTGAAACAAAAGCACATACCGTTACAGGGGCACAGGGAAGTATGAGTGAAGTATTTGAAAACATACCATCATTCGATATTGCAACAGCTGAAAATAAAGATACGATCGGTATCGGTGTATTTAAACTAAGAAAAAGTATATATGCTACTGATACTACTATGTTAGACTTCACATTAGATGAAGGACATGTAGGAAGCTTAGATGCATACAGGCAAATTGCTAATACATCCGGTGGTAAACCAAAAAGCTTTTATCTTGAAACTATAGACACTGCTAGTTCTTTACTATCTGTTTATGTTAATAAAGAAATTTCTGAAAAATCTGGAACATTCTTAACAGATACAGTAAATCCTAATATACCTAATACATCAATAACTTTTCACCCAGAAGCACAAAAATATGCTTGGGGAACCGGAAGCTTTCAAGAGGAAACACCTGCTAGTGCTAAGAAAAGCATTGGTAGTATTGTTACAAAGATTGAACGTAACTTTGAAAAATTACAAAACCTTGATGAATACGATATAGACATCACTTTAGATGCCGGTTTAAGTACCATCAATACATACGTACAGTATCAGCAAGAAAAAGTTAAAGATGCTGCTCGTGTTAAGCATCTAATTGACAA
>TARA_R110002153_G_scaffold22281_13_pt1 | contig 10590 bp, 7 predicted proteins | sample TARA_R110002153 | Tara Oceans TARA_R110002153 (sample SAMEA4398193) | marine metagenome | biome: Polar Biome; feature: [SRF] surface water layer (ENVO:00010504); material: water (ENVO:00002006), including particulate matter (ENVO:01000060) such as... | depth 5 m
GAGCGCGCCGGGTGCAGCCGCTCGGCGATCCCGGCTGCGGGCGTTCAGTAGTCCTGGCGCAGTAGCGCCGCCGCCTTGATCCGCCAGTCGCCGAAGACCCGGCGGGCCGCGCGGGCGCGTAATCCGTTTGTAGATCGTGCGAACGGATACGCCGAAAGCCGCAGCAATCGCCTCAAGGCTCTCGCCCGACTGCTGCCGCTCGACAATCATGGTTCGCAAAAATAGCATGGTTCTGGCATTTCTATGGTTGTTCATTCGGGTCGTTCCTTGCCTTTCCTCTGGCTGCATCGCAACAACCAGTCTCAAGGCTTCAACCCGAAAGAACAACCTTATGAGAGTTCACACCTAGAGCCATGATAACCACCGGAAGTATTTGAATCTTTAAACCGATTACGCATCGGGTGAAGCGAAGGAACGGCGCCGGTTCACTCAACGCGTTTTGATCTAACAGGACCGGCCAAGTGGTTCTGACACCCCCCCGTCCAATTTGGGCGCGCAAATTTTCGAAATGGCTTCCGGCGCTGTAAATTCTAGCATAGCGCTTGGTGGTCGTTGCCATCATCGGGCGTGAAAAGCGGTGTTCGCCCGAGCTGTCTGCTCGGCCACGCAGACCCTGAATGCCGCAAAAATATCCAGGACCGGTGCTTTCCAGCGGTTTGTTTTCGCCCACTTAGCGTGAACGTCCTCCAAGACATGGCTCTCTCCCAGCTGTTGCGTTCCCGAATAGAGCTTCAGCATGGGATGAATAAAGCCGACGGGCGAAAATGATTTCCGCTCCTCAGGGTTGGTTGGGTTGGCATGAGTAAACTGGAGAACAAAGCCGTGCCCGTCCCCGAATAATCCCTGCTCAAGGACGCGCCTCTGTGGCACATCCCGCAAGACCTCGAAGCAGCACCGCTCAAGATCGAAAATATAGACATCACACAAGCTGGCCCACAAATGCCAGAGTGACGCTGAAGATCGCACCCGAGCGAAAACATCGGCCGTGAAGGCGTCAGCACTCGCCGCAACCGTAGCCCGGGGACGTTGCGGTTGACCGGTGCGCTCTGCGATATGCTTGGCGAGGACCTGCGCGTTATGGCGCAGGCCTTTGACAAACGACGAACCGGAACCGCGATAGTCATTCGCTTGCGTCAAGGCGCCGGCAAAAAACATTCCGGGAACATTGATGCTCTCCCAGTCACAGGTCAAATTGGGCAGCCCGGTGGTTTCATCAGTCACCGGCTGGCAGGTTGAAACGAAAGGGGCATGATCGAAACGAAAACCTGCGCAACAAATCACGTTATCATAGACGAATTCGTCGACCTCGCCGTCCTCGGTGTAGGCGAGCTCAACGGTGAAGATGTCACCCTGTCTGGAAATGCGCGAGATACAGGCGTTGATGACCGCATTTTCCTGTTTGAAAAAAAATGTATCCAGGAAGGTCAAATTGATGCTGCGCACATCACCCGCAAAGTGGGTGCGCGCCGCTTCCCGCAGCAACTGGGGGCTGACCAGGTCAATCGATTGCGCGAGCGGAAGCAGCAGGCCGGCGGTTTCGAATGCTGAATTTCCCTTGCCGATGACCAGCACCCGCTTATTGCGATATTTGTCCAGTTCACCCCCAAAATCAGCATATTGTTCGGTGAACTCAATCCCGGGAATCGGTGGCAAATGCGGAATGGGTGTCCCCGTGGTCACCACGAGGCAATCGCCGCGCACCATGCCACTATCAGTTGTAACGACAAACATATCGTCGTCTTTTTCGATGCGAAGCGCTTCAGTGTGAGGCAGGATGTTGATCGCGTGCCGGGCCGCGAAATCAGCGAGATAGGCCACCATTGAATCGGCCTCAGGATAGTACTCGGTGTCAAATTTCTTGAAATGCTCACCCATCTCTTCCTCAAGAAGAGAATTCCAATCCCATCGCATCTGAATTTCGCCACGTGCCTCGCCATTATGGATTTTGTTGAGCGAAATGAGGCGGCGCCCTCGCGGAAAACTCCGGAAAAACTCCCCGGGGCCCGCGCCTTTTTCTATGATAACGTAATCTATTCCAAGCTCTTGCAGGAAATAGGCGGTTTGCAATCCGCCTGGTCCTGCCCCGATTATTACGACTGTGTGCGGCCCCCCGAGATCTTTCATCGATCATCCCCAAATTTGTAGTCGGCAGCCGCGCTCAACATAACGGCGTTGTACCAAAAACGGCACGCTGACGTAATCGTGCTCAATTATCTGTGGCTTGTCAAAGCAGACCCAGAATAACGGATCAGCAGTCATTCCAACACATTCCCCAATCATCGTTGCGCCCTTGTCTGGCAGGCCTCCAGGTGGCGTTGAGATGTAACCGGAGCCATCCGCCTCACGCTCCAGGGACACCGGTCACGCAGGGTAGAGTTTAGCATTGACACCAACACGCACAGGTGGTTTGGTCACGTGAGGCCCGCTCGCAAACGGTGCTACCGCTGGCTTCGCTCGGGGGGGATGTGATGGCGTCGCTGGGAGGTGCTTGGCTGGAGCCACGAATTGCGCGTGTGCTGCAAGGGTTCAAGTCTACCTTGACCGATGTCAGCGACGAAGAGTTTGACGAGCTGTCAATGCGGTTGATCGTCGAACGGCCGGAAGCCTTGATCAAAAAAATTCCGCCCGACGATATCCTGACCCAAACAGAAGTGGGGCAATTTGAGCGTGAATGCGCCATGCCTGTTTCGGACGCAAAGTGCGGTTCATCGCGTCTGGTAATCGTGCTGAAGGCAACGCGGCTCTGCAATCTCAGGTGCGTCTATTGTAATGCCTGGGCCGAAGGCCCGGATCAGACGATGACCTTCCCGGTGCTGGTACGAGCGGTCCGACGGTTATTGGCACCTGCCGACATCCGCCATGTTGAATTTGTGTGGCATGGCGGCGAGATCGGCATGCTGAAGCCGAAATTCTTCGCGAAGCTCATTTGGTTGCAGGAGCAATTCGCGCGGCCGGGTTTGCGGATCACAAATTCGCTGCAGACCAATGCGACACGGCTGAGTGATGAGTGGGTCGAATTCATGAAATTCAATCGGCTTGGCATTGGCGTCAGCATTGACGGGCCGCCAGAGATCCAGGACCGGCGCCGACCGACCGCCGACGGCGAGCCCAGTTCCCGGCAGGTCGCTGCTGGCATCGCCAAATTGAACGCGGCAGGCATTCAGAGTTACGGCGCGTTGGTCGTCATTGATCGTGAAACCGCCGGGGTCGATCCTGAGGCCCTGCTCGACTACTTTGTCTCGATTGGCCTCGTTGGTGTGAATTTTCTGAATTATGTCCCCTCCAATGAAACCTTGGAGGCCGGTGCGCCTGACCCTCAATATATGGGTTATCGGGAATTTTGCGCGTGGAGCGTCAACGTCTACAAGGTGTACCGGGAAATATTCAGATCCCGGATCAAGGTCCGCATGTTCGAGGATCTGATCACAGCCATTCACGGCCAAACGCATCCGCGCAACTGCTACTTCGCGGGCAATTGTATCGAGTGGGTCTACACACTCGAACCCAATGGTGATCTGTCGCCTTGCGACAAGTTCATCGGCACACAAGGCTCCGTGTACGGCAATATCATGGGGGCGGAGCTCGGCGAGATTCTGTCCCGCTCGCAATTCCATCGTCAAACCAAAATCGCGGCCACCGCGGAAGCGAGCGCATCGGTGGAATGCAAGTGGTTTTCGGTCTGTCGCGGCGCCTGCCCGCATGATCGACGCGCCAGCGTGGTTTTGGACCCAGAGTTTCGCGGCGAGTGCTGCGGCCTTTCCTCACTTCTCGACTTGATCGCGTCTGAGGAAGAGGCGGTGGATACCGCGAAAACCGCGGCGGTTGCTACGGCATTGTCATGCGCGTAGCGCCGTCCTTCTTTCTCACCAACAGCAGGAGGCTGATATGAAAGATCGTATAGCAGAACTTGAAGCCAGGTTTGATGCGTTTGCTGACGTCGCGGACGAGTCTGCATTCGATAATGCAATCTCAAGCGACTGGATTTGGACCTGGGTCCGTTAGGCCACGCATCTCAGTGGATATGGGCGGCGGCCGCCCAAACCGGTGCCGCCCATATCATGATCGACGCCTGCAGGTTCGCACTCGATTGTTGCGAGCGGAATATCGCCCAAACCTACCAGCCACAGGCACCGGACGTCCACGTGATGAATTTACATGTTTTCGCTGCGAACAAACAACTCGGCGGGCGCCCCATCGCCCCCTATATCGACGAGGTCGGCGATCAAATCACGGGCTTCACCCGATCCTCCGCTCTGAGCGGGGCCATCGCGCCGCTGATGGACGCTTTGTGCGCCAATCCGAAAGCTGTCGCGCTTGAATTTTGCAGCCATTCCAGGGCGGAGACGTTCGGCGCCGCCTTCATAGAGTCCGCAGCGAAGGTCTGTTCGGACGGAGTGCTGCGCGCGGCGCTGGATGCCCATGCAAGCGATGAATACCGGCACGGTCGCATGTTCCGGGCGCTGGCCGAACGTTTGGGCGAAACTTTCCCGACCGAAACCGAACAACCCGATGAAGCCAGATTTCGCGCCGACGACGCCGGTGCGTTCACCGGCAATATGGGCGCATTCATGTGCTCGACCCATGTCGCGGAAATTCGAAGCCTATGCCTGCTGGGCGCATTTCTCGAAGCGGCCCGTGCACTCCCAAAGACTTTGAAACCACGGATTACATCGATTTTGGAGCGTGTGCATGATGATGAAATGCGTCATGCGGAATATAGTGGGGACTGGGTTCAACGCTATCTCAACGCCTCCGAGATCTCACCTTCCTATATTGCCGAGTGTTTCGCGGTCTATGAACGCGACCTTTGGGCCAACCTGTCAACGATCTCGGCGCACCTGCATCAGGGCTGGTCGACGTGCACGGATGACGCGGAGAAGCTGACCGAGACGCTCGGAGCAAGGCTGCTCGTTACCAAGGCGCTGACCGAGGCTGCGGCCGAAACGAGCCCGGCTCTCGAAGCGGTGCTGACCGCCGTTGAGCGAAACCATCCCGCATTGGCCCTGGCGGCCTATAGAGCCGTCGAAAAGTGCTTGATCGCCGATACCGAAGCCCATTCGAAAACCCTGTTTTCGGATGGCGACGAGGAACGCTGCGGCGTCGGTCTGATCCGAACGCTGCGCACTCATCTGCCTGGACTGACACAAGCGGAAATCACCCAACTGGATCGGCATGAAGCCGACGAAATCCGCCACGCCCACATGTATGACAGTTATGCGTGCCGGCTGCGGGGCGGCCGTGGGGTCACGGGACTGGAAATCGACAGTCTCGATCCGATCGATGACCTGGGCCCGGACTTCACGCCCGAACATGCCGGTGAGCTCTTGCTGTCGCTGCATCTCGGCGAGGTTCACAATCTTCAACGTCTGCGGCAGCGCATCATGGCCCTGGAGGATGGGCCGGTCGATCAGCCCTGGCTCATCGCCGGCCTGAAGTCGATCGCCGCAGATGAGGTCCGTCATGTGGCATCGACCGCCACACTGCTTGACCGCTTGCTGATCGCCCAGCCGGATTTGCGCAATTCGATCGCCATCTATGCGCGACAATACGGCGGAAGCTGGTGGTCTGATATCGGAGTGATGACCGCAGCGTTGTCTGGGGAATCAAGGGCGCGGTATTCAGCATGACGCACGCGTCGGGTGATGTTCAGGAAAAGTCTTGCCCTGGTCCGGGTCCGGCGTCGGAAATCTCGACGGAGGCTGTTCTCAAAGCCCGAATTCGCAGGTCGCTGCAGCGACTTGATCGGCCGCTTGCCGATGCCGTGAGTCTCGAGCCGGAGATGTATCGTGACGCCGCGGTATTCGAACTGGAACGCAAGGACGTGTTTCGTCGAAACTGGGTGAGTGTCTGTCGGCTGGAAGACCTGTCCGGAGTCACCAATTGCAAAGCCGTCGAAATAGCCGGCGAGCGCCTTTTCGTTATCCGTAAACGCTCCGGTGAAGTCAGGGCCTTGTCGCGAACATGTGCACATCGCTGGGCCGAGCTCGCCTCGCCGGAGGGGCAAGTGCAACGCCTCGTCTGTCCCAATCATGCCTGGGTTTATGATCTGGACGGACAACTCATCGGCGCGCCGCAAATGGATGCCGCCGAGGTGAGGGCGCGTTTCGGTTGTCGCCTGGACTCATTCGCGTGCGAGACTTGGCAGGGCTGGGTTTTCGTCAATCTGGATGGAAATGCGCGCCCTCTGGGCGAAGGATTGGCGGCCATCGATGCGCAGGTCGCGCCATGGCAACTGGACCGGATGCGCCGAATCCTGCCGCCGATCATTTTCGAAGGACCGTTCAACTGGAAAACGATCTGCGAAAATCTCGGCGAGGCGTATCATGTTATCGGGGTCCACAAGACGACAGTCTGGCCATCGCTCGACTACACTAAAAGTGAGTGGACACAGGACCCTGACCTCTATTGCCGGTCTGAGTTTCCAACCCAGTCGCCGGACGGGGCTGGCCTGCTCGGTGGCAATCCGATCCCGGTACCGAATGGATTCTGCGGCACCTGGGCCTATAATCTGTTTCCCTGCCACCTCTTCGGACTGACGCACGACTTTTGCGTCTGGCAGCGGCTTGAAGTTTACGGGCCGGATCGGTTACGGATGGAAATGCACGTCCTGGCGCCGCCGGAAACCAATGTGCCTGGCGCGTTGCTCGACAAATTGTCCAGTTCCATCCGAGCTGTGGAGCAAGAGGATCAGGACGCGTTTGCCCGAATTGCGCGCGGCACGCGCTCGGCGTCAGCCCGGCCGGCCCCATTCTGCAAACACGAATTTGGTACGTGGGCATTTCAACGATGGTGGGCCGCTCACATAGTGCAGTTAACGCGTTAGGATTGGCTTTTCTCGATACGCGGGAAAATATGAGTGAATCGGCCGATGATGTTTAATGTCATAACGACCTGTCTCAATAGTTTTCTGCGGGCGCCGATCTCCGGGATCGCGAATGTCATCGGATTGGCGACCGGTTTCGTGCTGATATTCATCGTGTCATCCTTCGCCGCGTATGAACGCCAATATGACGGCTTTTTCGAGCGGGCAGATCGAATCTTCGCGGTCTACCCCGTCTTTACGCCCGACGGCCCGCTTCCCGTGCGCGTCGGCCCGACAGCCCCCGCCGCCGCCAGGTCACTGTTTGCCGATCTGGCCCCCGTCGAAACGACTGCGAGCGTGTTCGCGCGCGAATATCGTGTGCGCAGCGGGGACCAGCTCGCCTATCAGCACATGCGGTTCGTTGACCCAGGATTCTTCGAGATTTTTGATCTGGATTTTGTGGTTGGGGCAAGGCCCGCCACACCGGAAACGACCGATTGGGTGGTGTTGAGCGAAACCGCCGCCGCGCGTTATTTCGGTGCGGAAAACGCGCTTAATCGCGTTTTGGAAGTGGATGCCCAGCGCACAATGACCGTGGTCGGCGTCTATCGCGATCTTCCGCGCGACAGTCATTTCTCGAGCTCATTGATCGGGGAGGCGCATTTCGAGATGATCGCCGCGACCGCTCTGCTGAGACAATTGACGGACCAGCCCCTCGATCAAGACTGGTTCAGCCTCTCCACGGACGATTCGACCTACGTGCTGTTGCGCTCCGGCGCGCAATCCGGGACCCTCGACTCGGTCGTGGACGGGCGGGTCGAGGATCTGGTGCCGGAGCGCGCGCGAGAGATGTTTGAAACCTTCCGGTTGCGACCGCTTGCAGCGATCAATCTCTACCCATCCGAAGCCGTTGGGCTACCGCTGCTGGCGATTGTCCAAGGTCTTGCGGCGCTAGTCTTGTTCGGGACAGTGCTGAACTATTCCAATATCGCGACGGCACAGGCGTTCAGCCGTTTTCGCGAAGCCGCCGTGCGGCGCACCTTGGGCGCTTTACGCCGCGATATCGCCGCCCAGACCTTCGGTGAATCCATCATTGTGGTCTTGATGTCCACCACGCTGGCGGTCGGGGCATCTGTCTATGTCCTTTTCATCATCAACGCCGCGCTCGACCGGCAAATGCCATTCATCTTCGTAACCTCACCCGTTGCGGTCCTGGTCTTGATCGGGATCGTGCTTCTGACCGCGTTGTCTGCGGCGATCATCCCAATTTTCTATCTCGTACGGCTCAAAATCGTCGACGTCTTCCGCCAGGCATCCCAACGTGATGGCGGCGCGCTCATGCGTGGCGCGATGGTGGCGGTGCAGACCGGACTGGCTGTCATTCTGACGGCAATAGCACTGGTCGCGAGTCTGCAATTCCAGTCGGTCAATCTGAGAACCGGGTTCTTTGATCGCAGCCGGATGATTGTGCTGGACCGCTACCCTGAAGCGATGCGCGGGCGATACGAGGCCCTGAAACGCGAACTTGGGCGCGTGCCGGGCGTGGAGCGGGTTGCCGGTGCCAGCTTCGTCCCGTTTCAGCTGATCGACGAAAATATTGAACTTGGCCGGGTTCGCGGCGGAGCGGAAAAATACCTTTTACGACATGTGAGTGCTGATGAGGACTGGCTGGAAATGTTCGGCCTGCGGGTGATGTCCGGGCGAGCTCTCGACCGGACGCGCGATGAATTCGCCGGTGCGCCAGGCGACGAGGTCAGCCTGGTGATCAATGAAACCTCGGCACGATTATTGGGGTGGGCCAGTGCGACCGATGCTCTCAATCAGCTGCTCTACCGCCAGTCGGACGGTCAGACATACAGGATCGTGGGGGTTGTCGGGGACGAAAACATCGCGGGCGCGCTGGCAGCCGTCCCGCCCTTGGCATTAATTCTGGAGCCATCCGCCTACCGCGAGATCGCGATTACCCTCGCCCCGGATTACGGGCCGGCGACGCTACAGGCTGTCGAAGCGGCCTGGGCCTCGATCTATCCAGACTTTCCAGTGCACTGGAAAACCATGGACGAGCTGCACGGCGACACGCACAGTCTGCTCGCCGCCGTCAGTGCCGGCATTAGCGGTCTGGCTATCCTGGCCATCGGTCTTTCAGCCTATGGCATGTTGTCCCTGGCCAAGCTTTTGGTCCGGCGGCGCGAGCGCGAAATCGCAATCCGGAAGACACTTGGTGCGTCGCGCGGCGATGTGTTCGGGCTGCTGCTGTGGAGTTTCTCCAAACCGATCATTATCGCGATGGCGGTCGGACTGCCGATCTCATTCCTGCTCGTCCAACTCTATCTCGACCTGTTCGCGGAGGCCGTTCGCATTCCGCCCGCCGTAATCCTGTTGATACCAATATTCTTCGCAACGCTGACGGTCCTGATGGTCCTCGGACAAGCCTGGTCCGCAGTTTCGCGACCCGCCGCTATTTCTCTGGGAGCCGAGTAGATCAATGGAAACCGTCCGGCCGAAGTTGATTTTGCGCGTTGGAACCAGGCCCGGCGCACTGCGACGCCCTCTGCGAGGGGGCGCAATCCCGGCACCAGCGCCAAGAGGGACAGGTAGGTAAGGATGACAGATCAACGGCGTCCGTTCTCGGCTCAATTGAATCCCGGTGCGTCAACGCAATCGGATATGGACCAGACGATCGAAACTCGCCTGCCGCGCTGGCTCGTTTACGTCCTCGCGGCGGTCGCGATCATCATCGCCCTGATCGCTGGCCTGTCCGTCCTGACGGGCGGATTGGCGGTCTTCAGCGTCAGCCGCACCCAGCTGGCGACGGGTGAGGTCACGCTGGGTGTGTTTGAAGATTTCATCCCCGTTCGCGGCTTGGTCCGGCCGGCGCAAACCGTGTATCTCGACACGATTGAGGGCGGGCTCATCGATGAAATCCTGGTTGAAAATGGCGAGATCGTCGAGATTGGTCAACCGATCGTTCGACTCGCCAACGCCTCCCTGCAATTGTCCGTCATTGCGCGCGAGGCGGAGATATCCCAACAGCTCAATAATTTGCGCACGCTCGAACTTGAACTCCAGCGCAATGAGCTTGGGCATCGACGTCGGCTGATCGAGTTGAATTACGAAATCACCCGTCTGAGCCGGGAATTGGAGCGCCGGCGCGTGCTCGCCGAACGCGGCGTTTCAACGCCCTCGGCGCTGGAGGAGTTGGAGGACGAGCTTGCCTTCAATCTCGCAATGCGAGACCTCACCATCGCCAGTCAACAGACGGATCGCCACTTGCAGGGCGCTCAACTGTCGGCGCTGAGCGAGACGACCGACCGCCTGGAGCGAAATCTCTCGATCACCCAATCAAGCCTCAATTCCCTTGAAATCGTCGCGACGGTGAGTGGCCAGCTGACCGCGTTCAACGCTGTAATCGGCCAGTCGATCGGTGTCGGCGAGCGTTTGGGCCAGATCGATTCCCCCAATGCGTTCAAGGTTAGAGCCGATGTCGATGAATTCTACCTGGATCGGATCATGATCGGTCAGGAGGCGCATACCGAGCTCAATGGCGGCGACATGACGCTGCGTGTTTCGCGCATCGTTCCGGAAGTGCGAAACGGCATGTTTGCGGCAGAGCTCGAATTTGAGGGCCCGGCCCCGGCTGATCTGCGTCGCGGTCAAACGCTTCAACTCCGGCTTCAATTTGGCTCTGCGACCGACACGCTCATGATGCCCTATGGCAGTTTCTACGAGCAGACCGGCGGAGGATGGGTGTTTGTGCTTGAACCGGACGGGCAGACCGCCCTTCGACG
>TARA_R110002153_G_scaffold8849_4_pt1 | contig 10581 bp, 10 predicted proteins | sample TARA_R110002153 | Tara Oceans TARA_R110002153 (sample SAMEA4398193) | marine metagenome | biome: Polar Biome; feature: [SRF] surface water layer (ENVO:00010504); material: water (ENVO:00002006), including particulate matter (ENVO:01000060) such as... | depth 5 m
ATTATCCCTTCAGAAGTTTCTGCTGCTGGATATGACCGATATGTTATTCGTCACCGAAAACTAATCAGAAGTAATGTTGTTAGTGGTCTTGCGGTATTTGCCTTTGTAAACTCTTTAGTTTATTTAGATAAAGACAATGCAGGAACAGGAGCCGCTGTTACTTTGTTGACAAGTATCCTTGATGGATCTGCTACTCCAGTAGCCGGGTATCTTGGTTGTCCAAGCGTGTAATTAAATTTTAATTATATTTGTAGGGTAGGGGGCTAAATTCCTCTACCCTATTTTTTTATTAATTTTATGGCAGTAAAAGAAGTTGAAGTTATCCTCTTTGGTTTGGAAAGAGATGGAGATCTAAGAATAGAGTATCCAGAGCTAGCTGAAATAGATGAATTTAAAGACTTAAAAGTAAAAGAAGTAAGACTTTGTTGGTTTCTTGGGAATAGAACAAGCCCGGTATACAAACTAGATAAAGCAAAAAGACTTTTAAACTCTTTGGAGCTAGTCTATGGGAAGAATTATGAAACAAGAAAAGACCTTAAAGAAATTATCAACGGCAATATGCCTGAAGAAATTGTTAAGGGGATTCATAAGATGGAGCAATTCAACCCTGAGTATAGACTTAGAGCGAAGTTGATGAGTCAGTATATGTTTGATATGCTTAATGAAATGATTATAGTGGATAGAGCTACTCTTGGAACAATGGATACAGATGAGAAAAAGAAGTATACCGACTTGGTTGTTAAAATTCACTCTGAACTTCCTGATATGGTTAAAACGCTAGAAGCGTCATATGGGGCTAAGACTATTGAGAAGAAAACTAAAAAAGAAGTTCTTGTAAAAATTAACGACGTACTATGAGTTACATGTTCGCGAACAACAGGGTTAGGCCAAGTAAGCTAAAAGGGGCAAAGAATAAAAAATATCATAGTGATTATGCTAAGTTTTGTTTATCTACAATGGATAATTACATCTATAGAAGATACATAAACAGGTGTTTAGTAAATTGGTCTTTCTTTAAAGGTGGAGATGGTCAGTGGATATTTGAAGAAGATGTTGAATCTTTCTTTTTAGACGAGTCTGGAGATGTTAGAAACAGGCTTAAGTGGACAAAGAACGTTATAAAACCAATGGTTCAGCAGTATGTTGGTAATGCTATTAGGCTTCAGTATGATGCTAGGGTAGAATGCATATCAGACTTCATTATAAATAAAAGAGAAAAAGATATTGCAGAGGCCGTTGGACATGCAAAAAATGCTCAGGAATACCCAAATTTAAAATCTGCAATTGAAGATAATCACGAAATAGCAGACACGCCTGAGGAGACTGAGCAAATGTTTAGAAATGTATTTTCCGAAAAGTACGAGCAAGACATGAACAACTTGATAAATTATGTTGTTGAGGATGTTGATATGGACGAGATAAAGGTACAGATAACTAGGAATCTAGCATTATGTGGTCTTGGGATATATAAAGGATATGAATCTAATGACGTTTATAAAGCGGAGTCTACGAATCCATTGTTTTTTGGATGGGATATGTCCGCTATAAAGCCTGACCTATCAGACTCAGAGTATATGTTTGAGTGGTATTACATGGATAGCCCTAGTATATTTGAGAAGTATCAAAACTTAAGTCAAAAAGAAAGAGAGTCTATAGAGAACTACTCTAGAGACAATAGTCAGAATAGCATGCATAGGATGGTCAACAATGTATATACAATACCTGGCTCAAAAATTCCTGTATATGAGGTTTATTGGAAAGATGTAGAAAAAAGAGAATACGGATGGGTAGAGGACGAATATGGTTACCCGTATTATACAATGATTAATGATCCTGATTCTAAATACAAAGATAGCGACTTAATAAAGCCTCCAACTGATAAGCATCAGGAAAAAATGGGAGACAAAAAGAAGTCAACCATATATGTAGACATAATGAGGTTTTGTATTCTTATACCTCAAGAAGAAATAGGAGGAAGCGAGTCGGGAGATATTGTTTTAGACTACGGGGTAATGCCTTACCAAGAGAAGAATCTTTATGATCCATCAAATGTAAAGTTTCCGTACAAGTGTTATACTTGGGTATATGATAGGGGAGAAATTCTAACACCTATTGATGACGTTATTGATCCTCAAAGATTTTTAAACAGAACTATATCGGTAATAGAATCTCAAATGGCGAACATGAGAGGGTCTGGAACTGTTATATCTAAATCAGCGGTAGACGATAGAGACGCAGAGGCAGATGTTGTTAGAAATATAAACTCTTCTAAACCTATATTTGTGGATACTGATAGGGTGGGTTCTGTTCAGAATGCTATTGGAACATACGGTACAAATATTGGCCCTGGAACTCTTCAAATGTTTCAAGTTATACAGTCTGTTCAGCAGTCTATACAAGATGTAACAGGTGTTAACGAGGCAATGACAGGTACTCAAGGTGGAAGCGATGTTCTTGTCGGTGTCGTTGAGGCGCAGATACAAAGAGGGTCTTTGGTTCAAGAGCCATTTTATTGGGCTTTAACATCTATACTTAAGCAGGCTTATCAACATATATCGGTAGTAGGTAAGGCTGTATATTTTGAGAACCCAAGAAGATTAGCCATGATGGTCGGAGACGCTGGTCTTGAGACGATAACAATTACGGAAGATAATATGATGCAGGACTATAGGGCTTTTATAAAAAGGTCTGAGTCTGAAGAAAAAGGTGTTCAAACAGGAGATCAATTATTATTTACACTTCTTCAATCTGGTCTTTTAGACCCACCAACATTTGCAAATCTATTTGGAAGATCAACACCTCAGTTGGTTGCCTCGGCTCTAAGGAAATTTCAACAAGATAAGCTTATGGCTCAGGAAAAATCAGATCAAGCTGCAAATCAAGGTATGCAAGGTGGTCAACAGCAAGAAGAAGCTGCGGCTCAAATGGCAATGGGGCAGCAGAATGTAGCGATGGAACAAGAGGCTCTTATGAAAGAAGGGGATCATGAAAATGAAATGGAAAAGATAGCTTTAAAAGAGCAATCTAAACTAGAAAGAGAGCAGATTAAAAAACAGCAATAACATAATTTTGTAAATTTGAATAAATAATAAATATAGTATGAACGAAGATTTTGAAAAAGAAGTAGAATCGGTATCATCAGAGATTGATTCTAGTACTGAGGCCCCTCAAGCTGAAGAGGTGTCTGTAGAGATGCAAGACCAAGTTAGACAACTTGAGTCCTTGGCTAAAATGGATCCTGAATTTGCGAATTCAGCAGAGTATAAAGACCTAATGGCTTCAATAAACGAAGAAGCTCCAAAGGCAACGCAAGAAGAACAACAAGAAGAAGAAGAATATGAAGAGGACGAAGAGGACGAAGAAGAAGTCGCCTCTGAAGACGATGTTTTTGGATTGTCAAAATCAAAAAAGAAACAGAAAGACCTTAACATAGACTTTGATATTCCAGATGGGATGATTGACTTGATATCATCAAAGTTTGGAATTCAAGATCCTTCAAAGTTTTTCAAATCTGCAGACACCTGGAGGAATCAAGCTCAAGAAGGGGCTGAGGCAACAAAGGAGTATGAAGCATTAGCTTCTGATCTAGAGGCTCTTCCTTCTGAAATAAGACAGTCAATACAGTTATGGGCAAATGGCTCAGACTATACAAAGGCTTTTGATTCAAATGAAAGACTGGACTTTTCTGGATCCCACAAGGATCAAGACTCAGAGAACCTTGTTCAGCACTATCTTGAAGACGAATACAATGATTTAGTCGATAAGTACAACGACGAAAAGCTTGATGATGAAGACTTTGAAGATAGGATAGAACTTTTAGCTAGAACGACTAAACGAATGTTTAATCAGGATAGAGAATCTATAGAGGAAGATCGTGAGAATTTCGCAAAACAACAGGTGTCCGAAAGGGAAGCCCTGAAGAAGAGCGCGGTTCTTTCCGTTAAAAACCTCAAAGAAGAGTACCCCGACTTCAGTAAATCTGAGATCAGTAAGATACAGAGAGTCTTGGTTGGTGGGAATATAGACAATCTATTTTCAAATTCAGATGGTTCATACAAAGAAGATGCTGCAGAAATATTAGCATATGCTATGTATGGAAGAAAGATGATGGGCTCCGAAGGGAGTAAAGCTGAAAGAAGAGGTGAAAGTAAGGCCAACCTTAAAGCGGTTGACTCTAGCCCTAAGAGTATTAGAAAGCAAAAATCTTCAGACCAACAAAGAGGTATGAATTTAGACGCTGTTGGACATTTGAGTTCCGCATTTAAAAAAGACCCTTATGCATAATAGATTAGTAAATATATTTTAAACAAAAACAAAAATGGCAATTTATAACCCGCCCAATCAAGGTTTTTCAAACCAAAACAGTAACTCAGTAGGTTCTGAGTACGCTGCAACGTATGGACACGACATCTCATTGTTGGTTCAGAAGTTAACTAACAGAGCAATTTTTGATGCTTCTCCACAGCAGTTCATGGACTTGAAGTTGATGAACATGATTGCTGCAGAGCAAGTAAACTCTGATGAATTTTTCTATCAAGAAATGGGATATCAGCGTGAGCCTTTAACGGCTACTGCTGTTGCAGGTGCTGCAATTTCTCCTGCTTCTCAGACAATCACTGTTTCTTCTGTAGCAAACATTTCAACAAACACAATTATCTCTTATCCTGATGGATCTAAAGGTAACGTTACTAATGTTGATTCTGCTTTGTCTCAAATCACAGTTACTCCTTACTCTGGAGATTCTGTACCTGCTGTAGCTATCAATGATTTACTTGCAAACGTTTCAACTGTCGATTATGATGGTTCTGAAGGTTTCGCTCAGTATTTCCGTGCTTCAGTTATTGAGCGTAACAACTACGTTCAATTATTTAACAAAGCTATTCGTTACTCAGAAGTTGAGCTTCACAAGTTGAAAAACTTAGGGACTACTGACAACTTCCTTGAAATGGAACGAAATGCAATGTTTAATCAGCACCGAATTGACTTATCAAATGCTTTCTGGGCAGGTCAAAAAGGTCAAGTTATCACTGCTAACGGAACAGTTGCTAAAACTACAGGTGGTGTTTACACTTCTATGGTTGATGCAGGAGCTCCAAACACGACTGCTACAACTGCAACTTTAGTTGATGCATTTGAAGATATGGTTCTTTCTTCTGAGTATGGAGATTACGGACAGGCTCGTATGGCGTTTATGACTCCAACTGTACACAGACAATTGTCTTTAGCGTACAAAGAAGAGTTAACTCGTTATGCTCCAAATGACGAAATCGCATTGTTGAACTTGAAAGAAGTTAATCTTGGTTCTTCTCGAATTGTACTTGTACCATTCAAGAGATTTGAAGATTCTGCTTCATTCCCAGCTTCTTGGGCAAACAAGATCACAATTCTTGATATGAAGAACATCAAGAGATGTCAACTTTGGGGAGAGCGTTCAGGAGATACATTAGCATTGTCTGATGGAATTCCTAAGCGTTATGCTGATGTTTATGTTGATTGCAACATGGGTATCAAGTTCCATAACCCACTAGCTTGTGCTTGGTTAGATTTAATCTAATAATTGGTTCATAATAATTAGGGGGTTTCGGCCCCCTTTTTTAAAAAAATAAAAATGGCAATAGAAAAGAAAACAAAAGAAAAAGACGCTATCCTTCAAGATAACAAAATTGAAGCTACTAGCGCAGCTAAAAACACCCCTAAAGAGGATAAAGAAGAAACCCTTCCTGTATCATTGGTTCAACGACTAATGAAAGAGATGGAAGAAAAAATCTCTAACAAGTTTCAGTCTCAGATATCTAAACTCCAACTGCAAAAGCAGAAAGATAATATGGATGATGATTTAGACTATGTAGAGGAATTAGAAGACGACTGGTTAGATGCTCCTGTTGTATTTTTCGCATTCTCTATGAAGTATTCTATCCATAGCGATAGAAGAAAGGGTCAAGAGGTTTTACCTCCATTTGGTGCGATTAAATTTATGCCTCTTATTCGTCATAGAAGACCAGGTAGGGGTAAGGAGGTTGAAGTCGTTTCAGTATCATCTGTTAGCGTTCAGTCTGGTAGAGTTGTAGAATACCTTAGAGACCATAGTTTATTTGGAATCTATTTTTATGAGAACATGGAAGATGTAATGAATGTAGATTCTTCATGGGCACATAAAATGGTTGAAGCGCAGAGATCTTTAGCTAGATTATCTGACATGCAAATTGTAGCAAGATCAAAACAAGAAGGGGTATCTGTAAGTCAGAGTCCTGAAAGAATGAGAAGAGAGCTATCAGAAATTTTAGCAAAAAAATCCCAAGATCAACATGAGAGAATCTTAAATCAAAAATTAAGAGAATCTGTTATTGATTCAAAAGGACGAACCGTAACTGAAGGAACAATACAATAATGAGTTTTACTGCCCAATCTTTAAGAGACCAATTAGCATTTGCATTAGATGCAGAGAATTCCGATCATTATAGAGATGATTTGGATTATATTCCATCTATAAATGCCGCTATGAAATGGCTAACCGCTGTTGTAAACGCAGCGTTTGGAGAAAACAAGATTGGGGAGGAGTTCTTTCGTGAATTATCATACTCAGGGGTGTTTCTAACAAGCAACACCTCTAGGGTATCGTTAGATGTTTTCCCTAGCGAGGTATGGACAATACTAGCCGTGATGGCCCTTCCTACTACTGAGACAAATTCAAACCCAGTACCGGCAACCCCCGACACTAAAAGAAGCTATCACCTTGATAACCTGATACATGTTTCATCTTTAAATGCCTGTAAAAGAATAAGTGTTGAAGCCTGGACTGATGCTTTGTTTAATCCAACGGAAGCAGGATATGATGGGGATCAGATATGTGATGAGCTTAAGTTGTATTCATATCTTCAGCCAATAAACTACGGTAGTCTTTCAAGAGGAGCAAATTCTCAAGAGGTAGAGGTTCGTCCCGCAGTAAAAAACGGACAGATTACAGTTTTTTGGGCTAAGAAACCAGACGAAATAACAAGCCTTGGTCAACAGATAGATTTTCCGAACAGTGTTTTTCAATTGTTATTTGACAAGGCATTGAACTATATAGCGTACAAGCAAGGAGACCAAACAACACTATACGGTGTTACATCGGCTGATATAACTCAATTATTAACAGTACTATAATGACATACAGATACGTAGCATACGATATTCAGAAAAGCCTTTATGCATCATACGATGATGCTGACTTTACTATAAACCAAGTTCTATATTGGGTAACTGTATTTGCTAATAAACTGAGGGTTCAGCATCAGTTAGCCACTAACTCCGACCTGTTTACATCTACGTTCTCGTCTGTATCTGTTAAGGAGGATACAAAAAGCAGAAAATACATAGACTTACCAGTTCAAGTAATGGACTTACCAAACAATGGAGGAATAATATACATAACCTACAATGAGGAAACATGCAATTGCTCTGGGCCTGCTTTTGCTCAAGTTTGGTTTCAAGGCACAAGCGTTGGCGCAGTTCAAAGTCTATACATGGATGAGTATACAACACCATCAACTAGAAATCCATATTTCTATCGTATTGGTCACAGAATTGATAATGTTGACGTTAACAGGCTTTATTTACTAGGAGTGGAGTGTACGCCTGTAAAAGATGTAGAGATAGCTGTAAAGTCAAGTATGGATCCCAGGGACATATGTGACCTAGATGCGGAGATGTCTCTTCCAGATGAATTAATTCAAGATGTGATAACCGCTGTTCTTCAGTTGGGTAAATTCATAATGATGGTTCCTGAAGAAAATACTAATGACGGCGCAGATGATGCAGAGCCTGATACTAGAATGTATGCAAATAGAGCAGTAAACTTACCACAAAGTAATCAACAAAAATCATAATGACATCTAACGACTTTGTTTCAGTAGAGCACATACTAGCGGATGTTACGACAACCGTTAATGATGCAGAATTTAAAAATGGATTTTCTAAAGGATGGTACGTCTCTAGGATTCAAGATGCAATGCAAGAGCTTTCTTTTGATACATACTGGCAGAAAATTCAGCAAGATGTTGATATGCCTCAGAATTGTATGATGGAAATGCCTAAAAATGTATTCAACATACGAGAGATATACCTATACAATGGAGAGATATGTAATCCGTTAAGCAGTCAAGTAGTATACTGGAAGAGACTATTTAATAACACTTCTGAAGGTCAAGGATATACAGCAAAGGTAAAGGATGACGGAAGTAATAGCGGGGATATATTTCAGCCAAACCAAAGGAGCCTAAACAGAGGTACTAATGGATGGTTCGGCCCTAAGTATTATTACAATGTAATGAATGGTCTTTTAATGCTTAGTCAAGCGTGTACTGGATTTTCATATATAAGAATAATTTATAACGGAATGGGTGTGGAAAATGGCGACATGCCAATTATACCTAGATTCTTTGAGAGAGCAGTTGTTGACTATGTTGAGGAAAGATTCTACAACGCGATGAAGTCTAGAGACCCTAGAAAATATAGAGGACTCTGGAATGACTCTTTTCAAAGGTTAAATGACTTAAGGTCAGGAAGTTGGAAGAAAGCAAAGGGAAGAATAAAATCAATGGACACCCAAGAGAAGGAGTCTATGGAAGAATATATTAGCTCAATGTACCATAAGTAATGTCAACTAGAGTAAAGAAAGATAAAATACCCTGTAACAGTCCGAGGCGTTCAACAAGGCCAGGAAAGAAAAAGATGGTTAAGGGCTGCGAAAATGGTAAGGAAAAGATTGTCCATTATGGCGCAAAAGGATATGGTCATAACTACTCTCCTGCTGCTAGAAAGTCTTTCAAGGCAAGACATAAGTGCAGCACTAGAACATCTAAACTTACAGCCGCTTATTGGGCTTGCAAAAATCTATGGGCAGGAAAAGGGGGCTCAACTAAAAGCTCTCCAAAAGGCAGAAAAGGAAAGTACTAATGAAAGATAAAGGAGTCGGAGACACTTTAGAGAGAATACTTAAAGCGACATCAATAGATAAAATCGCTAAATTTGTATTAGGAGACGATTGCGGTTGTAGCGAAAGAAAAGAGTCTTTAAATAAGAAACTACCATATAAAAAGAAGAAATGAGTCAGCAACACCATCCGAAAGACGACAAGACATATCAAAAAGGTATAAACTCTGACCAAAACAAAGAATTTTTAGGAGCTAACGACAAAGGAGAGCATGTAGACGCATTAAACATGCGTAGCATATCCATGGATGGTGACAACTTTGCTAAAAAGAAAATTAAAGGAGAGGTATCTACATATCCATTGGTAGACAATAGATGTAATCTAGTTCCTGCAATAACACTTGATGCCACATACGAATGTATGATGACTCAAGACATAAACGGATATATTGTTGAGATATGGGCTTCAACTGATGGAATTCCAAAGTCTCCATTTATGAGAATCAATGGTAAGATTGTTTTATATAGTTCTGACTTTCCAATTGATGTAGCACATCCGCTACAATATGATAAGAATGAGAACTGTGTAGGTGGGGAGATGTACATCACTAACAACCTTACAACACCAATGGTTTTCTCATTAAAGGATATTCTTTTAAATTCAGGAGAAAATTATGGATCTGAAACAGGGGTATGTACTCCAAAATATTTTTTAGAATTTCAGATAGACCAATTTACAGTGCCTCCAGTAGCTACTCTTTTTAAGCCTGCTTTCATTAAGCAAGTGGTTGGAACTACTGGTTATGATGTTGTTATAGGAACCTCTGGATTGTGTGTTGGTAGTTATTCTTACTCATATAGACTTGTAGATAGCCTAGGAGAAAGAACAGGATTCTCTCCTATAACAGAACTGATACCAGTTGTTAGAAACAACTCAAATCAAAACCAACCTCAGTTTCCTCATTCTAGAACTTTTTCAAGTGTACCAGATGTAACGTCTTCTACCATATATGGAAATCACATAAAGCTTAGGTATGATAATCCAAATGGGTTTTCATTTTTGGAACTAAGAAGAGATTCATGGAACTCAGGTTCGTCAATAGGCGTTCCTCCTGTTTCTGAAATAATATCAAGTATCGCTATAGATAGTAATATGGGTGTCTTGGATATAATGGATAGGGCTGAAGCGTCCTTCCCTGGATCTGAAATACTAGATCTATCAGAGCAAACAAACACATACGCATCAGTTGAGAGAGCAAAATCTGTAAGGTATTTTAATGAGAGGCTGTATCTGATGAATATAGGTTACGCATCAAAAGATATAGATAATACGGTTACCTTTAATGGTGTTAGTGACTTAATATCATCTACGATAGAAAACATGGGCAAGCCTGGTCATAACCATGTTTATAATTCTGCCATGTATAAGGCAAACATGAGAGGGGAGAAGACAGGGTTTGGTGTCGTGTTATTTGATGGTGACAACAATGCTACTTATGCAAAAGAAATAACAGGTGCAGAAAACTTTGAGTTCCCAAATAGAAGAGACTCAATAAGCACGCTTACAAAAAACTCATCGTATAAAGGAGCTGTAAGATCTGCTAATTCAGGAACAGATACAGGTGGAGGCGCAGGAGTGCCAGGAACAATAGGTGAGGTAGATTATAC
>TARA_R110002153_G_scaffold125197_6_pt1 | contig 10575 bp, 25 predicted proteins | sample TARA_R110002153 | Tara Oceans TARA_R110002153 (sample SAMEA4398193) | marine metagenome | biome: Polar Biome; feature: [SRF] surface water layer (ENVO:00010504); material: water (ENVO:00002006), including particulate matter (ENVO:01000060) such as... | depth 5 m
TGAGCGCTCATTATAGGTATGTTGTGCATCTACTTTAGATTGTACTGATCCACATACTGTATTAAAGTGTGATCCAGTGTCAGATGCCTTAACGGCTTTCCCGTAGATCATCTCTCCTTTATTGGTTACTGTGATCAGGTTGCTGTTTGCGTTTAGTGTGATTGTGTACGTTCCGATAGTCTTCTTCATAATGTGTATAGTTTAATTTATTGTTATTTATAGTATAAATATAATCAATTTTTACGACATATGAAACTATTTTTGATGACAATATGTCACATCTATATGACAATGTGTCAAAGTGTGGCTGATCACACATCCTGAAAATAGTGATATCTCTCACATAATCATTCGGGCCTGTAGAGCTATCAATTGAGAGTATTATTGGCCATTAGATCACACGTTTTAGATGGTAAAGATAATCTAGATAAGCTTCAAACCGTAAAGGGATTAGATAGTAACTGTAGGGTAGGGTGTAGTGGGGATACGTAGGTTAGAGGGCTCGATAGGTTATACAGACACCTAGGTCGACAGTATCTGAGTGCACTAATGTGTGATAAACCGATACCACTGGATGGTCCGTTGGTACACAGCGGTGGCGCCCCTTAATTCAATTCTGACACTTGTATTATACCTAATATCTAGAGACCGGTATCAGCCGGGGTGCAGAAAATATTCCTCTCACCACCTCACACACAATGGCGGATCCCTATGCTGATACAGTACTAATTCCCCCCTCTATAGATGTATTATATCTATATTTGATTAGGGACACCATAGGGGTGACTTATTACCCATCTGTACATCGCTGGCATGCTGCTATGGGTTAGGTGTGTTTTACATTGTATCTATTATAAATAGGACGGCCAGGATGGTAGCGATTGCTGGATTACCTGTTCCATATAGTAACACCATTAGGCCTAGATCGACCCATCGCCTATTCCTTTCTAACCAACACTGTACACCAAACCTTGTATTATTAAGACCTACTTCACGTTCTATACCATGCTGTATATCTTTAATATCCTCTTTAGTTTCTTCAATTGCTTCGTTTATTGCTTCTTTATTTACTTTCATAATTTCTCACCTTTTTTACTGTTCTGTTTTTTGACCTTACTATTCCAATTATCTTCACTGTACTCTTGATCATTTTTTCTTTCTATTGATCTAGAATTATCGTCTAACCATTTATTGTAGTTGTCTTCTGGTTGCTGACCTTGATTTAATGCCCTAAAGAAGGCTGTAAAGATTATAGTAAAAATAAAGGCTGATCCTATTACAACGCCTACTACCCTTAAAAATTGTTCTCTATCATTCATAAACGGATCCCAACATGCCCATACAAATATACCTAGAGTAGCTACTATCGCCCATCCTATCGGTTTATCCTCTTTAAACATTTTTAGCCTCTTCCTCTTTTTCTAGTACCTTTTCGTCACATGCTGCTAATATCTCCTTTATAAGCTTTCTACTGCTTGGTGTGATTCCGTATGGTTCATGCTTACTAAAAATATCTTGAAGTACTGTTCTTACTGAATGCTTACTATACTGTGGATTCCACTTAGGTTTTCTTTCTACTGCCATTTTCTATTTCTCTTCTTATACTTGTTAAATCTATTTATTTTATGCGATTTTGCCCTACCCTTACCTATAGCATGTCTACTAATAATAACTGCTGTCGATACAAATAGGATCAAGTAGATTATAATTTCCGGCTTATTCATTTATAACCCCTCTTCTAACCATATTACCTCTATTAACCTTAATCCTATTTAACTTCCAAATAGCTCCATCATATGTCGGTGCACCTATTGGACCGTTTTGTATAACATCCTGTAATCCTAATTCTGTTGTCCAGCTCTTTGACCAAAGAAACGATTTCTCCCTTTCTATGACGTATCTAACTGTGTCTATTAAATGGTTTTCTACTCTTACTATTCTATATTTCATATTTTTCTCATTTGCTTGTTACGCCTCGCGAGAGGCCTTGGTGCGACCACCGCATTTTTCTCTACCGCGTGTTTTTTTGCGCGCGCCCGCCTTTTTTAAAGAAACAGTCATATACATGCGGGGTTGGATTATGATATATGAATTGAGGTTCTATTTGATTTATTGGGTATTTATCTATAAACATCTGTATTTTTTCCTTTATAATAGCTTTGGCCGTACCAGAGTGGAATTCTATAAATAATACATCTGGATAATATGCTAGTACGTCTTCAATGATCTGGTATTCTGCTCCTTCTATATCAATCTTAATGATATCTGGAGAATATTTTTCTACAAGCTCATTAAATCTAACAGTCTGTACCTCGTCATACTCCTTAAATTTGCTATTCTTATTATTTATAGTGGTAACAGAACAATGCTTACTTCTACTACTACTCTTATAAATTTTTAAAGTATCTTCATCAGTATTTGAAATAGCACCATGGATGCAGTCAACGTTAGTTGTGTCCTTGAAGGAGTTATTTAACATATTGAAATTTCTATGGTCGCATTCTACAGCAATTACTTTAGATGCTCCAAAGTCCTGTGCTACCTTTGTGAAACCTCCTATATTTGCTCCTAAATCAAGGCAAACCTTATTAGTATAATCAACACCTCCAATTAAATAATTTGCAATACTTTCACATATCATAGCACTGTCAACAGATTCAACAGCTCCTAGAAACTCCTTATACTCTTTTCTAATTTTTTGGAATGATTGGGCATCTTCTATTGAAGTAAGATTAAATTTTATTTTTTTTGTCATTTATTTCTTTTCTATTTGTCTATAACCTTTGCCTTTGATCTACAGTGAGGACATGATATAGACTCTCTACTAAATATTGGCTCTATTCCACTCTTATCTGACATCACCCATTCCCCAGTACATTTAAAACACGTGAAGTTCCAACTAGGCTTAACAATTATTTTTTCTACTGTATGAAATGATTTTTTAAATATGTCCATTGACCATTTATTCTTCATTACTAATCTTCTTCTTCGTCTTCATAATCAGCGTCGTAATCTACATATGGTGGGGTTGGTTTTTTACCAGTAAGCTCGTTTAAATATTCTTTAAGTGAATGTATCAATCCAGCCTTAGTGACATTACCAATTTCGTATTGATTTAACTCATCTATCATTGCTGTTATACTATTATTATTTATCTTATTCATATTCTTATTGTGTTGATATATCTAGTTCGCCACTCCATAGATATTCTTCTATTTCGTCTATTTCTTCTTTTGTGAATTGGTCTTCACCTTCCATCCAAATAAGTTCACCACCTTTACTGTTTTCGGCCATTCTTATAGTAAATGTTTTGTCGTTCCAATCTAATTCTATTTCATCTGTGGCTGCCCACCAAACCTGATTACTTGACACTACAGTCATTTCTTCAAATTTATCTTGTTCTATTTCGTCTATCATAATTTTCTCTTTAATTTTAAGCATAAATAGTAAAAATAGTCTAAATCTTCTGCATATTCTCTGCATATGTATTCGTAATCTTTTATATCTAGGCCTTGATCGTTTAATATTTTCCTATATGTTTTAATAATCTTTTCAAAATTGACATAATTATCAGCTGGCCCGTAATCTTCGAAGAATGAGCTCCTAATCCTTTGCCATGGCCAATTATTTGAATATGGTTGCGGTACAATATTTATGAGTAGTACTGATTCATCAGCTAGCAGATTATTTACATGCTTAATTACTTCAAAATTTTCGCAATAGTTACCATATCTACCTAATGGATTATCTATTGAAACAATATCATATGATTGATGGTTTTTATCACCTCTAGACATGCTCATACTCCAATCTATAGAGTCTGTGATTCTTATTTCTGCATCAGGGAAATTTGATCTGAGTTTGTCTTCGTATTTGCCATCAATTTCTAATAGAGTTACATCTTTACAATCTTTAAATAGTGTCTTTGTATGCCAATCGCCTGTTCGTGAAAACAGTTCAAGGCATCTCATATTACTAATATCAAACAGCCAATCACTTTCAATAGTATTTCTTAAATATATTATTGCCTTTTCTGATTTATTGTTCATCTTCATACTTATTTTCTATAACCCTTTGCGAATCCATGAATAAAAATAATAGTGCCAATTGGCCATAATAAAACAACTAGTATCCTCATAATCATATTGTAAGGATCTTCCGACGGTGGAAATGGCCAACTCTTTATTCTTTTAAGATGGTCAGCTGAAAGTTCAACCAGAAAACCAAACACTATCCCTATTACTAGATACGTTATCATGCTATAATACTTTACAGATTTGTGATTTTTTAACCTCAACTACTTCAAATTCTATTCCTCCATCTACCATATCTTTAGTAGTTACTGCTTCAGCGTCTGTTACTGATACTGCTTCGACTAAATATTCTTCTTTTGCGTGTTTTACACCTTTTCCTGTGTCAATTGCGATTTTTACCTTTACTTGATAATACATACTATTTTTCTCCTGTTAATTGTTTAATAAAATTGTCTAATTTTTCTGATAATTCTTTGATATCAGAATTTTCTTTTTCTTTTGTATATGGTTTTATTCTAGACTCTATCCAACTACTAAATTGAGTAGAGGCGTAAAATCCTAATGTGAAACATAATCCACCAAATACTATAATTGCTACTGTTTCCATAATTATTTCTTCTTTATATAATATAATAAAATTTTTTCAATCGGTAAAATATTTAGCATACAATTTACCATAATATTAACTCTTTTATTTCTGGTGTTCTTAATTCAGCGTCATAATACGACGCAGGTTTTTTTGGTGTACCATCCTTTTTTAACTTATCTGGTATTTCCACCAATCTTATTTCTAAATCTTTGTAGTGTTTCATATTAAAAAGGTCCTTCATATTGTATTTTTTAGGGCCTCTTTGTGATACACCTAAACGATTATTTTCATTTGGAGATACCTCAATAGTTGTTAAAAGAAAGGGCAATTCTTCACAAATCTCATCCCAATCTTTAAATCCACCGTCAAACTGGTAAATTAAATACTCTGATATTTTGTTTATTGAATATACATGGTCACTTGTGTGCATGGGTCTCAAGCCTTTAGACTCTCTGTCTTGTCGCCTTTCAAGGGCTGCTTGTGACATTAGTTTTATTGGAAATCCTTGGTGATTAAATCTATATATGCAAGTACCTATAAATCCTTTACGTTGGTTGTGAGAATGTTTGTTGGACCCTTGATCTAAAAATACCTTTAGACTATTTATCCACTGCATCTTTCTTTCTGTTTTAGCGAAATCTCTTATGTCCATATAACCTGTTTTAGAAATGATAACTTCTTTAGGCGGTTGGATTCGAACCAACAGTTTTTTACGAACCATCTGGTAAGGTAAAAACTTAAAAACCATTTACTAAACAGCCCTAGTTCGTTTTTAGGACTGGGACCCGGGGTTACCAAAGTCCAATTTACTTTCATCTTCGGTACTCGACCATGATGATGGCATCTTCCGCGGGGAGTTGGATCTGGGTTTATATTCCGTACTACAACTCCAGCTTCTGCTACGCCTAAATTAGTTATCATATATAAATATCATTTAATTAGCTATTTCTTCCATTTTCGTAAACATGCTTTAATACTGGAAATCTTAAGCTATATTCTCCATCTTTATTCTTACTCTCTTCAAAATATTGTATTGTAACAGTTTTTCCCATTAGAAGTTCAGGATTTTTAAAATATTTTTTTCGTTCATCCATTGAGAAACCAGATCCTACTCCAACTGTATTTCCCTTATGCTCTATTGTTATGTTACTAACCATTTCTTCTTCTACCTCTATTCCTTCTTTAATATACCTCATTTCACCAAATTCTATACCTTTAACTGTATATTCTTCGTCATAGAATTTTTTAACCTTTAGCAAATCTTTACTTCTTTTACCGACATACGATACATTTTTTCGTAGCATTAGGCCTTCCCAACCATTTGCAGAGGCTTGGTCAAATAATACTTGAAATGAATCTGAATCAGTTATGAGTAGTTGTTCTAATACCTTTAGGTGTTTAACTCCTGCTCCATATGAATTGGAATCAAGAGCCGCTCTTAAAAATGTTAATCTCATTCCTAATTCTGTATTACCAGATTGATTATTAAATTCATCAAGTGTAAGGAAATCAAATATTTGAAATAGTGGAGTATCTATAGTATGGTTTTTTCTATTGATTTCCTTCATAACAGATTGGAAGTCTTCGTTACCATCTTCATCAACCATACATAATTCTCCATCAAGTACTACACTGCTAAGTTGTAATTTTTCAAGGTCTTTTTTAACATTGTCAAGCGTTAGGAATTCATTACCACCTCTAGAATAAAATTTTATATCTCCATCTCCATCTATCATAGCAAGACATCTAACTCCATCTAATTTTCTACTACATAGCCACATATCTTCTTCAAAATCTGCCATTCCTGGTTTATATGTATCTGCAAGGGCTACCTTAAATACTGGGATGGTATTTGGAAATACCTTGTTTATTAAAGAAGTAGATACTCTACACTTCATATCTCTATCAATTATCCTCCATATTAACTCTTCATAATCTGAATGAATAGCTACTAGTGAATTTACCATAGATATTGCGTCATGGCCTGTATATGTTCTATTGTTTAAACTGTCTAATAGTTCAAATAATGATTGAGTTGAATTAGGGTCACATAAATGGCTGTTTTTCTTACAGTTCTTACTTGTGACGTAATACTTTTTATAGTCTGAATAGATATATTCCATTAGTTTTTGTAATTCAGGGCTACCTGTCATCCATTTTTCTAATAGTTGTTTCTTAGTATTATTTGAAGTTGTTGCTGATAATTCTGCAACCATCAGTTTAAATCTTTGTAGTAAATCTTCTGTTTTCATATTTTCTTTATTTTTATAGTCATACCATGCTGGATTAGGTAATTCTGAGTAATGGTCCCATAATTCTTTTTCTACTATCTCTGCATCCATACTATTTGCAGACTGTTTTATGAGAATCCATCCATTCTTTTCTTAAAGCTGAAGGGTTAAATCCTACTTCATTAGTAAATACTTCTATTTTATTAACCATGTATGGCCAACCTGCACCTTCACTAGGTTCAAAATGCAGCCAAGTACCTTGAAAATCCTTTTGACCTCTATAGTCTGAGTCATCTATTAGAATATCACCTATAAGAAGGTCTTTTCTATGAGTTAAGATTATTTTTCTTTCTAATTCTGGAAGATGTTCTTCAATCCAATTTCTTTTTTGGCCCCAAGCATCTGGATTATTCCATGGAGGGGTTGAAGCAATAAATACATCGTGACCCATATCAATAATCTTGTATACAGATTCAATTGCGTCTTTCATAGGTTTAAACGTGCTAAAGTCTAGTATCTCATCAAACTTTAGGTTTTCAGAGTTCATTGGTAATTTTTTCTTTAGTTCATCTGCTGCTGATTTGAAGTCAGCTAGAACGCCGTCCATATCGATGTAAATTCTTAAAGGTTGAGTTTTTTTCATAGTAGTTGTTGTTTGTTATTTATAGTTAAATATAATCATTTTTTATTGAACCGGAAAATTCTGGGTGATTATTATTGAAAAGTTATTAACAATTTTAATTTCCTAAATGTATTGGGCTTCCTCCACAGCCGCTGGTCCGTTTACTTGTTGAGCAGCTAGTTGCTATTATCAATAATAATAACAGTATATATGCTGTAAATATCTTTAGTGATGTGTAATTTTTTGTCATATTATAATTTACGAGTTAATAAGTAGTTTAGCATCGCTAAAACTATATAAGCCTGTACCAACTGATTCTAAAAAATCTATCTTAAACTTAAATCTTTTATTCATTGCGTCTCTAACTATATATCTACCTGTCTTGGCTCCTGCAACAACCCAAACTGTATCTCCATATCTTATTGGTCCACCATTAAACCATAAAAGGTCTTGGCTTACTGCAATCCAGTTAAGATGGCTACAACTATCTATATTTGGTATTTTACTTTGATCTGCAGTAATATCTGGGGTGTCATCACATTGGCCTTCAACTGGATAATACATTGTAGCAGATACAGATATAGTATCTAATGTATACCATCTAATTCCTTCTTCTTCAATGACTTCAACAGTATCAATTATAATTGATTCAAAAATTGAGTCCATCCATTTTTCTTGCTCAATTGTTGGTACCCAATAGTTATGTTCTGGCCCATTTCTTAATTGTTTATTTGTTTTTGGAATTAAAAAGGTTACTAATAATACTAATAGTATTGTGTATCCAATGTATATTGCTGTTCCTTTGTATTTTTTCATATCTATTGTTTTAGTTCTTTAATTCTTTTATCAATTACATCATCAGTATATGTAACTCCTAAACCTTTAAGTTTCTCCAACTCCTCGATTACTCTTTGGTTGGCGTATTGTTCAATATCTAACAATGTAACCTCTATAAACTTTTCAACATCAAGGTCTATTGTTAAATTACTTGCAATGTTTTTTTCTAACTTTTTTCTGTTCATATTCTATTTATTCTTGTCTATTAATTTATTTAGTAATGTCTTCGTTTTTCTTTACTTTTATTTAGTTGTGCTAATAATAACTCACAAACTTTTAGAGTTATTCTTCCGTCATAATACATGTCGTAGATTAGTCTTTGCATTATTCTTCACCTCTTGTTACATGTTGATACCACAAAGTAGCTACTACCATTATCATAATGATAGTTCCAAATGTTGCTGCTAAGTAGTATGGTGTATTTTGTGCACCAAAAAATATAGCAGGTGTTCCCATCAGTAATAACCATGATAAGAATATCAAACCGGTATTGGTTTCTAGTTTTCTTTCAAGCTTAACTGTGAGCTCTTTATTTAATAGTCTACTTAGGGCTCCTTGCATATCTTTACCATATGCTGGTTGCTTATGAATTGTTCCATCCATTTCGGCTATTGTAATCATATATTTACAGTATCCTTTATGTGTTGTTGACTTTTTTAAGAGCTTACAATCTATTGCCCTTCGCTTTGAATACTTACTCTTATTTTTGTTTAATTTTTTCATACTTATTTATACTTATTTGTTTATGTTAATACTTGGTCAGGTGATACGGTATTCACTATATCTTTCAACTGGCGATAGTCAGAACCACTTATCATTCTAGAGTCTAAAGCTTCATTGATGTATTTAATTGCAGAAGCTTTGCTTTTTGATTCTATTAAATACATAACTTCTTCACCTGCTTTTTCAAAATCATCTCTAGTTGGAATACGTATCATATGTCGTGTACTACCAGTTAGCTTACTCTTTGTACTTGAAGAAGTACCACCACGTAATCCGCGCATTATACCATAACCTGATCGTTGGGCCAATTTGTTTATTTTGGCAGCTGATTGGTTATCCATAATTTGAATAGTATTACCTGTTTTGTGATAGGTAATGTCTACACAACCAACCTGTTCTATTGTAGAGCATTTAGTACATGTTTTAGTATTTGGTAAAGCATTTATTCTCTGTACTTGTATTTGGTTTTTACACGTTATACAATTTAACATGGACACACTACCCATAATGCAACATATAAAAATCCAAATAATGCTGATAAAAATGCTACACTTCCAATTACTTCTACTACGTCTGACTTATTCATATATTTTGTTGTTTTTATTTATAGTTAAATATAATCAATTTTTATTGAACCTGAAAATTCTAGGTGATTATTTTAGAAAAGTTATTAACAATTTTCTGATATAATTTGTTTGATGTGTTTGCACTTACCGTCTTTAGCTCTTCTAAATCCCATACAATTACATGTATACGATCCAGAACCTGTTAGTTTTACGGTATATTGTGTACCAGTACTGCCCTCTACTTCCCAAGAGTTTTGTTTAGTTTCTGTAATTAACTTGCCACTATTAACTATCAACCCATCTTTCACAGCTTTATCTAAGTTAAAGTCTTCAGTTACTTCTACCCATAAAGGTACAATAAAATGCTTATTACCTATCTTCATCATAGCTGGAAGAGGTATATTAGAGTCAAACTCTTGTTTTGGTAATGTTTCGTTTGTATATGCCATATTTATTTTCTAGTTATTATATAGTTCCATAATTCACCACAGTCATCGTCTTCGTTTACAAGTTGTATTTTAATATGTAGATGATCAGGTAAAACATAATTTATTTTATCTACGAGTTCTTCTCTTATCTGTTTCCAGTACCCAAATCTTAAGGTAATGTTTCCAGTTTTATCAGCTCCAACCTCGACATCGTCTATCTCGTATACAATGGTTCCTATTACTGACATGGTTTTTAAATTTATTCTATCTCCCATTATTTCTTTATTAAGGCTAGCTTGCCGTTAACCACTGTTACTAGGTTTCTCTTTACAGCTTGAATAGCGTCTAAGTATTCAGTTTCTTGATCCATTGGCCAATATACTTCAACTGTCGTTTCCCATCTATTGCTAATAATTTTAATTTTTGGTTCCATTTTGTTTGTTATTTATAGTTAAATATAATCAATTTATATGACATAAAAAAATCTGAGGTGAATGCTTTCAAAAAGTTATTAACAATTTGGAGCCCAATCTGGTTCAGGCATT
>TARA_R110002153_G_scaffold240474_8_pt1 | contig 10574 bp, 16 predicted proteins | sample TARA_R110002153 | Tara Oceans TARA_R110002153 (sample SAMEA4398193) | marine metagenome | biome: Polar Biome; feature: [SRF] surface water layer (ENVO:00010504); material: water (ENVO:00002006), including particulate matter (ENVO:01000060) such as... | depth 5 m
AAAGCCCTAAAACTATTGAAGTTGCTATTTCTGACGCAGATATTCCTGTAAAAGAAAATGCTTCTATGCCTGAATTGATTGAAGTAATAAAAGCAAATAAGGATAATAAAAAATTAAAATTTCATTTAGGAACTTTAATTGTAGCACAGGCACAGGCAGAGGGAGAAAACTTAAATCTATTTGGTAAAAAAGCAGACGGAAGTCAAAGAAGTGGCTCAAAGTTATTTAGTGGTATAGGAAATATGTTCAAAAAGAAAGGAGCAGTTTCTCCTACTGACGGAACTACACCAACATCAGGTGGTACTGAAAAGAAAGGTTGGTTAAAAGGTTTATTTAGTTCTAACAAAGACCCAAAAACAGGAGCAAAACAACCGAGTAAGTTTGGAAGTTGGTTTAAAAGTAATTCTGAAAGTATTGCAAATGTAGGTGGGTCTCTATTAAGTGGTTTATTTAGTAGTAAAGGCTCTGACAATGCAAATCAACAATCAGAATACTATGCAGGTCAAGGACAACCTGCTACTAATACAGGTGGTGGTGCTAAATCAGGTATGGGTAAAAAGATTTTAATTGGAGTTGCAGGTTTAGGAGTAATAGGTCTTATAGTATATTTAATAAGAAGAAAGAAATAGTAAATGAATAGAAAAGAACGAAAAACGATAAAAAAAAGCGTTCAGACTATTAAGGATATTGGAGATAAAAATTTAGCAACTAAGGTAAAAAAGAATTGGAAAAACAATATCAAAGGTGCAATAGTTGGTGGGGGATTAGGGGTTTTAGGAGCAATAGCAACAAGAAAAAACCCTGTAATTTTAGGAGTTTTAGGATTGATTTTAGGAAGAATAATTTTTAAGTTTAATAAATAAATAAAAGATGAGTACACTAACTGCAAACCGAAGATACAAAGAGAGTAATACAGATTTGTCTTTCAAGGAATGGCTAAAGACCGAACAGGAAAAAGGAGTTTTAGCTGACCACGAAAAAATGTTTAACTATGATGGAATAGAAGAAGAGGAATTAGAAGTAGAAGAAAAAGTAATAACTACTAAGAAAGCAAAAAGTAGTATGTTAGGAATGAATATATTAGGAGTAGTTGCTTTAGGAAGTTTAATATACGGATTAAGTCAAGTTTCTAAAAATTAAATATTAGTTAGATAGTGATTAAAAAAATAAGGTTAGATAACAAGCCTACAACTTTAAAAATAGTTGTTGCTACCCAAAGAACTGAAAAGATTTGGATAAAAGTTGCCGACCCTACAAAAAAAAATACTTACTACATTAAGCGTTTCGCTAATGTAAAAGGTAAAAAATCGTTCTTTGTAAATATGCCAATTTCTCCAATGGTAGCTGATGTAATTGTATATAATGCAAATAATGGACTTAGTGAAAGAGATAGGTCTTTTAAGGTATTGCAAATAAAAAGATTGCCCTTACAAGTTACTCCGTTAATGAAGTTAAGTAAAAAGACTAAATCATTTGTTCGTTTTGCAGAAGAATTTTGTCAGTCAGCAGGTTATATTCCGTCAAGTAGAGATGGAGAAACTTATAAAAGTAACAATGGTAAATTTAGAATTGATTACTTTGATGTTATAACAAGTAAAGGAGATAAAAGTAAAATTTCAACACCTGCAAGAATTTCACAACTTACAGGAAAAATTGAGGTTTCGGCACAGGCTTTTAGAAAATATACTATACCAATGCGTATGGCTATTTTAATGCACGAATATTCGCATTTCTTTGTTAATAAAGTGCCGAGTGATGAAAGTGAAGCAGATATAAACGGATTAAAGATATATTTTACTATCGGTTATCCAAAAATTTCTGCATATAATGTATTTCTTAATGTATTTAAAAGAAGTCCAAGTATGCAGAATAAACAAAGATATGAGTTATTAGATAACTTTATTAGAGACTATAAAGAAAAAGAAGATGAGAAATAGTAATACAGGACAAACAACACAAATGATAAGTAGTGGTGCTTCAATGTTACCACCACAGGCTTGGTTGTTTATTGTAGGTGTTCCTATTGTTCTTTTTGCAGGTTTTTATTTTAGAAAAAAATTATTACAAAAGGTAGGTATATTTAAGACTAAAGAAGACGAAGCAGGAGAGGAGACTTGGAATATTATTAGAAAACAACCTTTTTGGACTAATAATTATTATAAGACTTATGGTGGAGACACTATAACATCAGTTGAAAGTTCTGAATATGCTAAAAACTTGTATGAAGCTATGAAAGGTGGTTTAGGTTGGGGTACAGATGAAGAAAGCATATTTGGTGCATTTAGTTCTTTAGGTAGTAAAGGTAATATATCTAAAGTAGCAGAAGCATATAATATAAGATATAAGGCAGACCTTTTAAATCATTTGGAAGATGAATTAGATACTGATGATAAATTAGAAGTTGCAACAAAAATAAGTATGTATTCAAGTTAATATGGAAAAGGAAAAAATAATACGATATGCAAAAATAGGTCTCTTTATAGGGGGTAGTTTTTTTGCTATTAGGTTTATCCGTAGACAGATAAGGCTTAAAGGTATAAAAAATAAGTTTGGCGACTTTAGAACTATTACTGATAATAATAAGGGTAATACAGGTGGTGTTTCTTTACCCCAAGACCAACAAGGTTTAGAATGGTCTCCGAGAAGTAGTGCAGAAGCCTTAAAAGACGCTATGGAAACTTGGTGGGGAACAGACGAAAGTAAGATTTGGAGAACATTGGACGCACTTGATAAAAATAAATTAGACTTAGTTAGAACATACTTCAATACTTATTTCGGAAATGGAAAATCTCTTTTTGAGTGGTTTGAGGGAGATTTAAGTGGAAGTGATTTAATGAAAGCGAAAGCATATTTTAACTAAATAAATAAATAATAATAAAAACAATAATTATGGCTACAAGACAAGAATTAGATATGAGAAGAGCAAAGCGTATTGTAAAGCGTATTGCTAAAAGATTTGATATATCAATAGAAGACGCAAAACAATTTTACTTTGACAGAAAGAAAGCAAAATTAAATGGTGTTAGATTACCATTTTATAAATGGAAAAAGAAAAACTTAAACTTTGCTGATACAATGGACGGAAATGAAGTTGAAGAGGGAGATTTTGATAACTTCTTTTCAAGGAAGAGAAGAAGAAAAATAGCAAGAAAAATTAGTGGGATTAGTAGAGGTGCAAAAAAGACTTTTGGAAGAGTTAATAGAGGACTTTTAACAGGTGGTCTTAGCGAATTAAAGAAAAGAAGAGTAAGAAAAGTTAGGAGACACAAAGGTTTATTAAAAAAATTATCAAACCCAATGTTTATGGCTAACCCAAGAAATGCAGTTAAGGTTAAAAATAAAATGGCTGACTTAATGAAGTCTATCAATAGAAATGATAAAAGGGCTATAAAATACGCACAGGCAGGAATAAGAGGGGACGCTTATAGTGGTGGTAGAGGTAGACCTAATATGTTTGGAGCAACATCTAATCAAGGAATGTTTAATGCTCCTTTTGGTTTTGACGGAGCAGACGAAACATTTTTAAATGCAAGTGGTGGTGGAATTATGGATAAGGTTAAAAAGAACAAATGGCTTATTATAGGTGGAGCAGTTGCTTTTTTATTTTTAACTCCAATGGGTAAAAAACTTATTAAAGGATAATACTATGAACAAAAAGACGGCATTATATATAGGTGGTGGAATTTTATTATTAGGAGTTGGCTTCTTTATTTACAAAAAAAGAAAGGGAAAGGCTAATTATGATATGGGAAACCTACCTAATAAATCAGGTCAAGGGTCTTCATATACATCAAACTCATCAAACTCTTCAAGTTCGTCAAATTCGTCAAATTCAAGTAATTCTTTTAATCCGAAGCCACACGCAGAAGCATTAAAAGAAGCTATGGCAGGTTTTGGAACTGACGACACTAAGTTTTTTGACACTTCTAATTCATTGAGTAAGTCTGAAAGGAGAGAGGTCAGAACTTATTTTGAAACTAATATAGGAGATTTAGAAGATTGGATAGAGGGAGATTTCTCTTTTGGAGATGAGAAAAAGGCTCTTAAACTTTATGGTTATTAAAATATAGATATGAATAGAAATACAAAAATTATTTTAAGTGTATTAGCAGTTGGCTTAACGGCAACGGCTACTTTTTTAATTATTAGAAAAATAAGAAGAAAGAAATTAGAAGCACAATTAGTCGGTGGTGTTTTAGACCAAACAAGAATAAATGAAATTCAATCTACTCCTTTGTCAGCTTCTAATCCACCTACAACTACTGAAATTCAAGCAATAGTAAGTTCACAACCTGTTGATTTTGCAATTAAAACACAGGAAGAGGGAAATGCTTTTAGAAAGTGGGTAAATGATAATCATAGTGCTTATGCAAAACAAATTGACTTAGACCCAACAGGAAGTTATACTAATTCTTATTTTGAGAAAGCGTGGAAAAAGTACGGAGCAGAATATATATCTTCAACTCAACCTCAAACTCTTATAGCAAAGGTATCTGCAAAAGTAAATGAATTTGTAGCAGAAAACCCAAAAGCAGGACAAGTTGTAAATCTTTTAAAAGTTACTTCCAAAATTCCTTTTATTCCTATTAACATTGCTGATAGTCTAATAAATAAGGCATTAGGAAGAAGTGAAGTACAAAACAATACAGGTAGTTTTTCGGCAAAAAATTCTGCTACTAACCTATATAACTCAATGAAAGGTTGGGGTACAAATGAAAAATTATTTTTTGATACATTAACACCTTTAACAAGAAGTCAAAGAATAGATGTAAGAAATTATTACGACAAAAACGGAGTTGGTAAAAAATTAGGAACATTAGAACTTAGTGTTAGAGGGGAATTTGGTGGTGCTGACTTAACAAGAGCAATAGACTTAATAGAATTATAAAATAAAAAAAATGGCTGAAAAAGAAAAAAACCCAAATCAAATATTATTACTTCTACTTTTAGCAGGTGGTGGTTATTATTTGTGGAAAAAAAATAAAGAGAAACAAGCAATGATGATGGCTCGTCAAGGTGGAGAAGAAGAAGCGTCAGGTGGAGCAGGTGGTGGTGCTATGGGTGGTGGAGCAGGTGGTGGTGGTTTCTCTACACCTATCATTCAAAGTGGTGGCGAGGGAACAGAAATAAATGTTGAGGTTTCTAATCCAACTAATCCTACTCCAAGTATGATAGATTGTATTAAGTTTCCAAATACGGCAGGTTGTCAGTCAGTATTACCAACACAAGAAGCAGTAGAGCCTGTAAGAAGTGTAGCAACAGGTGGTGGTGGTTTAGCAACAGGTGGTGGTGCAACATCAGGTGGTGGTGCAACATCAGGTGGTGGTGTATCAACAGGTGGAGCAAACCCAAGAGGAAATACAAGTCCTGTCGCAACTCAACCAAAAGCAGGGTTTATTGATTTTGACGGAGACTTTGATTATATGGAGGGAAGAAGAGGAAATAAGGCTATGGACTTTCGTATGAAAGATAGTTGGGCTAAAACAGATTTTGACGGAGAATTATAAAATATAAAATTATGAGAAGACCAAGTAAGCAACAGGTAAAAAGAATATCTAATAAAATTATAGATAGAAATATAGATAGAAAAGTAGGAGAAATATTTACATCTCTACCTGAAGATTTAAAAACTACAATAGGTTTAGGTTTCTATGAAATGGACGGAGTAGTTTCAGACGCTATCGGAGAGAGAATGGACGACTTCTTAGGTTTTAATGATTATTCAGAAGATGATACACCTGATAGCACAACTTCTGTAAATGGAGCGTTTGGTACTAATGGAATGTATGACGGATTAGATAACTTCCAAGACGCAGAAGAAATGGAAGTAGAAGATTATAATTTTTCTTCTTTTAACGAATTAGACTTTGACCACGAATTTGATAATTTTTCTTTTAAGAAACTTAAAAAAGGTATAAAAAAAGGAGTTAAAAAGATAAAAAAAGGAGTTAAAAAAACTGCTTCAAAGGTTAAAAAAGGTCTTAAAAAGCTAAGTATTAAGAACATAGTTAAGACAATAAAAAAGGCAGGTAAAGATATTGGTAATTTTGTTAAAAAGGGTGCTTTATTTATTCCAAGACAATCAGCAAGAGCCTTACTTGCAGTTAATTTAAGGGGACACGCTACTAAATTGGCACACGCAAAAAAGTTATACGATAAAAAAGGTGCTACTAAGAGCGATAAAAAGTGGAAAGAAAAAATAGATAAAAAGTGGAAATCATTAGGAGGAAAAAATAGTTCTTTATGGAGTGCTATTAGAAGTGGAGCAAAGAAAAAACCATTATTCTGTGGTGCTAAATGTAAAAGAAAATTAGCAAAAGCAACAGGTAAAAAGAGTGGGTTTTTAAATGCAAATGGACAAGTAATTGATTATGGAAAATGGCAATTAGACCCAAATAGATTAAAAAGTCTACTTAAAGATAGTTTAGGTCAATCAAATGCAGAGCCTATATCAACGGCAACTTTACTTGCAACAGGGGGAACAGTTGTAGCAAGTGTAATAGGTTTAGTTGGTGGAATGAAACAATCTAAGTCAGCAGAAAAAATGCAAAAAGATGCCTTAGAAGTACAAAAGGCTTCTGATGATAAGCAATATGAGTTAATGGCTAAAGAGCAAGATATAACAAAGGAAGAAGCTAAAAGACAACTTGATTTAGTGCAAAAACAAGTTACAGATGAACTTGACCCTGTTAATCAAATTCTTAATAATCCTAATTTAACACAAAAACAAAAAACAGAAGCAGTAAAGCAAGTACAAGAGGTATTAGCAGTTAAAGAGGGACAAAAGAAAAGTAAAATACTTTTATATGCAGGTATAGGATTAGTAGCACTTTTGGGTGCTTATTTTGTATTTTCAGGCAATAAAAAATAATGATTAAATAATAACTAAATAATAATAACCAATAAACAAAAAAAATATGTGTAATTGTAATAGTAATTTTGACGGAATGGACGACTTTGACAACTTAGTTGATAGAGACGACAACGAATTTATGTTAGATGATGAAGAAACATTCTCTAACTACTCAGACCTTCACGAGGAAGACGAGGATATAGACTATGATGAGGGTGGTGTTCGTCAATATAGAGCAGATGGTGGTCTTGACTATGGAAGCGACTTTGAAGATGAAGCCTTTGAGGGTGGAAGTGGATATGAGCCAATCGGAGAAGAAAATAGATTAGCTTTCGCTTTTGACGGAGAAGAGGGAGACGGAGAATTTGACGATTTTTTAACAAAAAGAAGTAGAGCAAGAAGAAAACTAAGGAAAAAACTTCGTAAAGGTGGTAAGTCTCGTAAAGAAGCAAGAAAAGAAGCAGTTAAGTCTATTCCAAAACAAAAGTTAGGCAAACTTCTTTCTAATGCAGTAAAAGGAAAAACTGACCCTGAAACTAATTCTCTTCTTAAAAAATTAGAAGATAAAGGTGTTATTGATACTAAAAAAGACGGACTTGATAAAGTAGCAGAACAAATATCAAATTCAGTTAATGAAAATGTATCAGAGGGAACTCAAAATATGGGTACTGATACTCCTGTTTCTGATTTAACTAACAATCCTGTTACCCAAGCAGGTGGTGGTGGTAATAAGAAAATGCTAATGATAGTTGGTATTGGAGCAGTAGCTATCATTGGTGGGTACTTTGCGTTCTTTAGAAAAAAGTAGATAGTATTAGGTATGCGAAAACTACTTTTCCTATTTGGTATCGGTAGTTTAGGTGTTGGTGCTTATTTTTATTATAGAAGACAATTAGAACTATTAAAAAAAATAGACTATAAGGTTGCTGATATAAATATTATAGAAATGTCTCCACTTAAACTTGGGATAAAAACAATCTTAACTAACAATAGTGAGTTTACTTTTACTATTAGGGGTTATGATTTTGATATATTTATAAATGGAGAAAATGTAGCCAAAGTACAAAATGCTAAATTAAATCAAAAAATTAAAGGTTTAGGGGGTCAAAGCCAAATAGACTTTGTTACACAGGTAAGTAGTGGAATAGGAATAGGAAGTGGTGGTCTTAAAGGTTTATTGTCAGGTATTTTAGAAAATTTAGGAGATACTAATATAAAATTTAAAGGAAATATCAGCGTAAAAAGGGGACTAATAGAATTTTCAAATTATCCTGTTGATTTTTCGCTAAAATTAGCAGATTTTTTATAGTTTTGTATTTAAGTATAAAAATCAAAAAAATATAGACAAATATGGACTTAGAAAGACAAACCAAAAAGATTTTAAAAAACGCTATTGTTAGATATGCTAACGATAATAAAATAGAAACAAAAAGAATACAACTTCTAATCTATACGGATAACCCTGATTTAGAGCCGAAGTATAAAGTTCTTAAAGACAATAAGGAGTTAAAGAAAGTAAGTTTTAATGAAATATTAAATGTAAAATTAGATTTTTTAGGACGAGAAATTTTAGCAACTCCTTTTATAACTAATACTATTAAAAGGTTAATGAGAGAGAGTAATTGTGAATATAAAGAGGTTAATGTTTTGGTATATCTTATAGATAATGACGAAGATGTAAACCTTTTTTTCTTTGTAGGAACATTAGCTTCAAAACCTATAACTTTTAAATATTTATTTAACGAAATATAAAATATGGCAACAGATACAATAGTTTTTACAACACTTTCAGTAGCTTCAACTTCTACTACATTTGGTGCTTCCGAAACAGGTTACGCACTAAATTTTATTACAATTATAAATAATGGCACTAATGGTATTACAATTCTACAAGGCTCTGATAGTTTTGTTGGTAGTATGACTTTATCAAATGGTCAAGGAATAACATTTGAAGCAAGTAATAATGAAACATTACCTGAAATGAAAATAACCACAGGAAGTGGTACAACAAGCGTAAGTATAGCACATAATTAAAAATATATTATGAAAGTAGAATTTTTTTCAAGTTCAGGTGGTGGTGGTGGTGGAACAACTATAAGTTTAACTACAACAGGTACAAGTGGTGCTTCAACATTAAGTGGAACAGGTGTGTTAAATATACCAATTTATGCTGACGAAAATACAAATATAGGTAATACCAATTTAGTCTCAAATGCTACTACAAGAACTTATGGAATAGCAAATGGTGGAACTTTAACTTTTAAAACTTTTGCAGGAACTAATGCTTTGCAAGTTAATAATAGTGGAGATGTTGTTGTAGGGGGTGCAACTCCTTATACTATGCCTAATGCAAGAGGAACTTCAAATGAAGTTTTAGGGCTAACTGATAATAGTGGAAATGTAGAGTGGAGAACAATTACTCCCACTATACTTGTACCACAACAAACTTCAGCCGTTGCACATTTTTTAACTGCTACTACATTGGTAGCTAATAATGTATATGTTCCTCAGAAGTTAAGATTAGGTAGTTGGTTGCCTTTAGGTCTTAGTACCATAACTTCAGTAAATGCAGGTCAAGGACAACCTATAACATTAACATCACCTTTCCGACAACTAAGTAATACTAATATACGACTTGAAGGGACAATGAATATAAAATTTGCTTCTGATGTAGCAGGTACTTATGATTTTTTTATTATTAGAGTAAGTATGGCAACAGGTGTTCCAACAGGATTAACTCCTGTTGGTTTTACTTTATTAGGCACAAGTTTAATAGGTTTAAGAGAGGTTAGCGAATGGCAATGTTTAGAATTGAGTACAAGTTCAGTTTTAGTTAGTCCTTGTACTTCTTATTATTTAGGTATTGCACCTCGTCAATCACAAAGTGAAAAATGGCAATGTATAGCAAATTACACTCAATCATTTGAAGTAAATAATCAATTTTCATAATTATTAGATATGGAAAGTAAAGAATATAAAGAGTTAAGAAAGGATATGAGTAAAATAGAGAAAGATATTACGGCTCTACACAAAGATATATCAAAAATGTGTGAGCAAGTTGATAAAATACAATTAGCACTTGTAGGAGATACTAAGTTCGGACAAGACGGATTAGTAAAAATGGTAAAAAAACACGAAGTATATTTAGAGAAACAAAAATATATCTATGCTAAATTATATGGTGGTATGTTGGCTATTTCTACAATTACAACTTTAGTTATTAAATTTTGGGATAAGATATTTTAAATGAGTTATAGTGGAGATATAGCGTTAAGTAATACTTTTGATTTAACTATCAAAAACAATTCTTCTTCAAGGAAAGAAATATCTATGTTTGAGTTAGGTAGTGCTAATCCTAACAGAATTTTAGCTAATCCAACCATAGTAGTATCACAACCAAATTCAATATCAGATTATTGGGACTTAAATAATAATATATTATCTCTTAATGGAAATAACGAAGTAGTAATTGCGTCTCCTTTTACTTTTAGAATTTCTAAGTTTGGTGCTTCTCTTGATGTTACAGGTATGGGTGGTGGAGCAAAATTATCAGATAATGTTGATGCAATAAATACAAGACTTTCTTTATCATCTACTTTTGGTAAATGGGTAAGAATACAACTTGCTCCTTATTATACTAATCAAGGTGTTTTTAGAGACGATAGATTAGTTATAAGTGTTTTTTATTTTACTGCCGACCCAATTACAGGAGTAGATGATG
>TARA_R110002153_G_scaffold14940_2_pt1 | contig 10569 bp, 6 predicted proteins | sample TARA_R110002153 | Tara Oceans TARA_R110002153 (sample SAMEA4398193) | marine metagenome | biome: Polar Biome; feature: [SRF] surface water layer (ENVO:00010504); material: water (ENVO:00002006), including particulate matter (ENVO:01000060) such as... | depth 5 m
ATTTTGTCGACTACGGCAGATAAGCCATTGCCTCGGGATTCACTTAGATGTTTGCCTAAATGTAATGCCTCTAAATAATCAGTTAAGTTAAAAGCCAATATTTGACCGGCGGTTTTACCTGACATGGCTTCGAACAACACAGCCAATAAACCACGAACAATTTTACTGGCTGAATCACCTTCTAGTACAACTGTGCCTTGAAGCATACAACAGCGTATCCACACCTTGCTTTCACAGCCATGTACTGCTGCTGAATCCGTTTTGTATTGATCTTGCAATCTAACTAAACCTTTACCCGCTAACATCAGTTGTCTGTAGGTTTGATCCCAACTTTTTGCTTGTTTAATTGATTCTGCAATAGGGGTTAGATTGCCTTGTTTGGCTTCGAATACAGTATCATCAGCCGCTAGTTGATTGACAGAGTCATTTAATAAACTAATACATTCAATTAACGCTGTACCAAAAGTTTCAATCTCAGCACTGTTATTATAAGCCGCCAATGACACTCTAATAGTCCCATCGATACCTAGCACGTTCATCAAAGGCATAGCGCAGTGATGCCCTACTCTAACGGCAATATTGCGTTTATCTAACAACACCGCTAAATCGTACTGATCGACATATTGCACAGTAAAAGACATCACACAAATACTGTTAACCTTGTCACCCCATAACTTAACTTGTGGAATAGCAGTCAAAGTAGCAAGTAATTGCTGATACAAGCTTTGCTCCTGTGCCAGTATTGCCATTCTATTGTTTTGAATAAACTCACTAGCAACCGCTATACCCAAAACCCCAGCGATGTTTGGTGTACCGGCTTCAAATTTTAACGGTGGTGGTTGAAAGGTTGTGCGTTCGAAACTGACTTTTTCGATCATCTCACCACCTAGTTGATAAGGTGGCAATTGTTCAAGTAAAAGGTATTTAGCGTACAACACTCCAATGCCAGTAGGACCAAACATTTTATGGCCGCTAAACACATAAAAATCACAGTCTAACTGTTGCACGTTCACAGCTAAATGGCTGACAGTTTGGGTGCCGTCTATTAGGGTTAAAGCGCCCACTTCTTTGGCCTTAGCAATAATAGCTTCAATGGGATTGATGTTTCCTAGGGCATTAGATACATGACCTACAGCAACCAAAGAGATAGTAGAGTCAATCAGCCGTAATGACTCGTCTAGCTTTAACACGCCTTTAGCATCAACCGGCATCACCTTAAGTTCCAGTCCATGCGTTTGTGCGACTTGTTGCCAAGGAACAATATTAGCGTGATGTTCCAGCGCTGAAACAAGAATACTATTACCCGCTTTAAAGTGACCTTTAGCGAGTCCACTGGCCACAAGATTAATACTTTCGGTGGCACCTTTGGTCCATACAATCTCTTTGTGACTTTTTGCCCCAATAAATTTCTGGATAGACTTGCGCGATTTTTCAAACTGTTCAGTAACGCTAGCCGCCATCTGGTGACTAGAGCGATGCACATTCACCGTACGCTCTTGGTAGTATTGCTGGGTAATATCGATAACCGCCTGTAATTTTTGACTGGTAGCGGCACTATCCAGATACACACTTACTTGTGAGTTTAGGCTGGAAAAATAGGGAAAATGCTGACGTAATATATTAGATGCCATTACGAATTAAAATCCGTCATCGATAAATGCTGTTTAATACTCGGGATCACATCTTCTTGATGATGATTTACATACAGTAAAGTGGTACTGCCTTCGCGTGCTAACAATTCAATAAGAGCTAAGACTTTAAGACGATTAATATCGTCTAAGCCGTTACAAGGCTCATCTAAAATTAATAACGCGGGGTGTTTCACCATGGCTCGGGCAATCAATGCTATACGTTGATCGCCAAAGGATAATTCTTGAAAAGATGTCGCGGCTTGAGCATCTAATCCCATCAAGGTTAACCATTGTGTCGCTAATACAATTTGATTCTTGGTCGCTTGTTGATACAAACCAATACTGTCGTAAAAACCTGATAACACCACATGTAACAACGAGCAGTTCACCCGATAATCTAAATGAAACGCATTAGACAGATACCCAATGTATTGTTTGATTTCCCATATACTTTCACCACTTCCCCGCTGATAACCAAATACAAAAATATCATTTACATAACACTGTGGATGATCGCCAGTTATCAAATTTAATAAGCAGGTTTTACCTGAGCCATTTGGACCGGTCACTTGCCAATGTTGTTGCGCTTGAATGGTCCAATTCAAATTGCTAAAAATAATATTATCAGCGTAGTTCACCTTTGCATTGGTTAACTTCACCAGTGGTGCGTTTGCGTCTAAGGGATGAGGTGCAAAACTATCACTATCTTTATGTGGCAATACTAAGTCTTGTTGCTGCATATGTTGCAACTGGTTGATATCAGTAAGTTGTTCAGCCAGATCGTCACCTACTTGTTTCTGCCATTGAATACTCCCTGACTGCATCAATACAAGCTGCTGACAAAAACTCGGCACTTCACTTAAACGATTGAGCACTAGAACTAAGGTCGTTTGGGCAGTCATTTCTAGTAGTAGTTCATTAAAGTCAACACAAGCTTGGATATCTAAACCATCCCAAGGTTCATCTAAAATCAATAATTCAGGTTGGCTTAACAAGGCTTTGGCCAATAATAACTTTCGGGTTTCACCTGTAGACAATGCACGAAATGAACGCTGCAACATCCCTGAGAGTGAAAACACACTGCTCACGCGGTCCACTAAACCCTGCTCAATATCAGAAACCTTCAAACCTTCAAACAAAATCTCTTGCACTGTTGTGGGTATGGGAATGATATCGAGAATATCGGCGCAATCTTTTTGCTTTTCGGCCTCGATTAACGCTTGTTGCTGCTCAACCGACACCCAGGCAATACTTGAAGTCACTTGGCGTTGCCCTTCTACCAACTCTCCTTCACCAACCATTAAAGCCCCAAGAGCGGATTTACCACTACCGTTAGGACCTAAGATAACTGTATGTTGTAAGGTTTGTATGTTTAAAGACTCTATATTGAGATGATAATGACCATCTAACACTAGGTGACAATTTTCTAATAACAGCAGAGACATGGAATGATGACTATTTAGGTGAAGATATAATTAACTCTATGATATCAAAACTAAAACAAAAAGTGATATAAGCAATGTTTTCTAACAACGAATAAACCTTAGGTGGAATTAAATATAACCATTTAGTTATTTCCCAAGTCACTATTTTAGATGTGCTGTTATGTTTTACATGAATGGATGAGTTGATAAAGACTGCTACAACAGCTTTGCCGATTAGTGAGATATATTATGCATTTAGGGTTATTTACAGTAGCTAAAAATGGGATTAAATTAGTTTAATAAAAGTCATTAGCAATTTTAGTGTAAACCACTATTTATCTTCGTTTGATGGGAATGTACATTTCAAAATATGAATAAATTAGCCACACTTGGTCCCAAAGGGACCTTTTCCGAATCTGCCTCATTAAAATATATAACTGAAAACAAAACATCTCATGAAATTGAATATTTTAGTTCTATTAAACAAGTACTTAACGCCGTAGGTGATAGCAGCGACATTGCTGTTTTACCTATTGAAAATTTTTCGGAAGGTTTTGTATCTATAGTGTTAGATCATTTGATTAATAGCCAGTTAACCATAGTGTCAGAAATCCTACTACCTATTCAATTTTCCTTTATCAGTAATACTGTAGATTTAACAAAGATAGGAGAACTGTTCGTGCAGTTTGTGGCTGAAGGGCAATGTTCAGAGTTTATAGATACATTAGGCACCACTCATATCACTTCTACTCAAAGTAATATCGAATCTCTTAATAGACTTATTGATAAACCAATTAGTAGTGCGGCAATCGTGCCTAGTGATTCATTTGTTCACTCAGATTACAATACAGTAGTTGAGAACGTAAATGACTACAAAAACAATCAAACTCGGTTTTTGGCTTTATCTAAAGAGCCAATAGCAGTAGATATTAATACTCATTCCAACTGGAAAACCAGCTTAGTCGTTCATGATGATCACGATAGGCCAGGACTGTTAGCAGAGGTACTGACTTCATTTGCATCCAGAAAAGTAAATTTGACCTCCATTATTTCAAGACCAACAAAAGTTGAGTTTGGTCAATATAACTTCTTAATTGATATCCAAGGGCATTTTGCAGATCAAGCTGTCGCTGAGGCCATTGCGGAGATTAACAAAGTAGCTAAAGTAAAAAACATGGGATCTTATCCAGCAGCTAAAGTGTATTTGAAAGCAGCGGCTGGTTAAGGAGCTAGAATAAAAACAAAATTATTAGGCTAAAAACGTTTCGCGGTAACCAAATAGTCCTTGGCTGCCACCAGTGTGCAAAAACAGCTGATTACTATTGTGTTTGATAATACCTTTGCTACACAAATCCATGAAACCAGCCATAGCTTTCCCTGTATAAACAGGGTCTAACAATACCCCTTCAAGTTGTGCACAGCGGTTCACCGCAGTAATCATTGCCGGTGTAGGTATACCGTAACCTTCACCGTAATAATTACCATTGGTTACCACCTTACCCTGAGCTTCGTTAGGATTGATACCTAGGTAGGTTAATGTTTCTCGCAATAATCTATCAACTAATTGCTGCTGCTCTTCAGTAGAACGGCTAACTGCAATGCCAAGTACAGGTATATCGATTTTTGCGGCAATCAGACCCGCTAACAAACCCGCTTGTGTACCAGCACTGCCTGTAGCTAAAATAATTTGATCTAGCTGAATATTTTCAGCGCTTATTTGCTGTAAAATTTCATTAGCGCAGCGTAAGTAACCTAAACTCCCCACCACATTTGAGCCGCCCAACGGAATAAAATAAGGCTTTCGACCAGCACTTTTTAATGAACGTATTAAAGTCTCTGCATAGGCGCTACAATCTTCACCTAGGCTTACTGTATGAATTTTAGCGCCAAGTAAACTATCGAGTAACACATTGCCATTATTGTAATAATCCGTTTTGGGGGTGCCTGCTACATCTTCTAAAACCAATTCACAATCAAAACCAAATTTGGCAGCCGCTGCAGCAGTCTGTCTGGCATGATTTGACTGAAAACCACCAACAGTTACTAATGTATCAGCACCTTGGTGCTGTGCATCAGCAATCAAATATTCAAGCTTACGGGCTTTATTACCACCTCCAGCTAGGCCAGTACAGTCATCCCGCTTTATAAATAAATTGCAGCCTAATTCACTGGATAATCTCGGTAACTTTTCTAGCAAAGTGGGTGAATGTGTAATAATTGCCCGCGGGATCAGATCAAAATCTTGCATGTTCTTCACTTCTTTTAAGCTTACTTTGTTACGCAACATAACAAAATCAGTGTAAGTAAAATAGAAAAAAGGCCAAGAGGCCTTTTTATGTTGGAGAATATTACTCTAGTAAATATCCAGCATTAAAAACTAGAAATATACGGTCATCTAAGAACTAAGCCGTTTTAAAGAAACCCACTTCTTTATTTAATTTTTCTGCGAGTTTATCCAAGGCGATGCTTGCTGCATTATTTTGCTCTAACGAATAAACCGTTTTTTTATTTATCTCATCAATTTGCGCCATAACTTCAGTTATCGTGCTAATAACATCGACTTGCTGACTCGCAGTGTCAGAAACTAATGCTGCATTTTCAAAAGAGTTATTGGCGTTTTCTTCAATCTCTTGCAATAAACTCATCGCATTTTGCGTCTTAGTTTGACCATCTTCCACTTTAGGTAAAGTATTTTGCATCACTGTTACCGCAGTTGAAGTTTCTCTCTGCACTTCTTCAATGGTAGATTGAATTTCTCTGGTCGCTTCTCCTGTACGTATGGCGAGTTGCCTTACTTCATCGGCAACCACAGCAAAGCCGCGCCCTGACTCACCTGCACGAGCAGCCTCAATAGCCGCATTCAAAGACAACAGATTAGTTTGGTCAGAGATACTATTAATCACATTGGTTATGCCACCAATTTGATTAGTCAACTCTTCTAATTTACTGATTTGTTCTACCGCTTGAGCCACAGTGTTCGCCACATTCTGCATTGCATCTACGCTTAATGACATGGAGTCGATCCCATTACTTGCCCTTTCCACCATGCGCTTTGCATTCACTTTATTTTTGGCGGCGGTTTCTGCTACATCAACAATATTTGTCTTAATATCATTGAGACGGGTGCGTGTACTTACCGTTAACTGATCTTGCTCCTGAGCAAGCAATATTATGTCTTCAGAACCATTGGTGACAATAGTTGATTGTATTTTTAAATCATGTGAAGCGGCGGCAATTTCAAGCACTGTTTGGCGCAGACGATCCTGCATTTTTGCCATTGTTGCCAACATACTCACTTTATGGGCCGTACTCAGGGTTTGCACTAAATTACCCTGGGCAATCTGAGACAGTGATTCTGCGGCAACTGAGGGTTCAGCACCAAGAGATGATTTAATACTATTGGCAATAATATAAGCCACTAAAACTGCCAGGGCCAAAGCACTTAGCGTTAACACCAACATAATGGTTTTAAAACTAGAAGCATTGCCTAAAATATCATTGGTCGCCGCAATATTTTTCGTTTCTTGTAAATCAATAAACCCATTGATGGTATTTAGCCAATGCACAAAAAGTTGGCCACCACCATTTTTTAACAACACCAAAGCATCTTCGCTCGATTCACTCGTTTTGGTTTTAATTATGTTTTTGATTAAACGTTCGGTTTTTGTTTGTAAGTTATTGAGTTTCTCTAACAACAAGGTCTCTTGACTGCTAAATACAATTCCAGATGTCTGCATTGCTTGCATTTTTTTCTGGGATGACGCGTAAAACTCAGATAAACGATTAATATCATCAATATGTATTTTAATGTTTGCTGGATTTTCGGCAGTGGCGAGATCACGAATAGCAATAGCACGATCATGGACACTGCCACGATAGTTAATCGCATTGCGCTGCTTAACAACATTAACGTTAGTCATTGTTGTTAATGTACTACCGATCATATTAACGCGGTAAATACCCACCATAGTGAGAATTACCATAAGCAAAGTGACAACACTAAAACCAACAAGCAGACGCTTATTAATACTAAGATTATTTAATATATCCATTATCTTTCCAATGTGAAATAGGATGAATTAGGCCATCCAAAAATTAAGGGGGGTATATTTATTTTGTATCCTTTAGTGCCAAAGTGCTCGAATACAATGACACGCAAAAAGGCACGATATAGGTGAGCACAACCTTGAACCAATTTATCTCAGCATCACCTATTAACGCCTCTCCCTGGTTTATCAATGTCAGTATTGTTCCTACAAGAATACTTATAAAAATGGCGGTCTTTAGCTGCTTTTTGGTAACCCCTTTGCTTGCCTTCAACGTTTGTTCGATAGGTTTAGGTACATCAAAAAAATAACCTTGGGCATATTGCACACCGGCTCGTTTAAGTGTTTCAGCTTGAAAAACATCTTCAACTCCTTCACCTAAAGTTTTAATGTTCAACATATCTAAACGTTGTCGCGTAGCGGTGATTTCTTTTTCAATCACATCGCCCAATTCAATACGTCGAATAACAGTGATGCACAACTTTACTATCGCTGGCCGAAGGACCTCTGCGGTGCTGATATCGAAAAAACCGCAACCAGTATCATCAAGTAACACCTGAATCCCCATACTTTGCAGGCGTTTAACTGCCACAGTAACCTTATTCTGATCATCTAGAGGTAGATGTTCGGTTAATTCAAATGCCAACTGGCGGTGAAACGGGCATATCTGTGGTTCTAGTAATAATGCAAATAACTCATCACTGGCCAAAACTTCTGGCCCCACATTAATGGTCAAAAACTTATTATTGGGGAGTCGCGGTAAAAACGTTAAAGCCTGTCTAGCACAAGCAAACTCAATCTCTCGTGTTAAACCAAAATGTGTCGCCGAGCCAAATAACTTGTCGGCTCGCTCTACAACTGAACATTCGGGACCTCTAGTTAATACTTCGTAACCAACAATAGAGTTATTTTGCAAATCTACAATCGACTGCACATAAGTTTGCAACTGCTGTTTATCTAATATTTCTATAAATTCTTGGCGCGTGATATCACAATAAGGGGAGACTTGTTTATCAAAATTTTCTATCAGCAACGCATCGCTTATTCCTTCCTTCGCGATAGTTTCTTGGATATTATTTACGGTAAATTGACCAGGTTGTGCAACAAGGGTATAAAGTAATGAAAAATCGATTTTTCTACCACTACTCCCACCAAAATGCGCAATAAACATCTCTCTAAAATACTTTTGAGCGAGTGGTATCAACACAGTTTTTTGTTCCTGCATATCAAACATCACATCATCTACAGGCGCTGAAATAAACATAAAAAATGAATAGTCTGCGTAAGTAAATTCAGAAATGTTGGTGTATCTTGAAAACAAACTTTTGATTTGGGGTTCTATCGCCGCAACAAAACTTTCCCAAGCATTATCTACCACAATGTCGCCAAGAATACTTTCCAATATATCGGTGTTATTAAGAGATGCTGCAAACACAAATTGATTTCGAGGCATGATTAGATTCCTTATTATTTATTACTCTAGGCACTCTGCCATCGATTTAAAGCAAAAGAAGGAACTATGTTTTCAGTGAAAACTTTCACTACAGTAGATTTATTTTATTCATAATCTTAAGACACGACTTCTCGCAAAACGCCATTTTAGTTTAAATCGGGTTTTAATCTATTAGACTTAAGTAGCGATTGTAATGGTTGGTTAAGTAAACTGAAAAAGTTGTTATTTTTCCATCTGCAAATCGCACAATTTCATCGCACTGTAAACAACGCCTGACTTATGGGTGCCCCCACAGGTTTAAGTAGTCATAATGACTTATTTTGAAAGAGTAGCTTTCCCCAATGTTATGGACTATCGATATAGTCCAAATGACAAGCCTGATTTCGACCGCTAAGCTTTGCTTGGTAAAGAGCTTTATCTGCAAGGCCCATCATTTTTTTCATTGTTGGATTGCTACCACGAGTCGCTAGTGTTGAGCCAATACTACAAGTAATGCGAATATCAGCATTTGCAGATATAACGACATTACTGACGTTTGCTAATATTCGTTGCGTAATCTTTTCTAGTTCGATATTAGTTACACCTTGTAAAATAATCGCAAACTCCTCCCCACCTATTCGAGCATGAAAGTCCTGACTATTTCTCAGAGTTAGGTTAACGGCATTGACGACCGCTTTTAAGCACTCATCACCAATATTATGCCCGTAGGTGTCGTTAACACTTTTAAAGTAATCCAAATCATAAACTAATAATGCGACTGGCCAAGTGCATGTAGATTTTTCATTGAAAATTTCCTGACTAAATTCTTCAAAATATCGACGATTAGCAATTAAGGTTAATGAGTCCGTACGAGCTAGTTTATTTAATGTAACCGTTCTTTTTTTAACTTTTTGTTCTAGCTCGGTGGATAAATTATTTACTCGTTTTATGGTAATAAACATACATACCAATCCTATTACTGAAAAAGCAACAAAAATAACGTAAGCATACTGGACTGTATTTGTTAACTCTTCATCATCAGTGCTAAGGGGAATACTGATATCAACTGCTCCGCGCATATCACCTACTTGCCAATCTTTTTTTGGGCTATCAGGATGTGAGTTGTGGCAATCAACACAACTTTCTTCCATAAAAATGGCTTCAGCGTGTCGGAGAACATTATTTTTTCCGATCATTTCAACACGTTCAAATACTCGATTGTTCGAGTTTAGCTTTTGTAATGCTTCGATTTGAAAACTATCTTGTGGCCCGGCATTACTCTGCCTACTGCTAAAAGGATAGTTACTAAAAGTATGCAGTATCAATCCATTATCGGGATCTGATATCGCTACGCCTAATTCAATAGCAAATGTTGCAGGGTTTGGAATGGCATATTGTTTTCCGTGATACTGTGCCTGCACTGAGATATCGGGGTGATCACGTAAGGCCGCAACAGCATCTTGGCTATAAGAAATTCTAGCCTGATTAATCGTTAAAGCCAAAACACTTGCTGTACGAGCAGCAAGGGCTGTAGAGGCAGAATATTGCAGCTTTTTAATGGCGATAAGCGAAATGACAGCCATTAGCATAAAGAGTAAGGTAAAAGTAGTAATTGCTTTAGTGTGAGAAAATGTCATTGCTTAAATAATTATAAAATCAATTGCATAAAAATTAATTATACCACCAGTAAAACACATGTTGTGACGTATCCACTACCAAAATTTATTAGGTCATTCCCTTTATCAAGCCACCCATAATAAAATTTTGAGTCTAGCCCAAATATTAAATATCAATTTTCTGCGTTCAAATGGTTTGGATTGATTGGGGTATGAGACTAAAGGGAAAGTTTCAGCTTGTTCGGTGAGAACAATTGGCTTTTACCGTTTTTTTAGGCACAACTGTGCCTTATCGTTGATAAGTTACCTGCTTTATTAAGATTATGCGCAGCGTAGCAGGGCCCTTGCTTTACCCATGCCTCGAATGCGTTGGTGGCCTGTGTGCGCTTTAAACTGGTTCATCATCATTTCTGCCCCTGC
>TARA_R110002153_G_scaffold188226_1_pt1 | contig 10568 bp, 4 predicted proteins | sample TARA_R110002153 | Tara Oceans TARA_R110002153 (sample SAMEA4398193) | marine metagenome | biome: Polar Biome; feature: [SRF] surface water layer (ENVO:00010504); material: water (ENVO:00002006), including particulate matter (ENVO:01000060) such as... | depth 5 m
TAGAAGCTGAGACTACTATTCCAGATCCAGTTAAAACTGATGCGGATGCTTTAGTTAAGGGTGCAGGCCCTGCTCCTAAGAAGGATGCACCTCCAGAAGAGAAGGAAGGATTCCTTAAGAAACTTTGGGGTGGCATGAAGGATATGTTTAAGGAAGGTATGGAAGACCCAGCTTTCCGTAAGACACTATTCGCTTATGTGGGTTCTAAAGCCTTAGGCTACGATGGTGTTACCTTTGCTGGTCAAGTGTTAGAGAATGAGTGGAAAGTCCAAGCTGCTGAAAGAAAGCAAGAGTTTGAGCTTGAGAAGATATATGGTAAGGAAGGCTTAGCTACTATTAAAGCAGAGAAGAAAGCTAAAACCATTGACCCCTCTAAGGTAGCAACTATTTACGACAAAGAAACAGAGACAAACCTTACAGGTGCTTTCTCTGCTGACGGTACAATGGTTCGTCTTGATAATGCTGGCTTCTATGAGTCCTTAGGTATAGAGCCAGATGCAAATGGTGTATACCCTGTACTTCCTGTTGCTAATGTAAGAGCAGCTCAAGGTGGTAGTCGCTTTAGTGTAGGGGTTGGTTTAACTGGTAACGATGTTATTTCTGGTATAAGAGATAACATAGACCTTGATGTTGACAATGCTATTAACACTTATGTTAGCAACCAAGGACTTGAGAGTGCTGAAGAGAAACAACTAACTGCTAAACTTAACGCTGCTATAAACGGCACTGTAAGAAATGGAGCTGCTAGAGCATTTAAATCCTTTTACCCAGCAGGCACTGACTTTAGTGACTTTAACCTGCAAGAGGTTTCTACTAATGCAGTTCAAAAATACATTCAGTCTGTGGCTAGGGGTATGGAAGGTAACTCTAAAAACCTTGCAGCCTTTATGGAAAAAGAAAGACTTAAGGTTGAGACTGAGTATTCAGTCAGCCCTTCTTTCTTTAAGGTTGTAGGAGATGACTCTGAAGATGCTATTGGTGGCGAATCTTGGTCTAAAGCTACAGCTAAAGTTAAGTACTTAGCTAGTGCTTTTGGTAAAGAAATAGGTGCTAATAAAGCAGTACCCAAAGTAGCTATGTGGAGTAACTTAGAAAGACTTTACAACAAGCAATCTGAAGAAATGGGACCTGAGTTTAAAACCTTTTGGGAATCTGAATCAGAAGACTCTGCTGATAAGAAAGGACAGGGGGCATCCCCCGCTTTACTTTGGGTTATGTCTATGGATAGAAATAAATCCGCTACAAGCTCTAAGTACTTTGCAGGAAGCATGCAAGACGTAATAAATAAAATGAAGTAATTATATTAATCATAGGAGAAAGTCGGAATGAGCGACAAGATTAAAGCTACAGATGAAGAATTACAAGAGGTAGGTTTGCTAAAGAGCGCAAGTACCGACTCTAATCCTACAGTTGATAGTACGGTGGACAAGGAAGTCTACTATGGCTCTGACGCTATAGCACAGGTAGAGGGTAACATTGGTCGCCCACTTACTTATGCTGAGAAGAGAGTCGTAGAGGAAGAGGGGTACGTTGCTACCCCTTATACCGACACTAAGGGTATTACTACTCAAGGTGTAGGTCAAACTGGTCAGTGGATTGAAGCAGGTTTTGAAGCTGCATTTACACACCACGTTGATAGAGCCAGAACAAGAATCCCAAACTTAGATGAATACCCTGAGGACCTTCAGGCTGAGCTTATACAAGCTGAGTACCGAGGAGACCTTGGACATTCACCTACGTTTCTAAAACTACTTAATCAAGGTAACTACGCTCAGGCATCTCAGGAGTTCCTTGATAACAATGACTACCGTAACTCAGAGGTAACTGGCTCTGGTGTGCATAAGCGCATGAAGAGAGTCTCTGATGCTGTCTCAAGTTACGCAGAAAAGAGGAGAGCAGTTCCTGAGGCTGCACCCTCCGAAGCCGACTATGACATCGGTGACTCAGGATATAAGTTTATTGATGGTGATACTTTCCGTAATAAAGAAACTAGCGAGTCTGTTAGGTTTGAAGGGATAGACATCGAGGAAGTTGAGAAGGTCCTTAAGGATAAGGGCTACATCATGGGTGAGTCTGGTGGTCAGGTAGCTAAGCAGTACATTGCTTCGTTAGCTAACCGTTACGGCTACACTAAAGTAAAAGTAAAAGATGAAGATGCTGGGTATGGCCGTAAGGTTGGTGACCTAGTAGACGAGGAGGGTAACTCTTTCCAGAATCTTTTGATATCCTCAGGTATTGCTAAGCCTACCCTTATTGGTAGAACTACTAAGACTATGAGCGATGATGACTACTCACGATACTTACATGGAGTAGCTGATCGGTCTATTGCTGATCCGTACAGAAAGAAGAGTGACATAGAGATTGCTTCTCAGATTATTAAGGCGGCTAGCCTTGAGAGTACTGGTGGAGAAATCATAGCTAAGAAGAGAGCCTTGAATGAAGCAGAGTACTCACTCATGCCTGACTTCTACACTGATGTAGTTATTCGTAACAACAATGCTACATACGAGAACAGAGCTATACACCCCTTCTCCCAGTCTTGGGACTCTGCACTTACCATGGTTGGTAATGCATTTAAGCAAGTAGGTGTAATGGCTGCTGATGTAACAGGCTTTGAAGAGGCTGAGGCATCACTTCTGGGCAGTATTGACTACTCAAGACAGCAACTATCTGACAAACCTAAAGTACGTTTAGACTACCGTGATGTAAACTGGACAGACCTTGGGGAGATTGGTGAGTTTGTGGGTGCTAACCTTGCAACCTCTATCCCTTTTATGGGGGTGACTATCGCTTCTATTGTGGCTGCTCCTTTTACATACGGAGGTAGCCTTAGTGTTCCAGTAGCTATGTATTCAGGTATGATTCTGGATGAAATGCCCGGAGAGCAAGACCAAAAGAACTATGGTGTTGCTATTGTAGGCGGTGGTATAGCTGCTGCACTAGATGTCTTTGGTGTCAAGGGTGCTGCAGGTCTTATTAAACCTTCTCAGTTCCTTACTAAAGAGGGTAAAGAATCAGCTATCAAGTTGGTTATGAACTCTACAGGTACTGCAAGGGCAAGAGCAGTGTCGATGTTACCTTCTGATAAAGTTGGTAATGCATTGCGAGTAGGTCTTACTAGAGAACAAGCTGCACTTGCACTACAGAAAATGACTAAGAGACAGATTGTTGGGTATGCAGATGACGTAGCTAAGTTTACAAAGTTACAGCTAACCAAAGGTGCTGTCTTAAAAGACTTATCTAAGCGATTGGCACAGGGTGCAGCATTCGAGGGAAGCACAGAGATGCTTCAGGAACTGACAATGTACACTGCTGCAGTCATAGGCTCAGAGAAGTCTTGGGACTTTGACGAACTACAACACCGAATGACTAATGCTGTTATAGCTGGTGGGCTTATGGGTGCAGGTTTTTCTTTACCCGGTGGTGTTTGGGAAGCAGGTCAGTGGCGAGATGCAACTGTTGCTATGTCTGAGTATGATGGCAGGTTTGATGACGCTGCTGATACATTCCGTTCAGAAGCTAAGGACCCCGAGACAGGACGTGTAGCTGATCTTAGTGAGATTATTGAAGAAGAGTGGGCTGATACTACTAGAGCTAAGAGTAGCCCTAAGCCTAAGAAACCTAAAAGCGACATGGATGAGTACGATCAGATGCAACAAGCTGACGTAGATGCAGAGGCAGTCGAGGACGTAAAGTTCTCCGATAGAGCTGATGCTGGTCAAACAGACTATGATGCTAAACCTACCTCACAGTCCCTAAAAGACGGTCTAATGGACCCTGCGTTTACCCTTAGGGATGCTAGGGATACTGTCTTTACTATCGAGAGGCTGCAAAAGAGCAAGACTCTGAGACGTTTATACGATATGCTTGGTGGTAAGTCTACCAAAGTACATGCTGGTATTGACTTTCACTCAGATAAGATGCTTAACTTTGAATCCTTTGAACGAGTAATACCTGAAGTTAGAGCTTTGTATTCTGCTTTTAAACTAGACGGTAGAAGATCTGGTGCTAAGCGTGAAGCACTGTCTGCTCTTGTGTATGATTTTTATAATGTACACATTAAACCTGTAACAGAGAAGCAAGATAACAACCAGACATGGATAACTGGTGACTCTGTTATTGCTATGATTGATTGGGACAACCTAAAGCCTGAGTTTCAAGAAAACTCTGCAGCTCTTAAGGACCTTATTGATAGACTGTATCAAGTAGACCGTAAGATGTATGAAAGCGTTACTCTTGCGCAGGCACGGGCTAACATACCTCCTATTGGGGACCTTCAGGATCACATCTTTAGAAGTAAAAGCTTTTTAAAGTCAGCTATTTCTGCTAACAAAGAAAAGTTTATTAACCTTCTTATGTCAGAGAAAGGACTGAATGTTGAAGAAGCTAATGCTGTTACTAATGCTATCTTGGATAACCCTGAGATTAACACACTAGACGATGCATTCGACTTAACTAAAGGTGGTATAAACCCTAAGACACACAAGCGTAGATCGTTAGATATTGCAGATAACAACGCTTTTTCTGAGTTCTTTGAGAATAATCTCTTTGATAACTTAGAAAACTCTATGAAGTCTGCAGCTCGATACACTACTATGACTAAGTTTGTTGGACCTAATAGTTCACTACTTACCAGTATGTTTGATAAGATACAACGAGAGTTTACCGAAGGGCTTGAGGAAGAGTCTGCTGATGCAGAAGTTGCTAACGCTGATGTCAATGACATAGCAAGGCTTACTCGAGATCTTATTAACGCTGACTCTGGTAACTACAAACGTATTGAGAGTGACGTACTTAGGGGTACTCAGAAAGCATTGACGCTTACTGGTGTACTCACTATGCTTGGCCTTGCAGCCCCTATGTCTATTGTTGAGTTTGCTTTGACACCTGTAGGTGTTGATGTAAAAACACTTAACAAGAACGTAGGTAGCTTAGGTATGATCTTAGGGCGTGAGCTCTTTGAGTACTTTGCAGAGGTTGGTAGGCTTACGGGCATTGCCCCACAGCGTAGTAGCTTTGAGACTAAGATTAAAAGTAGAAATAAAAAGGACACAGATGTACGGTTTGTTGAGTACAATGACCCTGCAGGTTTGAATAGAAGGGTAGGTTACGGTGACGCTAGGACAGGTCAGGCTCAGCTAACAGGTGTTACAGAATTTAACAAGTTCACTAAGAACCTTATGGATGCATTCTTTAAGGTGATTGGTTTGAATGCTGTTACTAATGCAACACGTACTCTCCGAGCTTCTTTCTTTAATGACTTCTTAATCAGAAACTTAGACATACTACACCAGCAGAAGAACGAAGGTACAGCTGACACTAACGAAACTCGAGAAGCCCGAAGGTTCCTCGAGAAGATGGGTGTACCGCCTGACAGGATGTTAGATTTGTCTGAGCAGTTACTAGTAGCTGAAGGTAACCCTAGCCCTAAGTTACAAGCAGATTGGGAAGCACAGTTTGATAACGGTTTGTTTAACTTTATCAATGAAGCTGTACCTTTACCAGATGCTATGGGTAGACCTTTGTTCTACAGTGATCCTCACTACGCTATGTTTACGCAGTTCCAAGGTTTTATATCTAAGTTCACAGCGCATCACATACCAAGACTGTATGACCTAGTTAAGAGTGCAACTCCAGGGTTTAAGTACTCTACGTTTGCAACTTTAATGTCTATGCTGTTGCTTGGTTATGCTGCTCAACACTTGAAAGACCTTATTAAGTTTGGTGAGTCTTCACCTTACTTAGAAGATAACGAAAAGTACCTCAGAGCCCTGTATAGTTCAGGGTTACTAGGTACAACTGAAAGGGTTATTAGCAATAACATGCTGTTCCCTTTGTATGAAGATAGAAGTAGAACTATGGGTGAAGCTATCTGGAACTTCGGTACTGGTGAAGCGCCTTCTTCTGCTATCTTTGAAAACGTTTATAAACTAGGGCATGGTCTTATAGAAGGTGACTCAAGAGCTACTGTTAAATCAGGTGCGAGTCTTCTCCCTTTAGGATCACCATTCAAACATCGTATCTACGATAGTATGGTACAAGCCCAATGGATAACAGGAGATAACTAATGGCTAAAGGCCCAAGAGTAGTAGGTCAAGTCTTTGAAACACCGCAAGACGTAAAAGCTAAGCAATACGACTTGATACAAAACTTAGAGCAAGATGCTCCTGCCATTCCCAAGGATGAAGAAAAGGGGCGGGATGCCCCACTTATTAGTACAGCTACAGAGGCAGAGCTTGAGTCTGTAGGTTTATTAAAAAACCCAGTAGACTCTTTAGGCTTATCAGCTAAAGATAGGCTTGATGCTACAATTGCTGCGACAGAGACTGCCCATGAACAGGGTGCTACTTCGGTAGGCACAGCTGATGCTCTTAAGGAAACTATAGAAACTGCAGGAGCTCCTGTAGAAGAACTAAGTCCTGAGCAACAAGCTCAAAGGGAATCTGAAAAGGTCCCTAGCCTCCTTAGAGCTAACGGTTTATCTACAAACTTAGATAACATAGTTACTCAACTAGGACCTTACACTGGTACTAGGTTGGCAGCTACAGTGAACACCCCATTGGCTTATGATGTAGTGAACCTTAGGTTGGATTCGTTTGACAATGTAGCAGCTGACGTGGATGTAGGTACCGATAAGTTTGAAGAGACTATTGAAGCTAAGGATAAGGCTAAGCTAGAGAGCTCTAAAGATAAACCTATGATGATGAGAAAGGACAAAAGTTCTTTAATCTTAACACCTCAGAATATCTTTACTTCTAAGAAAGCTTTGGGTGGATTGACTAATCGTAGGTCAGTTGAAGGTAGTGAGCAGGTAGCTGGTATCAATAAAAAGTTTAACCCTGTAATCTCTATGGCGGTTGAAGGTTTTATGCTAAACCAAGCTGCTGCTAGAGAAAAGATAGCGACTAAAGAAGAGGATACCTTTGACCCTGCGGTAGTAGATGAAGCAGATGTTAGTATGTCTCGTCTTGGTCGTGATAGTTTCCAACAACTTCGTAGAGTTATAGCAGACATGGAAGGCACAGATACTGATGAGTATGTGCAGGACTTCCGTAACCTTACCCCTGAAGCCTTTGAGTTAATCGGTAAGTCTTTGATGGCTTACTACCAAGCAGTTAACCCACGCATGGTTAATAAGGTTAACATGGGGCCTGAGGGCGGTGAGTCTCAGTACGTGTTGACACCATTTGGTGAGCAGGTTCTAAGGCAAGAAGCTGGTAATGTATCTGTACCAAACTTTAACAAGCAGTTCTTATATGTACCACCAACTGAGGGCAGATACCAGTACGAGAGTAGCTTACTTCCTACTAGATCTGGAGCTAACCCTAACCCCGTACCCGAGGAAGTAGAAGAAGCCATTCATAACTCTTCTCAGGTTATGAGTGTTATTGATAGCAGAAGAGGTGTTCTTTTTGCAGCATTACAATCTGCAGCTGTAGCTACTAACCCGGTTATCTTTGGGCCAACTTCAGAAAACTTTACTCACAACTTAGTAGAGCAAGGTAGTGAGCGTATCAATAAGGTTATGCAGATTGGTCAAAAGCAGGCAGCTAAGCTTGAAGCTATTAACCTAGAGCTAGAAGACATAGCTAATAAGTTAGCCCTTAGACCTACGAACGCTAAAGATTTAATGTACAGGAGGGAAGTCTTACTTCAACAAAAGGAAGCTGTTGAAAAGGTTAGAGCTAAATATACTCCAGCTGCCCAGTATGCACTTATACCAGAGCACAACCCAGAGTATTTAGTAAAGCAAGATGAGCAGGGTAAACCTATTATACCTGTAGCAGGGAGCGAACTACGACCAGCTTACTTTAGTTTTGTAGCAAAGCACATGGAAGTTGCTGGGATGCTAGGTCAATATTCAGGTAAACCTTTTTATCATACCTTCAACAATCAGTCGGGAACTCATAGGTTTAATGTTATTCAGAACAATAGCTTCCAGACTAACCACATGATGCGTAATATCATTGGCTCTGGTGTTAAGTATGTAATTAAACCCGGTAGTAATACTACACAGGAAAGAGCATTGCTTAGGGGCTTTGGTCACATGTTCTTCGGAGCAGAAGGTTACATGGCTGAGCCACAGCTTAAGGCTGCTAAGGATAACATTAGACTTCAGAGTCCACGATACAAAGCTCTTGTAGGGTTGGGTGATAAGCTCATTCAATTAACCAACAGCTTAGACCCTAAGGGCATTGTTCAGGGTTTCAAGGGATTAAAGGTAACCCCTAAGGGTGTTGTGGGTATTGATAGGATTTCAGATACTTCTATTGTTAGTAAGGTTAACGCAGACCCTGAGCTAAAGGCTTTGTTTGATTCGTTAAGTAACCAGAAGGACTCTCATAAGCATAGCATACAGTTGCTAGACTACATGATGGCACTAGCTGATTACAGTAGGTCGCTTAAAGAAGGCAAGCCTTTCCATTCTTCTGTTAATGCTATCGAGATTGATGGTATTTCTAACGGACTTACAACTATGCAGGCAATGTTGGGTAACATCAGCGCTATGTACAGGGGTGGTTTGTTGAGAGCTGAAGGAGAGGAGCGAGTGCTCGGGATCTTTAAGGATATTGAAGAGGCTGAAGCTTACCGTGGTAAGTTACGTACTAGTCTTCAGGTTAGAATGGAAGGGTTGTTAAACGGCACATTCGGAGGTCTTACTCTTACTGATAACAGACTTATGAAAAAGTTTAAGTATGGCCCAGAGCAGTTACCTCTTATCAATGAGATAATAACTCTTGCTATTAAGGATGATTCTAACTTCCTTAAGCCCCCCTTGATGACCTTCCCTTATGGTCAGGAGCTACGTAACTTGGTTGGTTCTGCAAGAGATACTATTATTGCAAGCCCAGAGCTATCGACCTTAGCTAATGAGTTTGGCGGTGTTACTAACACAGCTGCGTTCCTTAATGCTGTTAGAGAGCCTGCTCTTATTGAAACTCTTGGTGCTGACCTAGTAAACTTTGCAGCTATGGCTAAGCAAGCAGCTAACGTTTCAGCTATGTTTGGTTTACCTATAGAAACTGTGAGCCCTGCGGGAGGAACTATTAGCTTTGGTGGTAAGTCTTACATAAGAACTGGTAGGGAAATTAAACCTAGGATACTTAGGACTAGAGTGAGAGAAGCTGTCGAAGAAGGTGTTACGTACAGAGAGGCTAGTAAGGCATCTGCTACAACTATTCTGCAGAGACAACTAGCAGCTGCTAAGGAAGCAGGTAACCTTGATATGGTTAGAGCTATTGAAGCTAAGCTAGGTAAGGGTTCTACCTTCAGTGCTAAAAGTACTATTGCTGAGAAAGAAAAGTTCTTTGACCCTACTGCAGAAAGAGGTGGACGCATGGGTGCTGTTGCATCTGGGCAGATACTACCTTCTCTTGCACAGTCTGTAGATGGATCTACTATTGCTCAGTTGTTTTCTAACGAAAGTATGAACGGACTTAACAACGAGATTGGGGGTGACCCTTACATACTACCTATCTTTGATGCTGTTATTACTGACCTAGGTTCCTTTGAAGCTGTAGAAGAAAAGATTAATCAGATCTTCTATCGGAACGTAACTCAGAGCAAGATGCTTGATGGTTTAAACGAAAGCTTAAACAACAACATCAACGCTGGTGTTAAAGTTTACAAGCAGATGGCAAACTCTAAAGGCAATGAAGCTATTGATGAAGTCTTTGATGGTGGTGTTGCTGATATGGTTGTTGATTTACTTGAGAAGAACTTCAGAGATGAGGATGGTAGGATGGTAGGGCCTGCTCAGTACCATGTTAATAAGCTTAAGCTGAAAGGTAAAGAGAAGATTAACGTTGACAGGACTTACAAGAACTTGTTTGAAGCTCAGATGTACTTGATGAATAACCTATACGGAGATTTACAAAAGGAATTTGGCACTATGGTTTCATTAGCTAAGACTAGAAACAAACAGCTACAAGCTAAGGTTGCAAAGGAAGAGCAGAAGATAATGCAGTATGAGATGGATCCCGGTATTAACGTGAACTTCTTAGGCTTCTTACCTTCTAACTAATAACTATAAAAAAAGAGGGACCCGTAAGGGCCCCTCGGTATTACTATTGAACCCCTTTATTGGGGTTCTTTTTTTTGTACTCTGCTATGTTAGCACGACCACGGTTAGCTAGCTCTGTTGACATAGCTTTAGCTTTCTCTTCACCGTAACCTTGGTCTACATACTCAACAAAGTTGTTAGCTTCAATGCGCTTTACGATAGCCTCATTGATCTCTGGGGTGTACGCTAAGGCTGGGTCTAAGCCCAGCTCCTCTACGTAATCCATATCATCAATGCCTTCACCGCTTAAAATATTGTGTGACTTATTACTCATTACCCTACCTCGTCGTATACTTTACCAATGGAGAGGTTAACAAAGGGCACTAGAACTATCATACCTTCCATGCACATTGCCTTAACATCTCCTGTGTTATTGTTCATTGTCCATACAGGCCGTGAGTCTACAAACTCAAGGTCCATACCAACACCCATTCTAAAATCTAGACTTATAATATAATTACCAATACCAAAGTTCATTTATTTATCCTTAACGAATATGCCATCA
>TARA_R110002153_G_scaffold6556_16_pt1 | contig 10560 bp, 3 predicted proteins | sample TARA_R110002153 | Tara Oceans TARA_R110002153 (sample SAMEA4398193) | marine metagenome | biome: Polar Biome; feature: [SRF] surface water layer (ENVO:00010504); material: water (ENVO:00002006), including particulate matter (ENVO:01000060) such as... | depth 5 m
CACCAGTAAAATGGCAGCTAATACATAAGGAGCCCATGCACGACTCATGGACATAGATATTTTCTTTTGCGATGCCAGAAGTGGCTCACTGTCATCGTTTCTGTCGGCTTTAAATCCCCAGGCTTTTTTAGGCACTAAAAAACCTATTTTCACCGCACTTATTACTAATACTAAACCAATGAGCCCACCGATAATTGACGGGAATTCAGGTCCTAATAGATTCGCAACAACCCAGGCAGGAAAAATGAACGCAAGGCCGGAAAAAATTGCAAATGGCCAAAGTGCTAAACCTTCCTTATAAGATTGATTTTCACCCCAAAACCGAGTCAGTATGCTGACCATTATCAGAGGAATAAATATACCGACAAATAAATCAATGCTGACTGCCGTAGTTGCAATATCTTGTAATTGGCTTGCAGAAACTTCAGATAAACCCCGTTTAATGCCCACCAAAACTGGAGTGCCAACGGCACCAAAGGATACCGCTGACGAGTCAGCAATTAATGCTAAAGACACCGCGGCAAGTGGATTAAAGCCCAGCGCAACCAGCAAAGGCGCACAAATGGCTGCTGGAGTACCAAAACCCGACGCCCCCTCTAAAAAACTACCAAATAACCAAGCAATAATAATGAGTTGAATACGACGATCAGGTGTTATATCCATAAAACCTTGTTTAATAACGTCAATTGCGCCACTTTGCGATAACGTTTTAAGTAAAAATATTGCACCGAAAACAATAATTAAAATTGACGCTGCAATGAACCAACCTTCAATGATAGAAGCGGTTATTTGTACAATAGGAACATGCCAAAATAAGTGACTCATCAAGGCTGTGATAGCTAGACTAATGCTCATTGCCTTCATTGCCGGCCAACGCATTATAATCAGGAAAACAAGTACAGATAAAACAGGCATTAACGCTGTTATTGTTTGAAATAATGTCATTTGAAATCCAATATTAAATAACTAAGACTTAACTGATAAATGCTTGATAAATGGCTATATGATTAATGACAAATACTTTTACCCGTCGAAAAATCCATGCCATCAAAATCAGTACAACTAAAGCCATTATCAGATTCAGTGCATGATGGTTCTGCCCTAAGTTCCTCGCAAAGTTCTCGATTGTGCTTTTTCCAAAACATGCCATCCAAGATAATACCTAGAGCAATTAAGAATAAGCCGACTAAAGTAAGGTATCTAAATTTTTCCCAAAAAAGCCCCAATACCGAAGATACAATTGCAATTAAATAACCGAGACTTATCATCAGGTAATACCCAGCAGTACTTCCAGCTAAGCCGAATATTATTCCAATTCCGAAAACAGGAATGGTTAAAATTAACAACACTAAAATAACTATGTTGATTTCTTTCATTTAGTAAGTCGCCAATTTTATCCCTGAATTAATGTATGACGGCCCTAAGTAGAGATGTACTTATACGTACTAGCATAAAGGAGAGTTTTATTTACCAGTAAAGTTCTCCAACCTGAACTCACCTCAACAACCTCTCTGACAAGCCACTGCCCCGCACACACTGCTGCCCCAAACTCAAACTCAACGCCTTACTCTCTCCAAACAACCCAAACTGCTTCTTAGCACGAGTAAGGCCAGTATAAATTAACTCCCTATTCAACCCCCTGCCCTGATTATTAGCCGTAATAGGCGGCAAACATAAATAAACCGATTCAAACTCAGACCCTTGGCTTTTATGAATAGTCATAGCGTACAAAGTTTCTAAACTAGGCAAACGACTAGGCAACAAACCTCTGAGCTCACCTTCGGGTGTCACAAACCAAACTTTGGTTAAAGAAGTATTGTTAGGGTCTGGCATAACTATGCCCACATCACCGTTAAACAACTTAAGCTGGTGATCATTTTTCGACAACATAACCGGTCTGCCAACATAGAAGTCTTTGCTATTATCTATCAGGCCTTGTTTGTGCAATTCGCTCTCGATCAAAACATTTAGCTGGGTTACGCCCCAATATCCACTCTTTTGGGCGCATAACACTTGTTGTTGATGCAAATATTGAAATGCTTGGCGTAAATCACCTTGTTGTATCGCTTGAGTGTATTGTTTATAAATAGGCAAGAGTTGCGTGATAAGTGTTTTGAGTATTTCACTAGCCACGGTTTGTGGTGAAGTTTGCGTAGGTTGATACCAATTTATGTCGCTAAACTGATCGTTATTTAACAAACTAAGGCATCGCGCAACCTGCCCTGCTTTGACCTGTTTAGCTAATTGCCCGATACCGCTGTTTTCGCCAAATCTATGGCTTTTGATTAACCTGACCACATTGTCTTGGATAACACTTTGATCAGTCGTTGCAGTGGTAACAACTTCCAAATTAGGTACACAGAGCAACTTTGCTAAATGCTGCTGCATAATTTCGCTAAACGCCATCAACGTATTATCGAGACTTTCACCTTTAGAGTGTTCATTTTGTAAATGCTTATCTTGAAAGTGACTGGCAGCACAGATATCTGATAAGACACTGCCTGTTTCTACCGAGGCGAGTTGGTCTTGATCGCCTAACAAAATAATCTGCGCATCTTTTGGCAGTGCTGCAAATAGTTTTGCCATTAGCGGTAAGTCGACCATTGATGCCTCATCAAGTACCAGCACATCCAAATGTAATGGATGATTGGCGTTGGCTTTGAAATAGGGGCTTTGTGGTTTAGCGCCTAATAAGCGATGAATGGTTTGGCACTGTTCCGGCAGATTTGTTTGCAAAACAGTAGGTAATTTTTGTTTTGCGGCGCTGATGGACTCTGTCAATCTTGCCGCGGCTTTACCTGTTGGTGCTACTAATTGTATGTTTAGTACTTTGCCCTTTTTAGCGGCGAGTCCTTGTAATAACGCCAGCAGTTTTGTGACTGTAGTGGTTTTACCTGTGCCCGGCCCACCAGTAATAAAACTCAGTGTTTGGCTGGCTGCAATACATACCGCTATTTTCTGCCAATCGAGAGATGGCTGTTGTTCTTCGAACAAATCACTTAATAAAATCTGCGCAGAAGCAAGATCCAAGTCTAGTATTTTAGAGGATTTTTCTCTGATGATAGCCGCAAGTTGCGACTCGTATTGCCAATATCGCTGCAAATAGAGCTTACCGTTTTGCAGCACTAGCGGTTTTGCGGTGTTTTCATCTAAGTTAATGACAGTTGCAGCCATGTTCGCGAAAGTACGTGCTTTTTCTAGATAACTTTGCAGTATTTTTACTTCTGGAAAATGATATATACCTAAAAATGGTTGGCCTAAACTTTCTAAGTTAATACAGCTATGTTGTTCACCTGTTTGGGCGCTTACATAAGCCGCCAACATAGTTAGGCATTCTCTATCTGAATTATCGAGAGCTGACTCTTCACTATAAACAAAATCGGCAAAGGCCATATCGATAGCGCGAATTTTTGACATCTTAAGTAATTGCTCAAGGGCGTCTTTTAAGGCTGGATTGTTTTGCACTTGCATCAACATAGCTGGCTTACCATAAGTCTAACTGTCCTTGTTGTTGAGGCTCTTCATCGGGTTGAGGCTTTTCATCAGGCTGAGGCTCTTCATTAAGCTGAGGCTCTGTTTTCGCCGACGGCTTACCAGAGAACAAATCATCTAATGCTTGGATCATTGATTTTTCAGGTAAAACAAAATACACACCATTGCCAGGCACTGTTTGGCTCATGCCGCGAATAAATAAGTAATAAGCGCCACCAATATGAGTGTGATAATCGTAATTAGGTAGTTTGTGTTTTAGCCAGCGATGTAAGGCTAAGGTATATAAAATCGCTTGTAGATGATAATCGTGGCCTGTCATAGCCTCTTCCATGGCCGAATAATGGTAGTTGTCATAACTATCACCTAAATGGTTAGACTTATAGTCGGCTACATAAAACTTGCCTTCAAATTCAAACATTAAGTCGATAAAACCTTTGATCATGCCGTTAAGTTGCTCGAACTGGTAGTCACGCTTGTGTTGTTTAAAATTCTGATTAATGATGCGATTGAAGTCATCTACCTTCACTTCATGCAAAGGCATGTGAAATTCCATCTCTACTTTGACTTGTTTAGCAGATAACTGCGCCAAACTTATTGCAGATGTTTCTGCTTCAGCCGCACTAAATGGCGTAAGCAATACATCTGTTAACCAGTTTTCTAAACAGCCGTGCCATTGTTCATCAATTCCAAACCAAGTAGATTGTTGAGTTATCACTTCAGCGAGTTGTTGGGGCTTTTGAAGATCAATATTTTCTAACACTCCGTGTAAAAACGACCCCGCGTTAGCGCCGCGTTCAAAACTAAATGGGCTTTGCGCCAGCTCGGCGTTTTGTGCTGATTGCTCAGTGATTTCTTCCCCCTGAAGAAGATTTAACACTTGGTCTTGGCCTTCATCTTGCCCCGGCGCAGGCATATCTAAATGCACTTGCTGACTACTAATGGCTGAATAGCTGGTTAAACGCCATGCCCTGTTAACCGGCTTGAGCAATTGTAAGGCTTTAAGTTGTGGCAGTTCTGTTTCACTGTCTTGTGATACAAGCCCCTGAGGCACTTCCCTTTGTACTTGTGTAAAGTGACGATAAGACAAGTCACACTTAGCCCCCAAGGCCTGAATACGTCGGGCTATATGCTGATCGCTAATGCTTAGTTGTGGATCAGTTTCAGGCTCGTCTTTGCTCGACATCAACAAACAACCCAAGGCTGATTGCCCAAAGCCTGATACTTTTTTGCTCTTGCCTAAGTTGATATTCCACACACCAATAGAGCAATAATAAACAGCACGGGTAACGGCCACATAAAACAGACGTATATCTTCGGCTAAACGCTCAAAGTCGGCTTTTTGGAGGTTTTGGTCTTTCAATAAAAAGTCCACTTCAAGCTGCTGCTCATCATTGTGATACAAGGCTTGTTGCGCAGTTTTATAACTGCTAGCAAAAGGTATAAACACTAAGGGAAATTCCAAGCCCTTAGAGGAATGCAAAGTGATGATCTGTACTAAATTGGCATCGCTTTCTAAACGAATTTGTTGGTTGTCGTTATTGTGATCTGGCTCTAACAAACAACTTTCAAACCAGTGAATAAGCTGTGCTTCGCCAACCAACTGCAAACTTTGCTGTTGTAACAGTTCGGTTAAATGGCGTAAGTCGGTGACACGTCTTAAACCATCAGCTTGATGTTTAATCAAACCTTGTTCTACGTCAAAGTGTCGCAGCACTTGGTTTATTGCACGGATCAAACCTTGTTTTTGCCAGGTTTGATGCCAGTAAAAACGTTGTTCCAAAACCTCTTGCCAACTTGATTCATCGTTAAACAAATTATCTAACTGCTGGGCATCAAAGGTGAATAACTCACTCATCAAGGCTGCTTTTAATAAGCGCTCATCCGTAGGTTGGCTAAGGGCTTTGAGTAATCTAAATAGGTCAACTGCAATTTGTGTAGCAAACACACTCTTGCGGGCTAAAAACACACTAGCCACATTGACCGCAGACAAAGCATTTTTAATCACCTGAGCTTCATTACGATTACGCACTAATACGCAACAATCTCCAGCTGTAATGGCACGGTTTTTTATCAGCGCTTGCTCTGTTTTGGCTAAAGACAACCAGTGAGATATTTGATTAGCCGTGGCAATGGCTAATTGCCCAGACGCCTCGTTGGCTGAAATAGGTAAGTTTTCGCTGCTGCACAAATGATTAAAGTCTAAACTCTCAACGGCTTTACCCTGCACGGTTAAACCCGCAAAATCTCGCCCTGCTTGTACCGGATAAAATGGAATACTTTGTTCAAACAAAAAACCTTTACGGCTACTTTCAAATAACTGGTTAATGCCCTTTACTAGTTTTGGCGCTGAACGCCAGTTAGTGGCTAAGGTAAAATGCCGCTGCCTAGCAACCCAGTCTTTGGCTTTGATATACGTAAAAATGTCTGCGCCACGAAACGCGTAAATCGCCTGTTTGGGGTCGCCAATCATTATCCAACAGCCTTGGCTCCCTATTTCTGGCTCTTCTTTAGATGTGCCGTAAATACCTTGGAACACCTCAAACTGCACAGGATCGGTATCTTGGAATTCATCTATCAAAGCGGCTGGGTAGTTTTGCCTAATAGTGTTGGCCAAAGCATTCGTTTTATTATCAGAGTCTGCTTGTTGATTGATAGCGCGCTGCAAACCAACCAGTAGGTCGTCAGGCGATAACAAATGTAACATTTGTTTGTGGGATGCAAGATTTGCCGACACCACAGCCATAGCGTGTTGACTAAACGCCAAGGTTAATTTTTGTTGGCAACCCAGTAACATGCTTTGTAGCAGTTCAAACTGGCTAAAATCTAAGTGGGATAGATCCTCACTGCCTTTTTTGGCAGCCTTAGTGATTTGTTCAGGTGAGAACAACAGCCAGCCAGTCTTATCAAAATCAATTTGTAATAGATCACTTTTACAAAATGCCTGCATTTCTTGTAGTGTTGGCAATTTTCCCAATTTAGCGCGGCCATTTAAGTTGGCCTTGCTGAGTTGTTGGCTGACGTCATTTGTTAACCACCAAGTTTTAAGTTTGGCAACTTGCTCAGCGTATTGATCAACACTTTTAATTGCTGCATCGATATCACAAGTTTGATGGGGCGTAGCATGTTGACTCAGCAAGCGCCCAATACCTTTAAGCATGGCATCGGGTGTCGCCCAGTGTTTTAACAATAACTGCAAACTTTGCTGTGGCAGAGGCACCACATGTTTACGCCAATAATCCTCGGCAGCTAATTTTAGCCATTCACTTTCATCCAAAATGAAACTCTGTTCATACATAGCACCACTTTCAAAGGCATGTTCGGTGAGTGCTTTATGACAAAAGCCATGAATGGTATACACAGCTGCTTCGTCCATTTGTTTACTGGCTAAGGCGAGTCGCTGGCAATCGAGTTCAACATTGTCACTTTGATCGATAAGCTGTTGGATAAAGGTGTCTTGGCTAGCTTTAGCAAAAAAGTCCAAATAAGCTTGCCGCAAACGCTGCCGAATACGCTCTTTTAATTCACCTGTGGCGGCATTGGTAAAAGTGACCACTAATATTTGCTCAACGCCCAAAGGCGCGCAGCCATGGCCGAGTAACAAACGAATATACAAATTGACTATGGTGTAAGTTTTACCCGTGCCTGCACTGGCTTCAATCAGCGATACACCAGACAAGGGAAAGGTGAGTGTATCTAGTGGTTGCATCGGCGTGGATTGGACTGCAACAATGTCATTAGATGTAGGATTCATTTGGCTTCACCTAATGTAACAAGAGGTAAAAGTAACACTTCTGCTATTTGACTAAAGCTTTCAAAATGTTCGGCTAAATCAGGGCATACCCTTTGAATGTGGGCTTCACCGCCCTCGCCTGCAGCAAAGTCATTGCCTATAAAAGTGCTTAAGGTTTTGTTTATATCTTGACTGCTTACCCATTGCCAAGCGGCTTCTGGGTAAAAGTGTAATATTTGATCGACACCGCGATGCCAATGTTCAAGCCAAATAGATAATTGTTGCTTGGCATCTTGTTTCTCAACAACAGGCAGTGAATACAATTTATCGACACTGATAAAATGCGCCTGTTTGAGTCCCGTTTTACAACCATTGGCGCACAAACAAAGCCATTGTAAATACAAGGCTATGCGATCTTTAGCCCTGAGTTTTCCGGTTCGCCAGAGTATTAAGTCTTGGCCATAAAGATTAGCTACACGACCTAATAAAGTGATGTCATCAAACCTTAATTCAATATCCACACTTTGTGATGTGTTAATCGATTGACTCAACTGAGTAATTTGTTGCGCTAAGTCACGGCTTTGTTTGTTTAATGGTCTAAGTGCTAATTCACCCGTTTGCCCTACTGGTAATTTGCCCTCGGCTCTTAATTTATTTAATAACCCAAAGCTAATATTTTGTTGCTCGTCGAGCTGTGCCGCTGCAATGTCTGGATCTTCGCTAAGGGCCATAGCAAGAGTGTGTTGAACTAATCTTTCGTTTACTTGGTATCTGTCTAGACCATCAAACGCAAAAGGTTCTTCATCGCTATTTTGTTGGCCTAGTGGGTAAAAACGGGTTTGCCAACGCTGAATAAAAAACGCTTTAGCTGGATTTTGGAAAAACTGTATCAATGTTTCAAGCTCTAGCTGAGTTGATTGCTCTAAAGATTGAGTCAAAGGGGCGCTGTTAAACTTCAATGCTTGCGAAGCTTGCTGCAATTGCTCGGCAATATCTTGTTGTTTTTGGTTAAAGCTTAAAAAAGACTCAGGTTTGTTATCAGCTACAGCAGTCTCAAAGTAAGCCTGATTAAAAGGCTGTAATTTATGTTTAGCCGTTAAGTGCGCAAGTAGATTTGCCTCGGTATCTTCTACCTGCAACCCCAATTCACCATTCAAACAAAAACCTTGTTGGCAATATTCCAGTAATTCACTGAGCAAAATTGAAGGGGCCATGGGGCTATTGTCTTTTTGGCTAAAACCTTGATAGCTAAAATACAGTTGTTCTCTGGCCGACAGCAAGGCTTCTAAAAATAAATATCTGTCATCTAATCTGCGAGATCTGTCACCACGTTTAGCCGGCGCCAAACGCATTAAGTCAAATCCCATGGGCACACTTTGCCTTGGATAGTCACTGTCGTTCATGCCCAACAAACACACCATTTTAAAGGGGATACTACGCATCGGCATCAAAGTACAAAAATTCACATAACCCGCTAAAAATCGCTGACCTACGCCGGTTTCCTGAATGTTTTGTTGTAATTCACTTACAAACACATCTTGATCAATCTCATCGTTATATTGCTGGCTGTGAACTAACATTTTTTCTAAGGTTTCTCGAAGGATCAACATATCCGACTGTTCAGTTTCATCGGCATCGTACAACTCAGATAACAACTCGAGGGATTGCTCGACTTTTTGCTGAATGTTTTGTGACTGCTGGCAAAATGCCAATACTTTTAACAGTGCACCGGTAAACTGATAACACTTACCTAAAGCCACTGCTTGCTGGCCTTCAATATCAGCATAAGCCGAAATCAATTCTTGCTCGCCTTGGTACAACTCTGTGCTTGCCATGGCATAACCGGCCAACATCCGCTGTAAACCAAACACCCAAGTATTTTGTTTTTCAGCGGGCAGATCCCAACGTTGTTTATCTTGTTCGTTCCAACCCCAGCGCACACCGGCATCGGTTAACCAATGTTGTAATAATTCAAATTCTTGTGGATCAATCGCAAATTTGCGCTGCACCGCAGGCACTTCAAGCAAAGACAAAACTTCAGATAAAGTTAAGCGACTTTGATGTAATTTCATCAACTGCAAAAAGCTGCTTAACAAAGGTGAGACTTGACCCACATTACGATCTGATATGGCATAAGGGATAGCCAACTTATGATCTACTGCACCAAATACACCTTCGATAAAAGGCGCATAAGTGGCGACATCTGGCATCATCACAATCACATCGCCGGGGTGCCAATCGGGGTTATCGTTAAAACGTTTTAATAATTGATCGTGAAGTATCTCTAGCTCACGTACTTTTGAATGACAAGCGTGCACTTGTAAAGAGTGGTCTGCTGCAGCAATTTCTACTTTTGGATAAGTTTTACCGTTAGATAACAACTCATTCGCATCTAGTTCATCTGCAGTTGCTCTAAACTGTAAGTTGTTCACATCAGACTGAATGTGCTGCAGTAAACATTCAGGTTGAATATCAATAAAGCAGTCTTGTTGCTGCAAATCTAAGCCAAGTAACATATCTTGATAATCTCTGCCTAACTTGCCCCATGAAGCCAGTAATGGATTACCAATATCTAAAAACTCGACACCGGCTAATTCTGTATTATCTATGGCTTTAAGCTGGGCTTTGGCCTGAGTTTTTTTATCAACAATATCACCCCAATAATGCTGACTAGGGTTAAACCAAAATATCAAAACATCGCGAGTTTCAGCCAAGGCACTGAGTACTTCTAGCTGCTGCATCGGCATAGCGGAAATACCAAACACCATAAGCGGTTTTTCAGTGTTAGCCTCTCTTTCGCGATTGACTGGATTATGTAAGGCTTCAAGCAAAGTATGATGTAAGTTAGCGCGATGAAAAGGTGACTCACCTAAGGCCTCGCTGGTAGCTACCAAAGCGCGCCATAAAATGGGTTGCCAAGGATGAGACTCGCAGATACTTTTATCATTACTATCAGAAAGATCACCGGGAATGTCATTATGACCCGCTTCCCAATGTATGATCCAATCAGGCCTGTAGACTAAATATTGGTCGTACACATCAGCAATTTTACCTGCTAGTTGATACAGCTTAAGAGGTTGTGAGTCCGATAAATATTGTTTAATAGCAGCAAATTCGGTTTGCTCAAGCATAGTGGGCAATATCGACATGAGTTTCCATGACATATTGGGCTTAGTAAAGGCTGATTGATCAGGCAGGTCTTGAATATGCTGTTGGTATAATTGCCAAATAAAACTCGACGGCAGTGGGAAATCAATATTCGCAGCTATACCTAGTTTTTCAGCTATTTGAATTTTTAACCACTGGGACATACCTGGGCTTTGCACCAATATTTGATC
>TARA_R110002153_G_scaffold117320_1_pt1 | contig 10558 bp, 9 predicted proteins | sample TARA_R110002153 | Tara Oceans TARA_R110002153 (sample SAMEA4398193) | marine metagenome | biome: Polar Biome; feature: [SRF] surface water layer (ENVO:00010504); material: water (ENVO:00002006), including particulate matter (ENVO:01000060) such as... | depth 5 m
TTTCGGGTTTCATCATCTTGTGGTCTATCTAAATAACTTTCAGCCATGTGAGTATTTAATAGGGGGCATAAATTAATCAACAGCATCATTATCAACTGGCTCAACCTTAGCTTTCTCTGCAGCCATCCAGTCATTGATTTGACTCATTAAGTGATCTGGAAGAGCAACACGCTGTTGCTGTTGAGGAGCTGGTTGTGGTACACCTGATTCATTAAAGATATCTGCTGATTCCTTTTTCTGATCTTCTGTAAGTGGTATACGAGTTTTAGACTTACGAATATATGCAATACCTCTTTTATCACGAGACATATCAACAATCTCATAAGGGTAGTCTACTACAAATCGATATAACGGTAAGAGTGTCTGCCATGGCCACTTAGGGTTAATGTCATCTACAAAAATGTGATCAACACCATACTTATAAAGGTGAACTAGATCACTATATGCAACTGGTAGAGTATGCCCACCATCCATCCAAGCAGCAGAGTTTTTACTCTTTTTACATTCAAACTGGTCAACATACTGTGGCATTGTTACAGTGGAGTCACCTTCAATAAATGTAATATAGTCTTCACCAAAATATTCATTAACTGCATCAACACACGGTCCACTAAACTTATCTCTCCCAAATGTAATAACCTTTACATCAGGTAGGAAGGTTTTAACAAATCCTGGGAAACAGCAGAAATTAGTACCTGTCTCAATAATTAGTTCAGGATTAATCTCTGTAAGATACCTCTGGAGAAATTCTGTTTGTATTGAGCCGGTTGATTTATCTGTTACTAGTAGTAAATTTCCTTCATCAGCATCATCAGGAATATTCTTTTTAAGAACTTCCATTAACCCCTTATCACCTAGGTCATGTTGTATCTCACTCATATAACCTATTATATTATACAAATAATCAGAGTCAAGCAAATAGATCAAGGAGCTCAGTCTTTACATTTTCAGATGGTTTACGTATCGACCATCCTACACTATCATAAAACCGAGCAATCGATTGAAAGAGAATCTTATCAAACATCTTCTCGTAATCAATCTTAAATAACTCATTGAACTCAGACGGCCATTCATATTTGAATCCCATCGACTGGAGACCGTATTTATTAGGAGTTTCAATATACATAAAGCGAACCTTATCACCAGAGCTTATACTCTCATACTTGTTACCTGTTCCAAGCTTTTCAAGTATTTGATTATAGTAATAGGCTGACTTAGCATGCACTGGCATACCTTTTACTGTTTGCCATTCACGACATTGTACCGCATACTTTTCATAACCCTTAATACCCATGACAAAGGATATCTCTTCCGTGGATAACGTTTTAAACGTCTCGTAAGCTTCGTTGAAAATCTTATTAGTCTTACCCAAGTCCTGTGTAGTAAGCATAGTCTCAATAATACCCTTAGCGTAAGGCTTAATAGCATTAGGCATGGTAGTACGGACAACTTCTACACCAGTATACTTGAACTTATTTTCTTTAATACCCTCATCATCAAGGATATGCATAACATAACGCTTCTTCTGAATGAACGTAGCAACATCAGCAATCATCTCACGTTTAAATACAAATCGTGGATCGTCAGTTAAAAGAGCTTTCTTAGCCCAAGCAGTAATGTCTTCGTTAAGACGGTCCTCAATCTCTTGAATCTTATCATATGTTTCCTGATGAATAAGACCTTTAGATTCATCTTCCCAGAACTTAACACCGTTCTTGATTAAAGGTGCAATAGAAATATAAGACGAATCAGTATCGTTATATACAATACACTCCTCAAGGTCATGCTCGGATATATTATCTGAACCAACCTCGTTACGAATAAAGTCCTTAAGACACTCGTTGGAATATTTAATAACTGCTTGACCTGTTAGAGTAACACTTGCAGCGATGTCATCATCACCAATAGGAGCATTCTTATTACCCATATATCCATAGCAAGAGTTAATCAAAATCTTGATGACCATTTGTTGGGTGTTGAGACGCTCGACTTCGTACTTGAGGTTGATGTTGCTCGGGTCTTTCTTAAGTTTTTTAGTATTAGTGAATAGCTTCTTTTTAATTTCAACCCGTTGATTGTAATAGTATTCAAGAAACTCAGGAATAATACCGCGTTTCTTTTGACTAAATAGGAAACCAGCTTTTGATAATGCACATTTTTCATCTTTAAGGAACTTTACGAAGTCTCTTTTACTTAATGTAAACAATCTACCAGAGTTATGCTGAATAGTAATTTCTTTACCATCATTCTTCTCAATCTTACCCACCTTAGTCTCAGGTGAAGTATTAAGAGAGATCATTACATTAGGGTATAGGGAGTTAGCATCGAACGATATAATATTCTCTTTGAAACCTCGCTTAGGTTCGGCAACATACGCGCCAGGATTCTTATGATCTTTATTACCATTACGTACAAAGGTGGAAATAACCTCACCACGCTTTCGCGCACGGACAGTTAACGCTCCGTTAATAACACCAATCGTACCCATAGCACCTTCAAGAGTAGTTAAACCAACGTAAGACAGCATTCTCAGTAGAGGAATGTATTGAAGCTTCTCTTCCAACTCAACAAGAAGGTTAACGTCCTGAACGTTGTAGTCAATAAACTTATTCCAGTCCTGATCAGCAAGTTCATGAAGAGCTAATCCTTCATAATCAATCTTCTTCTGACCTAACTCAAGTTCACCAATAGCATCAAGCTTATACGACTCCCGCAACTTAAGACAGAAGCGTTTATACACATCAAGATAATCAAGGTTAGCGACACCATCGAAGTAGTAACGCTTTTGCTCACGACCAAACGTACCCTTACGCATCCGGAAATAAACATTACGCAGAGGTGAGAGACGATCTACATACTCTTGACCTAAGATACGCTCCATTCGATTAACAATGTATGGTATATCGAATCCTTCAGAGTTCCAACCACTGATGATGTCAGGATGCTGCTTCTCAATATACTTAAGGAAAGCTAAGAACATCTCACGTTCAGTTTTACAGTAATGATAGATCATATCATCACGACCCTTGCCAGTATACTCGTGAATACCAAACGTATTAAACTTTTTACTAAAGTTATCCCATACTGTTATAACATTACAAACGTGAGTAGGATCATCTACATCAGGGAAAGTATCGACAGAGTAAGTCTCAATATCAATAAAGCAATACTTGATAGGATTACTATTAAACTCAGGGTTTTCATTTTCCTCCCAATACATATCAAGAAGAAACTGCTGCGCTGGAGGTGAGTTCTCAAAGACACGTTTGACTCCAGAGTCTTGAAGGAACTTATAGCGATTGTACCCGGTACTAAAAGAACGTTTCTTTACTTTAGTACCGAAAATAGAAGTCTTTTCTCCACGAGGATCTTCCGTATACAGATAAGGTTCAAAAGAACACTCTCTACGAATACGATCACCGGCTTCGCTCCAACCAAATAAAGTAACCGTACCTTCACGACCATTATAAACTACATTACGATACATCTAATATCATTATAGCGAAGTTCCTTAAGGGTTCCACTGTTTAAGATACTTTCGATCTGGTGAACCGTATGGCGTCATCAAGGCTTCCATATGAGCACCAATGTTTTCTGGGTTTTCAAGAAATCGTTTAACACCAATTTCGCGAAGCATTCCAATGTTATTAAAATAACGTTTACGATTTTTCCAATTGAGAATCCAATCAATCTTTTCCTCAAACTCTTCCGGTGTACTAAACTTTAAATCATCAGGTGCTGTTGAATATGTATGCATGTCTTGACATAAGCACGGAATACCCATAGTGCAAGCTTCAATAAATTTAATATCAGACTTAGAGTTGTTAAAACTATTGACAGAGAGTGGTGCTACCATTAACTGCGGGTCTAGATTAGTTATGAACTGTGGATACTCTAATAATGACTTCCATCTATGAAACTCAATTTTACCAGACTTAACTAAATCTTGTAACGGTGGTGGATACGCTCCAACAAAAACCCATTGATATTTATCTACAGTTTTACGGATGATATGATTGACTGCAGACATATCGTCTTTACCACCAGTTTTATTCGCAACATCGTAATGTGCACCAGACCCTGTATATAGAATACGTGGCTTCCTTTTAAACTTTTCAAATGCAGATTGTATACGCGAACGGTTAAATAAATACCCCATCCAATTATATGGTACAAAGTTTGGTATAACAGTTACTTTCTGATTGGTAAGTTTAGATTGAAAAAGCTTACGCATAAAATCACAAGTAAGTGTAACTTCATCACACAAGTCCATAATATCAACAACTGTCTTTCTGACTTCCTTAGTATCAAATGCAAATTTAAATTTGTTATAGTCAGGAATCTCTTCACGAAATACCACATCATCAACTTCATAAATAATTTTAAAGTCATGATCCTGCTGAATCTTTTTTAGATGCTTAACAAACTCTAACTGAGCGGGTGACGCTTGACGTTGAAGTTTAACTGCCTTTACATTTTGATACCATCTAGGTTCTGCCACCATAGCAGTAGTAGATTGACTAATACCTCGTTGCGTCATATTGATGACATTTTCAGGCCATAGAATACGCCAATGACCGCAACCAGAATAGTCAGCCAAGTAATTAACAAATCTAGGCATTGTTTCTTCTCTTGGTCTTTCTGGTGTAGACTTACGTGGTGTAGTCATTCCGAAAGGTTGAGCTATAGGACTACCAAACGGTTGTGGAAATGGAGATGATCCGATCATTATATTTAATTATTCTATTGCTCAGTATAGGCCACTCTACGTGAAATGCCATTCTCTTTTTCTATATATACAACCTCACCTGTAACAGCTTTAATAGATTCTTTGCGATGGGATATGACTATAGAGCATTCATCTAACTCTTCTGTACGCTCTTGAAGTATTTGTGTTACAAGTTCAATACCTTTTTCATCGAATGATGAATCAAACAATTCATCATAAATAGCTAGATTATATTTTACACCACCCTGCATACGTCTCATATCAGAGAACGTAAACAAGCATGCCAAATCAATAGACTTACGTTCAGCTCCAGAGAAGTTAAAATACGAACAAATTTTATTCTTCTCATTTGTGATTTCTTCTTCGAAATATTCGTTAAAGATGCATATGGAGTTAGCATCAAGCTTTCGTAGATATGTCAATAATTTATTATTAAGCAACTCTAATAATTTATGAACAATAAACGACTTAACACCTTCCTCCGAAACAACGTACTTAACAATGTCTATCTTAGAAATATCCTTTCTAAATTTATTAACTTTTGCTTCAGTTTCTGTGAGTCTCTTATTAGACTCAACAATTAAACTATCGAAATCTGTTTCAGTACTTTCTACAGATTTAAGATCTACATCTAACTCTTCTAACCAACCATCTAGTTGATTAATACGCTGTTGTATATTTTCTCGTTTTTGGTTAGCCAATTTAGCTTCTGATAACTTAGATGTATGGCTTTGTATAACTTGCATACACTTAGTTTTTGCCATCTTAGCTTTATCTAACCCTTCATTAAGTAATTTAATATCTTGGCCAAATTTAATAAGTTTATCTCTAAGACTTGCTTTCTCTTTCTCCATATACTCCACATCATGATCCTCCATTGGTCGCAGACAAACTGGACATTCAGCCTCATCTGTACCTATTTTATCATATGCAGTTTTACTATGTGACAATTCAGCCCTCTTAGTACTAACCTCTACCGTTTTTTCATTAATCTTTTCATCAACAGTTAAAAGAGTTTCATTGTAATGACTAATATCATTCTCTATTTTAGACGTATCTAGATCTTCAAATTCCTCTAGTCGTTTACCAAGGTTATCCTTTTCGATAATATTATACTCTTTACGCTCTAAGTAAACCTTTTTCTTTTCAGCTCTTTTTGTAAGAGCTGCTTCTTTCTGCGCAATATAGTTATTACTATGATTTTTAACTTCTGTTAAAGTTGTTTGAACTATATCATGCTCACGTTTTAGTTCGTTATATTCAACTCTAAGTTGGGCTAGCATCTGACTAAACACCTCCATACCAAATATATCCTCGATAAACTTTCGCTTTTCAATTTTACCCTTTGCCATAAAAGGTACTGCGTTATTAACTGTCATAATAACGCAGTTTTGAAATATAGATGGTGTAGCACTAGTTACATCGCAAATAAACTTATTAGTATTTGAAATACTATCTCGTGTTATATCTACACCATCCTTAAATATAAACACCTTTGATGGATTTAAGTTACGTATTACTTTATACTTGTTTGTTTCTTTAGCATTAACAACTTCAAAGTCTAGCTCAACATGAGTATTACCTCCTGTAATGTTATTTGGTATAAGGTCCTTTTTTAACTCTCGAAGAGTATCACCAAATATTGCAAAGTAAATAGAGTCAGCAATAGTACTCTTACCAATCGCATTACGTCTATCCGGCTTATCTTTATTAATACCCGTAATTACATGTAAGCCTTTACTAAAGTCTACAACTACCGGCTCTTCACCTACCGATAAGAAATGCTGTATAGCAACTCGTTTAAAATTGACCTGTTTCATTGTTTGCAACGCTCATATAAACCTAACGTATATTCAATTATAGCCTTAGCATCGTCTAAATCCATCGTTCCAATAAACTCTTCTATAGCTTGCTCTACATCTACCCCAGACAAGTCTTCAATATCCTCTCGATTATCTAAAATACGGTTAAAGTTAATATCATAGTCAATAGAAAGCTGCTCTGGTTGTAGTTTATTAAATGCAGCAGTAAGAATATCCATATCATCTTGTGAAATATTTTTATCTACTTTTAACTTAACAATGTTGTTACTAATTTTATTTTTGACAATTGGTGTAATGTCACCCTCTTCTACTAATTCACTCAGAGTAATTTTCTCGTAACACGGTGAAACATTATTTTCAAAGAACTCATATTCTAAAGTATCCAAGTCTAATATATGATAACCTTTTCGATTACCAGCGTCACCAAAATCCATCTGAAAGGGATTACCAACATACAGAATAGTACCAGCACCAAACTGCTTTTCATGTCTAGTATGAAAATGACCGGATATAACTAGTGAAGATTTGTGAAGAAGATCTTTAACACGAACACCTTCTTCACAAATCTTAAAAGCATTCATTTTAAAAGTCTCAATTTCAAAGTGACCGAAAATTACATCACTTTCCTCAATAACCTTAGTAGGAGTATTCCATGGGCAAAAAGAAAGCTTTTTATCAAATACTTCTAACGTCTGATATTGCTCTAATATAGTAACGTTTTTTCTATTCTTGAAAATAGATAGTGAGTTTACATCTGTTCTATGTTTATAGTAAATATCGTGATTGCCAGTTATAGCAATAAGATTAAACTCTTCAAACATATCTAAAATATCTGCTGATACTTGTAAGGTATTAACAGATATTTCTGAACGGTTGTGATGCCAGTCACCACAAAAAATAAGGTCTTTAATACCTTTATCACGACACTCTTCACGGAACCAGTTGGCCCATTCAATAGCATATTTATGCCATTCTGAACTATTAGAGTGTATGCCGAGATGCAAGTCGCTAAATATAGCAACCTTACTCTTTTTAATAGTTGGAATCATCATCAAGCGGCTTCACATAAACAGTCCCATGTGTATTTCTGGGATCTGTCATATACTCTTCGTATACCTTTTCTTTATATGAAGTAATTGTCTGATGATGCTTTTTTTCTTTCTTAATCCGATTAATAAATGCATGGTAAGCAATAGTTGTAAAATAAGAGAATGGATTAGATTTAGTCTCAAACTTATATTTTTTATATTTTAAAGCTGCATACATTTTAATTAATGCATCACCAATCATATCATCTTTGTAGCTATAGTTAATAAAGGATCCATTATAGCTCAACCCATAAGCAATCTTTTTAATATTTTCAGCCAGATCATCTGTCAAGATATCCGAGGCATAATACTTACGTAAGCTATCTTTGAACTCCGTAGGTTTAATATAATACTCTTCTTTAGATGTTTTAGACATTCTACCTAATTATAGACTATGCTTAAGAGATATCAACTTCTTTATACTGAATTTTCTCCTTGTCATATATAGACTTACGCTTATCGCAATGAGTTATTCCATATTTAAGTTGATCACAAATATCAAAAATAATAAGTTTATCTTTCGAATCATGCTTACGAAGGCCGCGGCCAATAGATTGGACTGTACGTATAAAACTCTTACCACCTGATGCAAAAATAATATTGTGTAGATTTTTAATGTTAACACCTGTTGCAAAAATTGCACTAATAGCAACAACTACAACGTTAGTCTCCCTCTCCATTATAGCTTTAATTTTTTCACGCTCTTCCACATCAACCGATCCTTGAATAAAATAAACTTTTTTATCTTCAAGTTTTTTAAGATGTTCCATAATAACGTCACCGTGAGCAATATGGTTAACCATGATAAGAGTATTAGAAGGTAGCTTACTAACAAGGGATTTGATGATATTATTTCGTCTATCATTACCATATATATACTCTAGTTCATCTCTATAGCCCGTCTGACCACTAAAGTGAGGTCTTGGACTATATTTAATATTTAAAATTTTAATGTTAACATTCGCGAGGTAATCTTCTAAACGTAATTCAAAGGATGATTTTTCATAAATAATAGGACCAAGCTTTCCAATAATAGACCACTTATTAAGTTGATCCTCTGGCAGGGTACCGGTAAATCCAAACTTGTTAGGAGTATTAATCCGCTGTACGATCTTAGAAATTTTATTACCTGCAGTAATTTTATGACATTCATCAACTATAAGTAAATCAATATACTTTAACCAATCATTATCATCAAACCTACTTTGTATAATTCCAATGTTTGCAATAATAACATTAGCTGTAAGGTCTGGTTTATTTTTACCAGTCCATTTTGTAAGTTTATATGTTGTACCACAGTTTAAAAATTCCTCGTACGTTTGAGTCACCAGACCTAAATCTGGTACAAGCATTAAACATTTAAAAGTATCTTTGTCTTTTGATACTCTAAAGAAGTTTTCAATCAATGCTGCAGTAGTAAATGTCTTTCCTGCCCCAGTTCCAAGCACGCAAGTACCTGTACCAAGTTTCATAGCTTTACGTATTACTTCTTCTTGATATTCGCGTAATGTAAATTTAAACTTATCGAACAGATTAGCCTCAATACCAACTTTAATAGCCTTAGATAGTTTATCTGTTAAAACTACCTCCTCATTAATTTGATTTTTAATTAGGTATTGTCGTACTTCCCAATACATTCCTAACTCACATGTACCAGTTGGTGTTATAACGTATTTACGCCTAGGAACAAATCGAGCATATCTCCTAGCAAAACGAGCATCTGTATTTTCTACAGAAAAATGCTCACGTATATTATCAAATAAATCTGCGTCATTGCATCTAATAATTAATTTACTAGGCTGTCTTGCGGTAGGTCCTTTGTAGTCAAACTCTATCATTACATTTGCTCCATCTTCATAATCTCAACAGCATTTTTAATATCGAATCCCATTTGTGACATAGTCTTTTCAACTTTTTCTAAATATTCAATTATAATATCTAGATCCTTTATCTTTGAAGTTAGTGATGAAAGTGATTCATGTCTCTCAGCTGCTTGTTCTGCTGCTGATTGAGATAGCTTTACTGGTGATGTTGCAATTACTTCTTTAGTAATATTTTTCTTAAGTTTTCTTTTCTTTTCAAACGTTTGATTACGTTCAATTTTAGCGTTAATAAGTTTGGCTACCCAATAATGCTTACGTGCAGGTAGGCGCATTGTCTGCTCTTTGATATTAAAATCATCAAGTACGAGATCTTTTCCAACCTCTTCAAAATAATTTTTTAGCAATTCCATATATATAGATTAAATAACTATATGGAAAAATCAACTAGTAAATTTGCTCGTTACTTCAAACGCATATTACAAGTGGAAATGACCACTGGAGATGCTGGTGTTGGTAGTGGTGAGGGTGGATTTTCTCCTACTAATATTAACTCTAGTGATTCTTATGCGCCAGGTGATGCTCGAGTGCCTAAATCTATAGGTAAAAAGGTTGCTACTAGGAAGGGTTCTGTGGGTAATATTAATAAAAAGGATAGGAAGAAAAAAGGTATAGATGGAGTATTCTTAAAAGGGGAGGATGCAGAAGAAGAAATGTGTCCTGATGCTTGCTGTGGCATGCCAGTAAGTAAGTGTAAATGTGGTCCCGACTGCCCTCACTGTAATTGCCACGAGATTAACAATGCTTGATTTAGGACACTGGACTTGCAAAGAGTCATTAACTGAGTTACCGTTTGGTTTTGTTTATATCATTACAAACCTTTCAAACGGTATGAAATATATTGGCAAAAAGCAAATAGTCAAGAAAACTAAGAGACCTCCACTTAAAGGTAAAAAGCGTAAGAGAATTATAGTTGGAGAGTCAGATTGGAAGACATATACTGGTTCATCTGACAGATTAAATGCAGATATCGGTAATATTGGTAAGAATCAATTTAAATTTGAAATAATTCGTAGTTGTGGTACTAAAAGTGAGCTT
>TARA_R110002153_G_scaffold267583_4_pt1 | contig 10553 bp, 6 predicted proteins | sample TARA_R110002153 | Tara Oceans TARA_R110002153 (sample SAMEA4398193) | marine metagenome | biome: Polar Biome; feature: [SRF] surface water layer (ENVO:00010504); material: water (ENVO:00002006), including particulate matter (ENVO:01000060) such as... | depth 5 m
ACTTCGCTGAGCTTATCAACGGTTGCCGAGCATGACTTAATAAATGTTGCCATAAAATAGCCAACTTCTGGCATTTCTTGTTTTAGCGTGGCTAATTTTAATTCTAAGCGTTCTTTTACGTGGTCAAATTCATGATTTTGATGGTTCAATTCATCAAGCGCTTTAATATAGGCGACTAAAATATCGGCGGCTTTAACTATTTGCTTATATTTCGGGTCAACGTTGTCCTGCACTATGATATCAGCAAACATTGCCTGAAATTCTTCAGGTAAAGATTCTAGGCATTGCCGTTCGGCTAAATATTCAATTTTTTTAAACTCACGTGCAATTTCTGGATTGGCATATTTTGTTGGGCTGACAATGTCGCCAAAGCGTGTTTCACTGGCTTCATGATATAGCGCAACCGTTGCCACTTTATCGACATTAATGTTACCGGCAAACTTTTTATTTTTAATAACCGCAAGCAAGTGCGCGACAATAGCGACTTGATGCGAATGTTCGGCGACATTTTCAGGTTTAACGCAAAACATCAATGCCCAACGTTTTATCAACGGCATTCTAAACATCCAAGCGAGAAAAGTACTTTGCATTATCTGACCTTATTAATGGTATTAATTTGTTTATTCTTGACGGTAAGTGCTGAAAAAAGTTGCTAACTTTTCCAACGCTGGTTTTAATTCGTCGACATGGGGTAAAAATACTAAGCGAAAATAGTTTTTTTGTTTGATATTAAAAGCTCGGCCTTGAACTAAGAGAATTTTCTCTTGCTTGAGTAAGTCTAAAATCATCTTTTCATCATCATTGATATTAAATTTTTTCTGATCAACTTTTACAAAGAAATATAACGCGCCCATCGCTTGATTACATGACAGGCCATCGATGCTATTAATCATTTCATAAGCAAGGTTACGTTGTTTTATTAAACGTCCATCACCTTGAATTAACTCATTAATACTTTGATAGCCACCCAATGCTGTTTGAATTGCATGCTGAGAAGGTACATTGGCACATAAACGCATTGATGAAAGAATGTTTAAGCCTTCTAAATAATCTTCGGCATGAATTTTAGGACCTGTGATCACCATCCAACCAGCACGGAAACCGGCAATACGATAATTTTTTGATAAGCCACCCATAGTGATAATTAAAACATCGTTAGCTAATCTCGCGGTTGGGATATGCTGTGCTTGGTCGTAGAGGATTTTGTCGTATATTTCATCACTAAAAATGATCAAGTTATGTTCACGTGCTAGAGCGATAATGCCTTGTAGTACCTCTTCGCTGTACACTGCACCCGTAGGATTATTCGGGTTAATCAAAACGATAGCTTTGGTTTTTGGTGATATTTTTTTAGCCATATCATCTAGATCTGGAAACCACTGATTTTTTTCATCACAATGGTAATGCACAGGATTACCACCAGATAACGCGACAGCAGCGGTCCATAAAGGGTAGTCAGGGGCAGGAATTAATACCTCATCACCATTATTAAGTAGGCCTTGCATGGCCATAACAATAAGTTCACTAACCCCATTACCAATGAAAATATCATCAACACTTACATCTAAAATGCCTTGCTGTTGAAAATACTGCATAACCGCAACACGTGCCGGATAAATTCCTTTTGATTCGCAGTAGCCTTGAGCTGTTGGTAAATGATGAATGACATCTTTTAAAATATCATCCGGTGCTTCAAAACCAAATGGTGCGGGATTGCCAATATTAAGTTTTAAAATTTTATGACCTTCATCTTCTAAACGTTTGGCTTCGGCGGCAATTTGTCCGCGAATTTCATAGCAGACGTTTTTTAATTTTGAAGATTTAAGGATAGTTTTCATAGTGGTGTCTTTTAAAAGTTAATGAATATGGTCATTGTTTCGGTATGAAGTGTAATCATCTACCTTAACCCATTGTTACGAATATTGACTAACTTTGAAACAGTTACTTGCAACTTTTTTATAGTAAAAGGTAAAAACTTAGGTCATCTTGTTATTGTGACTAAATTTTCAACAATATATTAGGGGCCGTTGATCTTTCGTGATTGTTTTTACAGCGAATTGTTGGGTATTTATACAAGGCAGAGTTTTTGTCATGTGGTATTTCATATAAAAAGGCGATAAAGACTTTATGCTCCTGCAAAATCACCTTACCCCACATCCATGTGGGGCAACGCAGTAAAAATGCCCAACAAACGCTGTCTAAAGGATTCGGCTAAAAGTGTTTACTCTTTGTTGCCTACAGGGATGTAGGTACTTAGCGATAGCAGGATGCGGTAGCTGTGAGCACTAATTACGCAGAATGACTAGGCTACATACTGCTCGTCTCGATTAAAACGCTTTACTCTCTTTAGGGCAGGCGAACAAAATTCAACCACGAAAGATCAACAGTCAGTACTAGATATCAGTTTTTAATAGGAGGTTTATCGATGCCGTTACCTTTATTGTGGTTAGGAGCCGCCGCAGTTTCTGCGTTAGCGGTTAAAGGTTTAGCTGAGGATCGAAAAGCTCAGCAACGTAAGCGTTTTAGCCGTTATGGTGCACAAACCTTAGCAGACTTACCCGCGTACGAATCCGCTATTGCAACTTATCCAAGCGATATGTTTTTCACTGAACAGCAGGTTAAGCCCTGTGTTGGCGCAATTGTTTGTTGTGGTATTGGTGGGGTGTTAGACCATACAGGTATTTGGATCGGCGACAATACCATTATTGAAGTTGATGGTAATGGTTTAGTAAAACCAGTATCCACACAGCGCTTTACTGATACACGCTCGGGCAGAGGCATTTTTATTGCTTGTGATTCGTTAGGTGTGCCACTAGCAAGTGAAATGGCTGCGCAACGTGCCATAGCACAAATTTTTCAAGTTAGAGACTATCATTTATTTGATAATAACTGTCATCAGTTTATTTGGCAGTGTTTTCAAATCGATGCTAAAGCGATCACTACCTTTAAAGCTTTATCGCTTAATGTTGCCGCTTTTTTCAATCGCGTCGTTTATTGGGATAGTTGTGATTGTTGTGATTGTTGGTAGCTTACCCTGAATTAATGTTGGTTAAAGTGAGTAAAAAAACGGCTTTGCAGGTTATGCAAAGCCGTTATATTTTTATAGCTAATATATGTAGGGCAAAAAAGCGATTGCCAGTTACTTAATCAATCATAGGGTAACTATTGAGCAAATAACGACATAACGTCGCTAATGGCTAACATTGATTTTTCACCCGTAATACGATTCTTCACTTCAATCTCTTGGTTATCAAGGTTACGTTCACCAATAATTAATAATAATGGCGTACCCATGAGTTCATGATCGGCAAACATGACACCAGGTCGCTCTTTGCGATCATCAAAAATAACTTCAATACCTGCAGCCTGTAACTGTTCATATAAATTTTCAGCGGTTTCTTTAACTCGTGCCGATTTTGCCATATTCATTGGTACAATAGCGACTTGATACGGCGCGATGGCTGCTGGCCACTTGATACCGTATTTATCATGGTTTTGTTCAATCGCGGCGGCAACAATACGTGAAACTCCGATACCGTAACAACCCATGGTTAGAATTTGGTTCTTACCAGCTTCGGTTAATACCCCACAGTTCATTGCTTGAGCATATTTTTCACCTAATTGGAAAATATGACCCACTTCGATGCCACGTTTGATAACAATGTTACCTTTGCCACATGGGCTAGGGTCGCCTTCAACGACGTTACGCAAATCTTCAACACGGTAGTTTTGTGCATCACGATCCCAATTTACCCCAGTAAAGTGCATATCGTTTTTATTAGCGCCACAAACAAAGTTTGCTAAGTGCGCAGCACTGCGATCAACGATAACATCGCCGGTTAAACCAACTGGACCAATTGAGCCAGCGTTACAGCCAGCTGCAGCTAGAATTTGTTCATCGGTAGCAAAAGTTAATGGCGCGGCAACTTGTGCTAAGTTTTCCGCTTTAACTTCGTTTAGTTGATGATCGCCACGTAACACTAAAGCAATAACAGGCGCTTCATTTTCTTTTGTTGCTGTACCTAATACCAATAACGTTTTCACGGTAGTTGTTGCGTCAATGTTAAGCAATGTTGCTACGTCTTCAATAGTACGTGCATTTGGCGTTGAAACTTCTGTTAATGCTTGTGTTGCTTCAGGACGTTGGCCTGTGGGCGCTAATGCTTCGGCTTTTTCAACATTGGCTGCAAATTCACTAACATCACTAAAAGCAATATCATCTTCACCTGAATCCGCTAAAACGTGGAATTCATGTGAAGCTTCACCACCAATAGAGCCGGTATCGGCAATAACTGGGCGATAATCTAAACCTAAACGATCGAAAATACGACAATAAGCATCAAACATCACTTGATAGGTTTTTTTCAGACACTCTTCACCTAAATGGAAAGAGTACGCGTCTTTCATTAAAAATTCACGGCCACGCATCACACCAAAGCGTGGGCGGATCTCATCACGAAATTTGGTTTGAACTTGAAAGACGTTAAGTGGTAACTGCTTGTAGCTGCTAATTTCATTGCTAACAAGCTTAGTGATCACTTCTTCGTGAGTTGGGCCTAAGACAAAAGCGCGGTTATGACGGTCATTTAAACGCAATAATTCAGGACCGTAATCTTCCCAGCGGCCTGATTCCTCCCACAAATCTGCCGGTTGTACCATTGGCATTAATACTTCTAAAGAGCCAGCACGTTCCATTTCTTCACGAACAATATTTTCAACTTTACGTAATACTTTTAAGCCTGTCGGCAACCAAGTATATAAGCCTGATGCTACATTACGCACTAAGCCTGCACGTAACATTAATTGGTGGCTGATAACTTCAGCGCTAGCAGGGGTTTCTTTCAAAGTTGAAAGTAAATATTGGCTTGTACGCATTGAGAAAAAATTCCATTAGTAAGCGAGTAATAAATATGTCGCGTATTCTAGCAGGGCAGTTTCAGCCACAAAAGGTTTAAATTGCCTCAAGTGTGAAATATTACCGATTAATGATTATTAATCATGACTGATCATCGTTAATAATGATTAATAACATTGAGCACCTATTGGTTTTCTGCCATGCCGCCAATGGTTAGTAGCTTGCCATCAAGAACTAATAAACCACGATGGTCCATGGTCGCTTTTTCACTATGAGATATTTGCCAAGTATTTGTTTCGAGGTTATAACGCCATATTGCATTGCTTGGGGTTGAGGGCTTGCCATTATAACCAATACCGTTGTAATTATAGGGATTATCGCTACCGCCAAGATAAGGTAAATTTTTATATGAATTGATATTTTATTCAGTGAATTTGAAAAAGAGTATACATAACAGTGCTGAAGATAATTTAATCATTGTTTTCAAAATCTGACAATAGAAAATGTAACGTTATTGTGACAAATATTTACTAAATATTGGATTTTGTGAAAAAAGTGTTAAAAAATGTTTTTATTAAATGCTGTAGTAGTAGTAGTATTGTTTAGTAGCTCGGTTACACAATTAATTAATATGAATATTTTCATTAGTAGGATTATACAGTTAATGAGCTAATAAAGCTTAGGCTGTATTTAATTAATAGTGACCGGATTTTTACACTAAATAATAAGAGATAAAACATGAGAGAATTTACTAAGATTACTAAAGCAATCTCACTAGCATTGCTCACTGGGGCAGTATCGATACCAGCGATGGCTTTTGAAGAAGATACAAAGAGTGAAGTTGAACGCATTGAAGTTACCGGTTCTCGTATTGCACGTTCTGAACTTTCACAACCGACGCCAATTATTGTGCTTGAAGCTAAAGATATAGCTAAATTTGGTACCCCTGATTTAGGTAGTATTTTAAGTGAACTTCCCGCAATAGGGTCTACCGACACCTTAATCGGTAATAACAATAGTAATGAAGCTGCCGGTACAAGTTCTGCAGATTTACGTCGTTTAGGCTCATCTAGAACATTAGTTTTAATCAATGGTAAACGCCACGTAGCAGGTACGCCTGGAGAAGCAACTGTTGATTTATCAACGATTCCCGCAGCTCTTATAGAGCGAGTTGAAATTATCACTGGTGGTGCATCAGCTATATATGGTTCTGATGCTGTATCAGGTGTAATTAACGTCATTCTAAAGAAAGATTTTGACGGTTTTACAGCAAATTTAACTGGCACAAAATCAACCGAAGGTGTAAATGAGAGAAATCACACTTTTAATATTTTAGCTGGTAGTGACTTTGCTGATGGTAAAGGTAATATTACCTTTTTTGCCGGTATTGAACGTGTTGGTGAAGTAATGTCTGCCGATATTCGTCAATTTCAGGGCTGGGGAACAGTAATAAACCCAGATGACGGCGGTGAAGATGACGGTATTCCTGATAAACTTAGAAGACCTAATGTTTCATCAGAAATGATCCATGCAAATGGTGTTATTAACCCATTTGGTGGTGCTGCTGGTCGTTATGTGTTTGATGGCACAGGTAACCCTTTAGTTCAAACTGAGCGTGAATTCGATAACAGCTTTGCATTTGGTAACTTCCCAAATGGTTGTGATTACTGTTTTAATACTGAAGATTATGAGAACTATTCACCAGGTGTAGAAAAAATTAATGTAGGTTCAACACTAACATTGAATTTAACGGATAATATTACTTTCAACAGTGACTTTAAATATGTTCGTTCAGATATAACACAACAATTTCAACCGTCATTTTTGTTCGGCGATATCACTATTAATGTTGAAGATAATGCCTTTTTAGATGCGGGTTTACGTAATACGTTACTAGATGCCGGTCAAACAAATGTTAGTATGGCTAAGTTTTTCGATGAGCTTGGTAATCGTTCTGCAGCTAATCGTCGTGACTTATTTAGATATACAGCAGGGTTTGAAGGCACATTTGCCTTAAGTGACACGAATGTTAATTGGGAGTTATACTACGTAAATGGTGAAACTACTAATAAACGTCAAACGCTTAATGATTTGATTCCAGATAACCTTTTTGCAGCGGTTGACTCGGTTATTGATCCCTCGACTGGTGAAGCAGCATGTCGCAGCCAAGTAGCAAGTGCTCAAGGCGATGATTATAGCGATCCGGCATCAGTAAATGGTAGTGACTGTGTTGCCTTTAATCCATTTGGTCAAAGTTCTTCGCAAGAAGCTCGTGATTTTGTATCAGCAGACGTAACGCGTGAAGATGTTATTAAGCAAGAGTTTATTGGTGGAGTAGTTACTTTTGATACAGCAGAGTTTGTTAAGTTACAAGGTGGTGCTATTGGTCTTGCAGCAGGTTTTGAATATCGTGAAGAATCATCAGAATCAATCACTGATGAATTTACTAAACGTGGCTTCTTAACAAGTGCTGCTACACCAGATTCATATGGCGAATACGATGTGACTGAGTTTTTTGTTGAGGTAAGTCTTCCTTTACTTGCCGGTATGGACTTTGCTCACGAATTAACTTTAGATGCGGCATTCCGCACAGCTGACTATTCACATGCCGGTAAAGCTGAAGCATGGAAAGTTGGATTAATGTATGCACCATTTGAAGACTTACGTATTCGAGGTACGATAGGTGAAGCTGTAAGAGCTCCAAATATTACAGAAGCATTTGATCCTGTTTCTCCAGGTTTTGCTAGTGTGAGTGATCCATGTGATGCTGATAATATTTCGGATGATCCAGATCGCGCAGCAAACTGTGCTGCTTTAGGTATTCCGGCTGGATTCCAAGCAAATGATAACGTTTCTATTGATCTACTATCCGGTGGTAACTCTGAATTAGAATCTGAAGAATCAGAATCTTTAACCGTTGGTTTTGTTTGGACACCATCATTTATTGAAAACTTATCTGTTACTGTTGATTACTATGATATTGAAATCACTGATGCGATTACATTTGTTGCAGCACAAAATGTTGCTGACAACTGTGTAGATGCTACGGGTGGCCCAGATGCTGGATTCTGTAGTCAAATCGATCGTGATCCAATCACGAATGATATTTCACTTGTTCGTTCTGGTTATTTAAATGCTGCGGCATTAAATACTAAGGGTGTTGAAGCACAAGTTAGATATTCTACCGATCTTAGTTCATTTGAACTTCCTGGCGAAATAACAACAAACTTATTGGTAAGTAAATTACTAGAACTAGAACAGTTTGAATTTCAAGATCGCCCGGATGAAATTAATGTTGAAGATGGTGAAGTAGGTGATCCAGCTTTACAAATCCGCTTTGGTTTAGATTATGAAATTGATGATTTAGTAGTAAGTTGGTCAACTCGTTATATTGATCGTAGTTTCACTATGGATATTTCTCCAACAGGTGATACAGCAGAGGATACTTCTCCAGCTTATATTGGCTCTGTGACTACACATGACGTATCATTTAATTACTTAGTGAATGATGTTGTATCTGTAAGTGCAGGTATTAGAAATTTAACAGACAAGCTAGCACCTGGTTATACTGCTAATGCTATATACGACTTAGTGGGTCGTAGAGCATTTGCAGGTGTTAATGTTAAGTTCTAATGAAAGCAAGTTAACTTAAATCTGTAAATCTTTAAGTGTATTTAAAGAGCGATAATACTTTTTATTATCGCTCTTTTTTTAACCTTTAAATAAACTACTTTATACTAAGTCTATTAAGTTTCTGCCCACTCAGAACTTACCAACGGTTTGAGAACAACGCTCATTTTATTCTATAGGAAGGAAATTATCGAACCATTGGTAAGCTCCCTGAGGGTGATATTAAAAGGCTTACAGGCCGTGTTATTGTTCGATAAGGGAATAACCATTATCTTCACCAATGCCTTGCCTGCATGGATGTAGGTACTTAGCTTCAGTCTGGAACTGTGAACCTGCGCCGCTAAACCTTTTAAGCTTCACAGAGTGGGAAGAAACTTAGTAGAATTGGTATTAGTTAACTTAAAATCGGTTTAAGCTTTTACCATCGAACTCATCTATAGGTCATTGATGTTAGGGGTTGGTTTGTTTCCTTTTAGACAATAAGCCACCTATTAAATTCAGCATAAAACCGTTTGGACTTCTGTGTCTTGAGTGCTCAATTTGAGATGTGTTTTTAAGTTGGTTGTATATCGTATCAATGATAAATCGCCTAGATAGCATCGTTTTACCCTCCAATAATAGCGCTTTTGCTTTCATGTTATTCCAACATTTGTCATTAAATCAACGCCTCGCTCAAGTAGAGATGGTTTAAATTTTATAACCTTTATCTGCGTATAGTTTACCGCAAAGTTCGACGTTAATTTAGGTACGGGTTTCGTATCATGTACATTACCTGTTGTCAGTTTACTTGCTACAATTTCATCTAGGCAATTACTAATAATATGCAGCTATGAAACCATAGAACCAGCTCATTGTTACTTTACCTCGATGGGCAATACAATCGTACGTTGTATGTTGGGGGAACACTATTTTTGGCATAACTTCTAAGAAGCATATATAGCTGAGTCAGTGGATTAGTCATATTGTTCAAACTAGTAGCCAGAAGCGAGCATGTGTTGTTTATGTCAACAAAATGGCAAGAATGGCTTGGGCTATTACAGTCTCTGGTGAGGAATACTCACCAGTATAAGTAAAACTCACTTCAAAGTAATGCGGGGGTATAACGAAACGATGAAATAACAAGTAAAACCTGATAACCTTAAATAACGATTATTTTGACGAGCTGATAAGGCCAATATGTGTGGAATACACCGGAGTCAGAAGCAATAAATTTAATTAAAAGGCCGTACATATGGCAGCAATCCAGTCCCTATTACCGATGAGTTAAACCTTGTGATACGGGATGAAACTATATATAAGATCAGTTGTCGATTTAATCATTATTTGTGATGAATATAAGTGCGTTAGCTGTTTTTCAGTATTGAAGTATCCTCAAGAATATTTCATCACTTTTAAATTGGAGTTTGAGCAGATATTATTATAATTTTTGCTTACTTTAGAGAAAGTAAACAACATAATTCTTAAAAGCTAATAGGTTTACGTTTAGCACGAACAATATCAGTTGACTGAGCTGCTTTTGGCTTAAGGTTGGTGTTGTTTTTAGCCTTGGCTGGCGTGAGTGATGTTTGTGTAGTTTTACTAGCTTTAGCAAGGTTAACCTGAATGGTTTCACCATTAAATTCTATAATGTCATCGTGATAAACTTTTTTTCGTTTTTGAAACTCAACTTCGTTATTTAATAAAACATAGCCCTCGCTGATCACTATTTTAGCTTCACCACCACCACTAACCATATTGGCAATTTTTAATAATTTGCAAAGTTCAATCGGTTGGGTTGAAATATCAATAAGCGCTAAATTTGAGGACATGTAAGGTTTGCTTGTAGTTAACGAAAAAATTCATTATAGCTTAGTTGTAGCGTGATGTCGTTGACGTATTAATCTCGACGACCATTGTAACCTTTAAACTGAATTTTTTAAGATGGTGGACGATACTGGGCTTAATTAGTGACACGGTGCGGGTGGTAAAGAGCAGAAGGTGATTTTGTTTTAAGGATTAACCTTTAAACTGAATTTTTTAAGATGGTGGACGATACTGGGCTTGAACCAGTGACCCCCGCCTTGTAAGG
>TARA_R110002153_G_scaffold2181_9_pt1 | contig 10550 bp, 15 predicted proteins | sample TARA_R110002153 | Tara Oceans TARA_R110002153 (sample SAMEA4398193) | marine metagenome | biome: Polar Biome; feature: [SRF] surface water layer (ENVO:00010504); material: water (ENVO:00002006), including particulate matter (ENVO:01000060) such as... | depth 5 m
GACAACTAATGTTAAACGAATAAAAATGATAGTAAAAGACCCAGATTGGTTAAGACAAAAAGCAGAACCTTTTGATTTTGAAAATCCATTTATGGATCCTATAGAATTAGCTATTGAACTTAAAGATGCTATATTCAATCATTCAGGTCTTGGAGTATCAGCAAATCAACTCGGTTATAATACGAGAGTAATTGCATTGAGAGGTGAAACAAAAGAAACATCTATAGTATGTTTTAATCCTTTTATTAAAGATTTTTCAGATAATATGAATACAATGGAAGAAGGGTGTCTATCAATACCTGATGTATTTGCAAGAGTTGTAAGACCTGCAGAAGTTGTTATCGAATTTAAAAACGAATTACAAGAAGATGTAAAAGAGAGTGCAGAAGGACTAACTGCTAGAGTATATCAACATGAAATAGACCATTTAGATGGGATATTATTCATTGATAGAATTGGTGAGTTTTCTAAAAAAAGAGCTTTTGAGAAAGCTAAGAAAATACAGAAAATGAGAGCTAGAGGCAAAGAGAAGTTTAAAGCTAGATTTGCATTGTGAACCTACAAGCTGAGTTAATACGAAACTATAACTCTTATCTATCAGATTCTATAAAAGTATATGAAGGTGTATTCGCGTCAGACTGGTGTGAAGACTTAATACAGTATTTTAGAAACAGTCTACATCAAAGAACCGACGATCACAGAAAACAAGCAGACGAACTACAACTTATAGGTGATCCAAGACCTGACGCTATAGATTATAAAAATGAATTGTTTGAACGACTCTACCCACTTGGGTCACAGTACGAAAAACATTTACACGCTTTATGTCACCCAGACTATAAACCTCACGATAGACCACTAACAAACATTTACAACACAGGGTTCCGTTCTTTACAGATACAGAGATACAAACCAGAAGACAAAGGATATCCGGCAGTTCACATAGAATCTGGTCCAGAACATTACAAAAAATATTTGGCAGTTATTGTCTACTTAAATGATGTTGCATCAGGTGGTGAGACAATATTTCCTATGGCAGGTACTACTATTAAACCTCGTGTCGGTTCAGTCGCTATTTGGCCAGCAGGTCTTCCATTCTATCATTGTGGACTTCAATCGAAGACTACAAAATACATCTTAACTTCTTGGTTCGAATTTATGTAGTTGTAACCGCAGGTACACTTTTGTTATACTATGTACATAGAGTTGATAATTAAGAGGTAAAATGATTTCACTACAAAATTCAAATAAAGACATTCTGGCGAAGCTTATGGCTACGGAGAATATTACTGTATTACATAAATCAGTTCCTACTGCATATTTTGATATTAAGTCAAGGACATTAGTATGTCCTATTCTTAAAGAAACTATTAGTGCAGAATTATATGACTTGTTTATGGGTCATGAAGTGTCTCATGCTCTTAATACACCATTAGACGGATGGCATGATAAAGTTTCTTCAAAAGGAACTATATACAAAGGTTACTTAAATGTTATTGAAGATGTTAGAATCGAGAAAATGATTAAGGCGAAATATCCAGGACTTAGAAAAAGTTTCTATAAAGGATATTCTGAATTAGCTAATATGGATTTCTTCGGAACTAAAGGTAAAGATTTACAAACATTGAACTTAATTGATAGAATCAATCTATCTTATAAAATTGGTTCATTTGCTCAGATTGAATTTTCAGATGATGAAATGGTTTATATCGATAGATGTGAGACATTAGAAACATTCGAAGAAGTTATACAACTTGCTGACGATTTATTTGAGAGACAACAAAACGAAACAAAAGACGAACTTGAGTCATTAACTCAAGAACAACTACAAGACTTATTAGATGATATGCAAGAAGGTGATGATGAATCTTCTGATACTGATACAATGAGTGTTGAAATTGATGAAGAATCAGAAAGTGATTCATCTGGAGAAGGTGCAGAAGCTAATTCAGAAGATGAAGGCGAAGACTCAACAGGTTCATCAACAGAAGGTGAAGAATCTGATTCAGACGAAGTATCAAATGAAAAAGAATCCGAAGAAGGTGAACTAAATTCAGAAAGTACTGAAGGAGCAGAAGGAAAAACAGCTCAAGAAAAATTAGAAGAAGAAATGATCAAGTCTGAAACAGACGAAACATTCAGAGATAAAGAAGGTACATTAGCTAAAGAAGACAGTTACTATAGTGATCCTAATTATAGAGAACTTACTACAAGAATTAAATATGAGAACATCATAGTTCCTGTAAAAGAGATTCAAAAAAACTTCGATCAAGAAGCACCTTACAACGACAAAATCAAAACTACAGTTAAGAAATTTACAGAAGATAACAAGAAGATTATATCTTACATGGTCAAAGAATTCGAAATGAAGAAAGCAGCAGCTTCTTATAATAGAAGTTGGAATTCAAAGTCAGGTGAAATTGATATGAATAAACTAGCTTTCTACAAACTTAAAGAAGACATTTTCAATAGAGTTCAAGTAACTCCAGAAGGTAAAAATCATGGTGTTGTAATGACAGTTGATTGGTCTGGTTCAATGAGTGGTAATGTTAGAGCAACAATCGAACAAGCGACATTACTTTCAATGTTCTGTAGAAGACTTTCAATTCCTTTTAGACTATTTGCATTTAGTGATTCTTATATCAGAGAATATAATGAAAATTATGGTATAAGTGATGATGATATTAATGCTTATTCTAAAAGACAGAAAGCGGGAAGACTTGCAAATCAAGAAAAACATTTCGGTAAAGTTGTGTTTCCTGCAGTAGATAAATTTGATCATGAAGGTCAGTATACAGGATATGAAATGACTGATGCTTGGGACCTTGGAAACTTATCTTTACTAGAAATTTACAACGAAAAAATGTCAAACAGAGAATTCACAAAAGCAGTAGAAAATTGGTTTCAACTTTCTTCACATTGTGATTCAAGATATCGTGGTTGGAATGAAGAAACAGATTATGATGATGAGTGGAACATACCTTCAAAACTGTGGTTAAGTGGTACACCTCTTGATGCAACATTGATATGTATGAGAGACTACTTAGTTGATTTCAAAAAAGAAATGAATTTAGATATTACAAGTTTCATTGTATTATCAGACGGAGCTAGTCATGGTTGTTTCGATACAAGAAATCCTTATCTAGTTGATAGAGCGATTAACAGAACATTCAAATTAGAAGATAGAAATAGTAGAACTACTCACGGTCTAATGGAGTGGGTTAAAGAAACAGCTGACTGTAGAACAATCGGATTTTATATTTCGGACGCTAGAGGTGCTAACATTGGTTGGGAAGCTTCAGGATTCTGTAATACTAAAACAGATGAATACGGACCAGAAATGGAGAAAAAGAAAAAAGAATTTAATGCTTTGTCAACATCATTCACAGACGGATGTTATGACTTGGCGATATTCATCAACGCGAAAAAATTAAGAGTGGACATTGATAAAGATATGATTGATGTACCAGAAGGTGCTACTAAAGGAGTTCTTAAAAGAGCTTTAGTGAAAGCAGGAACAAACAAAATGCAACAAAGAGTGATACTCAATCAGTTCGTAGGACAAATGGCAGTATGAAAAAAAATACTGGAAACCGCGGGTACACTTTTGTTATACTATGTACATAGAGTTGATAATAAAGAGGTAAAAAAATTATGACAATACAAATAACAGCACAACACGAAAAATTCATTGACGCGGCTTCGGAAGTATATCCAGGTCAAAGTGAGTTTTCAAAATCACAGATTAAAAAAGTTTGTGCGGAGAAAGGATGTCCGAATCCTTCGTGGTTACAAAAATCGGAATTTAGAGTAGGTCATGGGACTTATTCATTAGAACTAGCGGGAGTTGCAGTTGCGACTAGTATCGCTACGATTCCAGTTACAACTGGTTCAATTTCAGCACCGACATTACTTCAAAGTGATGTTGTAGTGATTCCAGAGGTCGTAAAAGAATTCGTACCTTTCGGACACTTTAGTGACTTGAAAAACATTATAAGTTCTGGATTATTTTTTCCAGTCTTTATAACAGGACTATCAGGAAATGGTAAAACATTTATGGTCGAACAAGTATGTGCGAAACTCAAAAGAGAATGTTACAGAGTCAATGTGACAATAGAAACTGACGAGGACGATTTAATCGGTTCTAATACTTTGATAGACGGAAACATTGTCTTCAGAGAAGGTCCAGTACTTAAAGCAATGAGAAAAGGAGCAGTCCTTTTAATTGACGAAATCGATTTAGCATCGAACAAAATTATGTGTTTACAATCTATCCTTGAAGGGAAAGGTTACTTAAACAAAAAGACAGGTGAGTATATTGAACCAGTATCTGGTTTTACTATTCTTGCGACAGCGAATACAAAAGGTAAAGGATCCGACGATGGAAGATTTATCGGAACTAATGTTTTGAATGAAGCTTTCTTAGAAAGATTCTCAATCACAATGGAACAAGAATATCCTAGTAACGCAATCGAGAAAAAAATTCTTTGTAAAGAATTTGAGAAACTCGGTGTTAAAGATGCAACTAGCTTTGCAACTAACTTAGTTACTTGGGCTGATGTTATCAGAAAAAGTTTTTACGAAGGAGCGATTGACGAACTAATTTCAACTAGAAGACTAGTTCACATTGCACAAGCTTTCAAAATGTTTAATAACAAAATGAAGTCTATCGAAATGTGTGTTGCAAGATTCGATTCAGAAACTAAAGCAACATTCTTAGACCTTTACACAAAAGTCGATTCAGAACCTGTAGTTGATTATGATGAGGACTCAGAGGACTCAGATTATGACACAAGTATTGAAGACGAATACAATAAAGTACTAGATACAATTGCATCAAAAGATCACTACACACCAGAGAATGATGAATCAACATTTTAATTTAAAGAGTTATACCTCAAGTCCTCCACTTTCAGAAGTGGGGGCAACTTTTTTACTATCCTCGGATTTGTATAAATAGTAGTATGATATTTAAGTTACAAAAAATAATAGGAAATTGGTTCTCTAAAATTATAGAGAATGGTTTTAAAAGAGAAGCAGATAAACACCAACAACAGTACGATAAGTACAAAGTAGAATATAGAGACGGAGATAATACATGAGTGAATTTAATTATATAGTTGAAAGACAACGAACATTACTGGATGCAGAAAAATGGGGTGCAGGAGTTAAATCACTTCATGCGCATAGCATAACTAGTCATTGGTATGACACAAGAGGTAATGATGGTTCTGTACTTGATATCTCATTTAATGACGGAAGTATTAAAAGAGAGATTAATGAAACAGGTAAAATCGTTTGGTTCGGAAAGAAATTAAAAGGTGACGCATTGTTAGACGCATTCAACAGGAATATAACATGATGTCAACATTCGATATGATATTTAGTGTATTGTTTCTTATGTGCATAGTCATGGTAATACGGAATTTGAATCAATGATAGATTTTTTATATAATTTATTTTGGTTACCAATGTTCTCAATAGAGTTCATAATTAATGTAGGACTATGGGTACTATTCGGGTACATAGTTCACGAAGGTATTAAGAAATATCAAGACAACAATAGGGGCTGAGAGAAGCTCGGGCAGCGCGGAATGACAACTATACAAGGAGAACAATTTTACCTCTACTCTTGTAGTATGACGATACATTCCGTCGCGCCAATATTTGTATTATGATTTTATATTCAGAGAAACAATTAGACGATGCTTACAAAGTTTATAAGAAGCATCAATTAAAACACGGTAACATGATGAACAAAGAGGAGTTCAGAATAGCATTTGAAGCATTAATGGAAGTAGTATATGACTAGTAGTAGAAAGAAGAAAGCGGTAAAAGAAACATTGTTTACAGTCGGTACTGGATTAATGATTAATTGGCCTGTATCTATTGTATTTCTATATATAAGTATAGAGACATTAGGTCTAGGTGTATTAGGTACTTCAGTAGTACAAACAGTAGGAATGACATTCGTTGCATTAACGAGAGTCTATGCTATAAGAATGTATTTTACGAGAAATGAGCAAAATAGAATTTAAAGAAAAGTTCGGTCCAGGTAAATGTTCCAAGTGTGGAGTTTACATAGAAGATGATGTTAGAATGTTTGTGGCAACTAACCTAGCAGGTAGACCGAGCTTAACGAAGGACCAACTCTTAGTAGTTGATCCAGAGTTTTGTGAAAATTGTCACACAAAAGTTTTGGGGAATTAGCTCAGCTGGGAGAGCGCGTCCCTTGCACGGATGAGGTCAACGGTTCGATCCCGTTATTCTCCACCAAAACACGCTGATTTAGCTCAGTAGGTAGAGCAACTGATTTGTAATCAGTAGGTCGTCAGTTCGAACCCGACAATCAGCACCACTTGTAACCACTAGTACACTTTTGTTATACTTACGGTACAAAATGAGAAATATATTATGAATGAATTTAAAACAGAAACACATGATGTCAATGGTGGCATACAAAAAATCTACAGATTTCCTAATGGCTATGGAGCTAGTGTAATAAGACATCTAGGTAGTTATGGATATGAGAAAGGTTTATGGGAGTTGGCAGTATTAGATGGAGCGGGTGACTTAGATTACTCAACACCAATTACAGAAGATGTACTTGGAGGACTAAATGATCCACAAGTTGATAATATACTAGGGAAGATAAGTAGACTATGAACATCTTTTACTTACATGATGTACCTGAGACTTGCGCTCGTATGCACAATGATAAACATTGTGTTAAGATGATTTTAGAATCAGCTCAAATGTTATGTACAGCTCATAGAGCATTAGACGGAAACGATAAATGTGATAATCTGTTTATGTACAAACAAGCTCATCTAAATCATCCAAGTACAAAATGGGTAAGAGAAAATGTTTACAATTATAAGTGGATGTTTAGTTTATTTGAAGAATTGTGTGATGAGTACACATACAGATATGATAAACTTCATAGTACAGATTTAAGATTGAGAGAAACTCTCAGAGAAACACCTCTAAGAATTCCTTCTATTAATCAGAAAAGAACAACACCGCCTCAATGTATGCCAGACGAATACAAGTCTGCAGATGCGATTGAGGCATATAGAAATTATTACATGGGTGAGAAATCTCACTTTTGTAGTTGGAAGAATAGACCAACACCAACATGGTACACAAAATGAAAAAAGAATTTGGAACACATCACTACAGACCGTTAGTAGACGATCTAACAATAAAAGAATCACCGATCAACGGATTAGGATTATTCGCTGTAGATAACTTAAAAGCGGGTATCTTCTTAGGAGAGACTCATATATGGGAATCGAATAGATGGGAATACATTAGAACACCTCTTGGTGGTTTTATAAACCATTCAGAGAATCCTAATTGTTTTATAAATGAAAATATACATTATCATGACGGACAACAAAGAGAACTTTATACAACAAGACCTATTGAAAAGGGTGAAGAAATAACAGTATTCTACACAAAAGGATATGATGATATTATAAGATGATCAATTCAAAACAATGGCAAGACAACTCAGATGGCTGGGTAAAGACTATGCATGAGTCAAGAGAACGGAAAGAAGCTAAACTTCTTGAAGCTTGTGACCATGATATAGAAGAATGGTGTCAATATTGTGAGTATGATGAAGACGGAAATAAACATGAGTAAATGGGACGGAGGAAAGGGGTCGAAACGAAGACCTGAAAACGATACTACCTATCAAGATAATTGGGAGAAAATCTTTGGCGTCAAGAAACCTGAAACTAAAGTCAGAAAGAAGACACCAGATCACGCTAAAACTCAAATACAAAAAGACAAAACAAAATACGACCGAAAGAAACTTGACAACACAGAGAACGGTAGTATAATAGATATATGAGTTTGAAAATCTTTAATAGAAAAACTAAAACTAAAGTAGTTAAGAAAATTGACTACAAGTATTCGGAAGATAGAATCATCAAAGAACTTGATGATTATGTTAACAGTACTTATGGTGAACATTATTCTAGTAATAATTTTCAAGCAACTGAATTTATAATAGACGGTGGACATGGAGAAGGATTCTGTATAGGAAATATTCTCAAGTATGCTCAACGCTATGGTAAAAAAGATGGCTATAATCGTAAAGACCTTATGAAGGTATTACATTATGGTATAATAGCACTACATGTGCATGATTTAAATAATGGAGACAAGTGAATCAAATGAAACTAAGTGACAACACACTAAAACTGTTGAATAATTTTTCAACAATCAATTCCGGAATAACAGTTAAGGCTGGGAATGAAATAACAACTGTATCAGCAATGAAGAATATCTTTGCGAAAGCAGTAGTAGATGAAACATTCGATACTGAACATTCTATCTATGACTTATCAGAATATCTAGGAGCAGTATCTTTATTTGATACTCCAGACTTTGTATTCAATGGTGAATCAGTAGATGTTATTGAAGGGAACAATTCAGTCAAGTATTACTATGCTGACCCTCAAATGGTTATATCACCACAGAAAGATATCACAATGCCAGACCCCGAAATCACTTTTGATCTTGATGAAGATGTACTAGGAAGTTTACTTAAAGCTTCGTCAGTATTGTCTTTACCAGACATGGTGTTATCAAGTGACGGTACAACTGTTGACTTAACAGTCAAAGACAAGAAGAATGCTACTTCGAATGTATATAGTAGAACTGTTGCTCAAGGTAACGGATCAACATACGAAATGTTTCTAAGAATGGATAACATTAAAGTTCTAGGTGGAGATTATACAGTCTTTGTATCATCAAAAGGAATAGCACACTTTACTAACAGAAATGTATCAGTAGAGTACTTTATTGCATTAGAACCTGATTCAACTTACAATGAATCTTAATAATGAAAGAAGATTTTTTATGGGTTGAAAAATACCGTCCTCGAACTATATCAGATTGTATTCTACCAGTAGAAACAAAAAAGATATTTCAAGATTTTGTAGATAACAAAGAAATACCGAATCTACTATTATGTGGAACTGCAGGTGTAGGTAAAACTACAGTCGCAAAGTCTTTATGTAATGAATTAGATGCAGACTTTGTGATGATCAATGGTTCAGAAGAAAGAAACATTGATACTCTTAGAGTCAAGATTAAATCTTTTGCTTCTACAGTTTCATTAGGTGGTGGTCCAAAGATTGTCATTTTAGATGAAGCAGACTATCTTAATCCCCAATCAACACAACCAGCTCTCAGAGGATTCATAGAAGAATTCTCAAAGAACTGTAGATTCATATTCACTTGTAATTACAAGAATAGAATCATATCACCATTACATTCAAGATGTAGTGTTGTAGATTTTACAATAGAATCTAAACAGAAACCACAGATGGCTGGTGGTATCTTTGAGAGAATAGTTAACATACTAAAACATGAGAATGTTGAATACAACGAACAAGTTGTAGCAGAGTTGATTAATAAATTCTTTCCAGACTTTCGTAGAATCTTAAATGAACTACAGAAATATTCAACATCAGGTAAGATAGACAGTGGTGTCTTGGCTAATCTTGATGATGAACATCTCAATGAAGTTATTGGATTTATCAAAGACAAAGAATTCTCTAAAATGAGAAAATGGGTAGCAATGAATATTCACAATGATCCACAAGCAATATATAGAAAGATATATGATGCTTGTTTTGAAAGAATGGAAAATAGTAGTGTACCACAAGCAATTATAATATTGAGTGACTATACATACAAGTCTGCTTTTGTTGCAGACCAAGAAGTTAACATGGTAGCATGTATGACTGAATTAATGATGGAGTGTAAAATAAATTGAAATATAGAGAGAAAATACCATTAAGACCTTACAGGGTAATAAAAACATACGGAAATGAGACAGGACATTCATGTGCTTTCAGACAATGGAGAGCAGATTCTCATTGTAATCTAATTCATGGATATGCATTAGGTTTTGAAATAACATTCGAAGCAGCTGAACTCAATGAACAAAATTGGGTAATTGATTTTGGTGACTTAGGTGTCTTAAAGAATTATCTTAAAGAAACTTTTGATCACACTACAATAGTAGCTGTAGATGATCCACACATGGAAACATTCGTGAAGTTGGGTCAACTAGATTTAATTGATATGAGAGTAATGGATAATGTAGGTTGTGAAGCATTCGCTGAGAATGTATTTGACTTTTGTTATGAAAAGTTTTCATCAATGAGAGTAAACATCAAATCAGTTAAAGTATTTGAACATGGGAGTAACAGTGCTGTATTCGGAGATTTTTAAAAGTATTCAAGGAGAAGGACATTACACAGGAGTTCCAACTACATGGTTGAGATTCTTTGGTTGTAATCTTGAATGTAACGGGTTTGGACAAGATGATCCAACTGATCCTTCAACATACAAACTACCTTATAAAGACTTTGAGATCATAGATACTCAGATAATAGAAGATTTGCCTGTATGGAAATACGGTTGTGATTCTTCTTATTCATGGAGTAAGAAGTTCGCAAAGATACAACACAATGAAACTTGTGAAGAAGTCGCGAAGAAACTCTATGATCAAATGTATGATGAAA
>TARA_R110002153_G_scaffold43114_2_pt1 | contig 10538 bp, 10 predicted proteins | sample TARA_R110002153 | Tara Oceans TARA_R110002153 (sample SAMEA4398193) | marine metagenome | biome: Polar Biome; feature: [SRF] surface water layer (ENVO:00010504); material: water (ENVO:00002006), including particulate matter (ENVO:01000060) such as... | depth 5 m
TAGACATAAAATCATGATACAAACAGATACTAGATATGGAAATCAAATTACACCTTTAGACCCACCTAACAGATTAAGTAATGCCAGTTCTAGCACACCAGCTAATCTAGAATATATAGAATATATAGAAAAACTACCTATTTCTCTTCCAAAAGGATTTATATCACCAAGTGCAATAAGTGAAAAAATTATTTCACAATTGAGAAGCACACAGCAACCACAAATAAATAGTTTTAGAAGCACAGTTCCAACAACACTTACTGGAATTACTAATACAACAATAAGACCATTAAATGTAGAATTTAATTCTCCAACTTATCATACTTTTTATTCTGCTAATGAAAGCACTAATAATTTAGTTAATTGGAATATTTGGGATGGATATAGAAATGATACAGCACAAAGTTTAACATATTTATCAACATTTCAGTACATAGGTGTAAAAAGACCTGATTTATGGTTGGCTGGAAGACAATTTACTAAAGATTGGATGACTAAATATAATGCTAGTTATAGCCTTCCAAATCGACAAATACAAGTTTTAGCAAATGCTCATCAACAATTTTTTAGAGATTTAAATTCAGCAAGTTTTGATATGAATGCTTCTATGAATGACCCTGATACAGATTTAATTATTACTAATTGGAGATGGGGTGATAAAGATATAATGAAATCTTTAGCAAATGTTTTTAAAGAACAAGGAAAACATCCTGAATTATTTATTAATGAATTTAATGTTTTTAATGGAATTACAACAAAAGATAATTCACGATTTCTTCACATGAATCAAAGGTCAAATGCAAGTAGAGGAGTAATAAATACTAATCAACGTGATAGTTTGGGCTGGGACTATGTTACTACAGAGGGAGCAGGTATAAAATATTTAAATAGTTGTCCATTATTTGTTGATTTTAATCCTGATTATGAAGATATAGAAACAGATGGAATAAGTTGGGAAGATGGATATAGTTATGGTGTATTTCTAAAGTATACAGGTTTTAGATTATATGATTTAGTAGCATTTACAGTTAAAAAATTAGGAACACAAATGAGAGCAAAAATAACAAATGTAAATGCTAGTTTAACAACAACAATACCAAGATTTTTATTTAAAATAAATAATCCTTCAGGTAATTCTATATTACAAAATACAAATTTAGGATGGGATATTAATTTTAATTCTTATGGAAATAGTTGTATTGGATTGACTGATGGATGGTGTACAAACATGTATAATGAGAGTGAAATAGCAAATATGCTTCCAACAGCATTTGCTAATGCTTCAGTTAAAGCTAGTAATTATTCACAAAAAATATATCTAGGAGCAAATGAACCAGCATTAAGTTATAATACAGAGTCAACACGTTTTGAGATTACTAATTTACATACAGCAGAAAGAGTACAAAATTATTATAATGCTGGTGGAGTAAAAACAAATGCTTCAGGAGACCCTGAAACAGTAGTAAGTGAATTTGCAACAGCAGGTGATAAAGTTTATAAAATTAATAAAAGATTATATAATACAAATTTCACTCCATCAGTTATGCCCTATGATTTAAATGGAAATACAATAACAATAAAAGGTGAAGATGCTGGTTCATATAAAATAGATTTATTAAATACTAATTTAGAAGGTTGGACTATATATGACCAATATACAGGTATTATTATTAAAGATTTTGGTTATGATTCTAAATATTGGAATGAAGGTATTTGGGGTACACTTGGCTTCACTTACGAACAATTTAATACACCAAGAACATCAAGTAATGATATTAATACAAGAGTTGGAAATTCTAATAAATTTGCTTTACCTTATGCTTTTACCAATGCTGAAGTAGGTCAATTAGATACAATGGATTTTATTACTAATGTTTATGGAGCAGGTATGTATTCTTTACAATTACCAACAACCATGTTTTTTAATTCAGTAATTGATGCTGGAAATAATGTATTTAGAAAAGGTTTTGCACAAGAACAATTTCCCCCTATAACTGAATCAGCAGTATCAGTTGTACTAACTGCTCCTAATTTACCAAGAAAATTAAAGAATGGATATTATTGTATACGTAGTGATATTATCGATGGTTCACAATATCTAGGTGGAGCAAATAGTGGTGAATTATTTCCAGTAATAGCTGTAGTACCTAAATCAAATGATTTTGGAGATTTTTATGTTGGTGGAGAATCTACATTAAATTTTGTTTTTACTAAACCTAAAACAATTTCATCTGTAACAACATCAATACATAATCCAAATCAAACATTAGCAAATGTAGATGATAGTTGTGCAGTAATATATAAAATAACTAGGACAATAAATAATAATTTAGATATAATTGGTCAAATCATGGAAGAAAATAATAATAATAAAAAAAAATGATTTTAAATAATAATATAAATATATAAATGGTTACGGAAGAAGAAATAAAAGAAGTCATACTTTTAAACAAAAATTTATCTTTGACTCAAATAAGGTTTTTAATTAAAAATCCATCAATTGCTAAATCTGTAAATTTAAAACCAAAACATAAAACTCAATTAAGGTTATTTAGAAATGATAATCGTCCATCTACATCTACATCAATAAGTAGTAAACAAACACCAGCACCTAGTACATCAAGAGCAAGTAAAAAAACAACTGTTAAAAAAGCAAAAAAAGTTTATAAAAAAAAAGCAGTTGTAAAAGCACCAGTTAAAGCTCCAGTTAAAGTTCCAATAAAATTACCTCCAAAGATTCCAGTTAAACCACCAGTTAAAATCCCTATTAAATTGCCTGTGCCAATTAAGAAACCAGTTATTAAATTACCAACCAAACCAGTTATTAAATTACCAACTAAACCAATCGTCCTTAAACCAATTATTAAATTACCAATAAAATTTAAATGATTTTAAAAGTATTTAAAAAGAAATTATTATATATATATATATTAAAACATGGAATCAATTATTAAAGCAATTAAAGAACAAAAACAATTTTATAAAAATAAGGATGGTTCATTTAAGGAAGACACAGAAGGAAATAAGATTTCTAAACCTCCTTTAAAAGATAGTACATTAAAAACTTATTCTGCTAATTTTAAGAAAATAGCAGGTGATAATTCATTGACTGATTTAAGTTGGTTAAAAGATATTGATAATATTAAAGAAAAATTAAAAGATTTAAGTGATAATACTAAAAAGAATTATTATAATGTTATTACAGTTGTATTACAAGCCACAGGAAAAGAACCTGAAATTCTACCTAAATATATTGCATTGAGAGATTCCTTAAATAAAGAATATGAAAAACAAAATGAAACTGGAATAATTAGTGATAAACAAGCACCTAATTTTGTTACTAAAGAAGTTTTTGATAATATGGTAAATACTATTAATCAACAAGTAAAATTATTAAATCTAAAGACAAAAGATAAAACTAATAAAGAAGAAAAGAATTTATTTCAGTTATTAATTATTTTAAAGTTTTACCAAATATATCCTTTAAGGAATGAATTGGCAACTATCAAAAAAATAAGTGAAAAAGATTTTAAAGAATTACCTGAAAATGATAAAGGAAATTATTTAATTATTAAAGATGATGGAAGACAAATGAAATTATCATTAGCTGATTTTAAGACAGCAACATCTTATGGAACTAATGAATTACCTGTAGGAGTTGTTCTTAAAAGATTATTAAATACATGGTTTGCTAAATTTAATCCTAATAATGATAATGTATTTGTCCAAACCAACGGAGAACAATTAACTAAAAATAATTTAACTAAAATGCTCACTAGAGCAAGTATGAAATATATGGATGGTAAAAAAATCAGTACAACAATGATTCGTAAGATTTATACTAGTGATTTATTTGCTGAAAAGAATCAAAAACAAAAGAAAGTTGCAAAGGTCATGGGACATTCAGTAGATACACAAAATAAAATATATGTTAAAAAACCTCAAGAGGATAATGTTCCCAATCCTGTTTAATACATATTTCCATAATACTTTCAGGAATAATAAAATCTTTAATAATATCAATATCTTGAGCCACTAATTTACTTGGCATATTTTTATTAGTCATTTCCATAATGGCAGAACATTTAAAAATCCATTGGGTTTCTCTTTTTTCTAATTCTTTTTTATCTTCACATTTATATTGTTCTAATAAGTGTATACAATAATCTTCATTACATAAAATATCGAAAGAACCACGATAATTTCTATGACATTTTAATAATCCCATATAACCTTTATAATCTGTTTCATGTTTGGATAATCTTAATTTCATTCCTTGTATTGTACTGCCAACATATCCAAGATTTGTTTTATTACATTTAATTAAATAAATACAAGCTTTATGATATTTGTTTTGTTCCATATATAATTTATTATATATTAAAAATCCACTTTAAACGTTCCCCATTTTACTTGTAATGAAGGTGTAGAAAGTTTTTTAATTTTTTTTTTTGTATCTAAAAATAATTTAATATCTTCACTAATTTCACATTCTAAAGATAATCCAAAACTTTCATTAATTAATCTAGTAGCACGTCTAACTGATGAAATATCACCATGTTTAGAAATTGACTCTAATGCTTCTAATATTTGTTGTTTATTATCAAAAAAAGACCTATTATAATCACAACCATTATTGCAAAAACTAATAATCATTTTACTTTTTAGAATAATATCATTTTTCTCTTTTATAGATATATTTTTATTAATATTTTCATTAAATAATATTTCAGGAATTTCATTAAGTTTCTCTAATTCATTAATTAATTTCTTTTTTGATAATTTAATATCAATATCAATATTATTTTCATTAATTATTTTTACTAAATCCTTTTTACCATATGATTCATGAATTTTCATTTTAATATTAAATATATAAAAAATATAGATTATATACATAATGCCGAGAACTAAAGAAGGGAAACCAATTCTTTATAAACCTTTTAAATCCAAAACAACACCAAGTACTAAAAAATATTCAGTTTACGTGAAGGCAGATAATAATAAAGGTTATAAAACTATTCATTTTGGAGCAAAGGGAATGGATGACTGGAGGTCAGGTACAGCAACAAAAGAACAAAGAAAATCATATAAGGCACGTGCATCAGGAATTAAAAATAAAAAAGGAGAATTAACCTATAAAGATAGAAATACAGCTAATTATTGGAGTTACAATTATTTATGGTAAAAAAGTGTCCAACTAAAACTATCAAAAAAATAAAAATAAAATATCATTTCTAAATAATTAGTTGTTTTAGAGGACGTTTAGTTGGACACATTTTGAGAAATTATTTTTTAATATAAAATAATATAATATTAAATATATAATATAAATGTCTGCTTTAGGTTTTGATAGTTCTACATCTATGGGTCATCATCCAAACATGGATATATTGTTAGAGAATAAAAGAATTAGACAAGAAAATCTTAATGCTAGAAATAAACACATTGATAATATTTCTAAAGCCAAAGATAATGTAACAGCATTAGGTACAACAAATGCTAATGTAACAACTGTAGGTGAAACAGTATTAGGTCAAACAGCAGGTAAAGGTAAAGATATTGAGGCAACAGCAAAAACAATAGGTTCTTTACCTAAAATAGCAAGTGAAGTAAGTGATTTAACTGAAAAATATGTAATTGGTGGTTTAGATTCAGCCAGTGATATAGTAAATCAAGGAGTTCGAAATATAGTTGGGGCAAGAACAGGAGGTACACCATTTGTTAAAACAGCAGATTCATTATTTAAAAGTGATAAAGAATTATTAGCAAAAAATCCAACTGATTTTAGAGTTGCTGATAGAGTAGCACGTGCTACTGAACGTGGCTCTAGTGTTTTAGGTGATGCTAAAGGATTTTTAAAAGCAGGTGTATCTACAGGAGAAACAATTGCTGAACGTGGTGCTTCTGTAGGTAAATTAGGTCTTGCTGGTGCTGGACTATCTGTAGGTTTAGGTCTAATGGACACAGCAGAAGATATTTCAGCAGGAAAAATAGTAGGTCAAAATACAGCAGAAAGAGTATCTAATGTGGCAGGAATGGTTTCAGGAGGATTAGAGGCAGTAGGTACGGCATTAGATTTAACTGGTGTTGGTGCTCCAGTAGGAGTTGCATTAAATATTCTAGGTGGTATTGCAGGGCTTGTCGGTGGTGGGGCTGAATTAATTGGTGAAGATAAAGAGAAAAAAGATGCTCAAGATAAAGTTAAAGCAGTACAGAAAATAGCACCAAAACAACAAAAACAAATAGCATTTCAGGATTCAGGGTCATCAGGGGCAGAAGTCAAAAGTAATTATTAGGTTAAATATTTAAATTTAAAATATATATAATTATAAAATGGAACACGGACATCAAACATTAATTAATTATATTCTTAAAGAAAAAGATGAAAATTTAAAAGGTAAAACAATTATAGAAATAGGTTCATGTAGAGAGTTTCTAGAAGGTCAAAATTCTACAGAATGTTTTATAAAATTATGTATACAAAAAGATATGAAATTCATTTCAGTTGATATGGATGAAAAGTGTTCTCAAAATGTATATAGTTTAGCACATAAATATAAACATTTTACTAATATGGAAATACATACATGTAAAGGAGAAGATTATCTTAAAACAATAGATTCATTTGATTTTATGTATCTAGATGGATATGATTATGACCATGGACTACATAGTGAAGAGAGACAAGATAGGTACAATCATTATATGGGAACAGATATAAATAATGAAGAGTGTTGGGAATCTCATTTATTAATGGTAAAAGAATTATGTAAAATAGCTCATAAAGATTCTGTAATATGTTTTGATGATATTATAGATGAAAAAGTTGGAAAAGGTGTAACTGCAATTCCTTATATATTGGATAAAAAATGGCAAGTTTTTAAAAGAGTAAATAATTCTGTATTATTTGTACATCCTGATAGAGTATTACTTTCTAGAGACATGTATGTTGTTGGAAATGGAGTATCATTAAAAGGTTTTGATTTTAATTTTTTAAAAGATAAAGAATGGATTGGTTGTTGTTTAGGATTTAGAGATTGGGAGAGAACTGGTATTTATCCAACACATTATGTAAATGTAGACCCAGTTGTAACTCAAAGTAATTTAAAAGAAATAAAAGATATGATTATTAATAAAAAATGTCAAACATTTATGGTAGATTATTCATTTATTAAAATGTGGCCTGAATGTAAAGATTATCCTAGTGTACATTATTTACAACAATATCAAATGACTCCATATAATCCATTTAGAAATTTAATTGATTACTGTTCAGGTTCAGTAGCAACAACATTAGCATATTGTTTAGATACAGATAGAGTAAATTTATTGGGTATGGATTGCAAATATGTAGAATTTCTTCCTGAATGTATAGAATTAAAAGATAAAACTTTAAAGATAATTAAACAACCTAAAGAAAATCCTAATTATTATTTCGATGATTACCAACGTGTAGGTGATATTTATAATAAACCAAATGTAGATAAAGTTATGAAACAATCATGGTTTGATGTAAGAAATATATTTTTATTATTTAATACATTGAGAAATAAAGAAGTAAAATTATATAATTATAATACAACTGATGTACTAGATGAGTATTTTGAGAGAAAATCGTTAGATGAATTTAAATAAAATATTAAATATATATATATGAATTGTTTAGAGTTATTTTCAGGAACTAAATCATTTGGTAAAGTTGTAGAAAGTTTTGGATGGAAAAATACATCATTAGATTTGTGCAATAAATTTAAACCTGATATTAATATTGATATTATGAATTGGAATTATAAAGATTTACCTAAAAATAGTTTTGATGTAATTTGGGCTTCTCCACCATGTACTGAATATAGTCAAGCAAAATCAAGAGGTATAAGAGATATAGAAGGAGCAAATAAAATAGTTTTAAGAACTATAGAAATAATAAACTATTTTAATCCTTTATTATGGATAATTGAGAATCCACAAACATCTAAATTAAAAGACCAAAATTTTATGTTAAAATTAAAAAATTTCTTTGATGCTGATTATTGTATGTATGGAAAACCATATAGGAAAAGAACTAGATTTTGGACAAATAAAGAAGAATGTAATTTATTATTATGTAATAAAAATTGTGGAAGTTTTGTTGATGGAAGACATATTGGAAGTTGTGGTACTGGTGGTCAAGGTCAAGGACATACTAAATCATATTCTAATAAAAGTTATTCTGTCGATGAAAAACATTCTATTCCAGCAGATTTAATTTTTAGTTTATTACAAGAATAATTAGTCATAAAACTATTTAAACATAATTTTATTTATATATATATAATAGAACGATAATGGATTGTATTTTTGATTTAAACTTTGATATTCTCAATTTAATTAATGATGCAGTTATTAAAAAAAGAAAACTAATGAAATATTTAGATGAAAAAGAAGAAAAAACTAAATATCAATCTTATTTTGTATTTAGACATATAAATATGTTAAAAGAAATTTATAATGAAAGTGTTATTGATGTACTAGATAAAGATGAAGATGGTGAACATGTATATAATTCATTAGATGATGAATCTTGTAGGGAATGTATTAATGATATATATTATGATAAATTACAACAAGAACAATTTAATAAATATTATGGATTGGATTAGATTAATTTAAAGATATTATTTTTAATTATTTTTTTTTTGTTATATTTTATATAAATAGTAATATATAAAATATGTCTTATTGGGTTGCAAGTGATAAAATTCCTGTACAACAGAAATCAGTTTCCATTCCTGCCGAGAACGGCACTAACTACATTGCTGGGCAAGAAATACGTATACGTATTGACCCTAGTTTAAAGCTATTTAATCCATTGGGGACATTTTTACAAGCAAATGTAAAAATAATTCCTCCTGCTACTATACAGTCAAATCCTTTGGCTCAAGTAGGAGCAACACCAACTAAACTACAGTTAGATGGTGAAACTGGATTTCAGTCATTATGTAGGTCAATTCGAATCCATGATAATTCAGGAGTATTATTAGAGGAAATAGATTCATATAATACTATGGTTGCTATGGTATATGATTATAAAACAAATGATAGTTTAAGAAATAAACGTGCTTTGACTGAAGGTTCTACTGCTTATGATAGTTCTGCTAGAGGTACTGAAGGAAGTACTAAATCTGTTGTAAATACTAATAAAAACAATCCTTATAGTGAAAATCAGGCAGGAACGACTCTTAATGCTTCTTGGACGGCAACTAATTATGTAGATTGTAAGGTTACTGTTCCATTACATACAGGTATTATGTCAAATAGCCGTGCTTTCCCAAATGGACTCTGTGGTGGAATTACAATTACTATTTTACTAGAAGATAATAACCGAGTATTTAGACAGATGGACGGAGCTATGAGGTATAGACGTTTAACTCTTAATCCCCAATTTCTAGGAACTACAAATAGTGCCACAGCATCTGTTGTAAATAATGGTTCATTTAATGAAATATTTTTAGCTCAATCTAATTCCCAACATGGAGAACCTCAATCTTGCCCTTTTGTAGTTGGTGAACGTCTTGGATTCCAACGTTATTTTGGTAATTCTAATGCTTCTGCTTCTCTAGTTGCTTTTAATAGTGCTTCAGGTGTACCAGTTATTAAAAGTATAGAACAAAGTGCAGGATATACTAAAGTAACATTAAATAGTTCTGTTCTTATTGTTGGTAAAGGTATGGATTCATCAGTAGACCCAATTTTTGCTTATAGTAATTCTGTTAATGAAGCACCTAGTTATGACCCAACATATTTGGTAAGTGATGTTAATTTAATTGTTCAGGAGGTTACAAGTGAAGGATATGAAGCCGATATGATGCAACGTATGAAAGTTGGAGGTTCTATAAGATATGATTTCTTATCCACTACATGTTATAAATATTCTCAACTTGCTAGTGACCGTGTTGCCAATATTCGTATCCCAATCCAAAATAAATTTTGTAAGTCAATTTTAGCAATACCTACAGATGCTACTGTATACACTTCTAAACAACAGCTCAATGCCTCTACTACTTATGAAATAAAACATACTGTAGGAAGATTAAATCCTGATTTCTATCTACGTAGTAATCGTTCAGGTCTAGAAGGAATTAGTGATTATATTTCTAATTATCAATTCCTATATGATGGTCGTCTCCAGCCCAGCCGTCAAGTACCATTAACTAAAGTTGCTACAGGTGATTCTATCGATGCTCAACATCTTATAGAATTAGATAAAGCATTAAGTCAGGCAGATATTGTAGGTCATTCTCTCCAACGTTTTAATCAAAATTTCATAATTGGTAGGGCATTGGCAATTGGAGATGCTGTATACGATGGTAGAAATAAAGATTTCTCTTTACAAGTAAATTATAATGAAGTTACTCCTCCAACCAAGAATAAACTTTGGTGTATGTATGTATACCATATTAGGTCTTTGATTATTAATGGAAATTCTGTGGTTGTTGATGTTTGATTGATATAATTTTATTTTATTTTATTTTTTTAATATTTTATATAACATAATA
>TARA_R110002153_G_scaffold96318_5_pt1 | contig 10532 bp, 7 predicted proteins | sample TARA_R110002153 | Tara Oceans TARA_R110002153 (sample SAMEA4398193) | marine metagenome | biome: Polar Biome; feature: [SRF] surface water layer (ENVO:00010504); material: water (ENVO:00002006), including particulate matter (ENVO:01000060) such as... | depth 5 m
GCGTCGGTGGGACCTCGGTGAGCGCGTCCGATCCGATTGCCGCCATCCTTGCCGTCGCGGCCGCGCAAGGCCTCTACAGCCATGTTGACGCGGCCTGGGCGGGCTCGGCGATGATCTGTCCGGAATTGCGCACCGTCTGGACCGGGGTGGAGGGCGCGGATTCCATCGTTTTCAATCCGCACAAATGGCTCGGAGCCCAGTTCGACTGCTCGATCCAGTTCCTCGCCGATCCGGGCCCGCAAGTGCGCACGCTCGGTCTGCGGCCGGATTATCTCGAAACGCCCGGCCTCGATGATGGCGGCGCGGAGGGGCTGGTCAATTACAGCGAATGGACCGTGCCGCTCGGCCGCCGTTTCCGGGCGCTGAAATTATGGTTCCTGATCCGCGCCTACGGGCTGGAGGGGCTGCGCAGCCGGATCCGCAATCACATCGCCTGGGCGCGCGAAGCGCAGGCGGCGATTGCCGCCCTGCCCGGCTTCGAGATTGTAACGCCGTGCCGCTTCAGCCTGTTCACCTTCCGCTACCAGGGCGAGGCTGCGACCCGCGATCTGCTCGATCGCATCAATGCCGACGGCCGCACCTATCTGACCCAGACCGTGCATGACGGCCAATTTGTCATCCGCTTCCAGGTCGGCCAGTTCGACTGCACCCGGGAGGATGTGATGATGGCGATCGATGTGCTGGCCGAACTGGCGCGTTAATCGCCGCGGTCAAAGCGGATTTCCCCGCCCATCGAAGCGCGCGTCTCGCGCTCGGCCGGTTGGCCGAATATCCGGATCGAGGCGCCGGTCGACGCGCTCGCCTCGGCGCGGTCGCTGGCAAAGACACGGGCTTCGCCGCCGGTCGAGGAATCGATGTCCACGGACTGGCACACCAGGTCACGCGCGCTCAGCACCCCCCCCGTGGAAAGATCCAGATCGAGCCGGCCGCATGTCCCCGAAAGCCGGACTTCGGCGCCGGTGCTGACTTCGACGGACAGGGATTCACTGGCAATGCCGGACACGTGACTGGCGATGCCGCGGTGAAAATCAAGCGACTCAACGGCCGGCATCGTGACCCGCACCGTCAGATCAAGCCCGCGGTTTCGCTGGAATAACCGGGTGCGCTGGCGCAGGGAGAGTTCGTCGCCATCGACCTCGGCCTTGAGGCGGTCGAAATCATCGGCATCGCCCTCGATATTCACCGACCATGTCTCGCCAACCGTGACGACCAGCTGGTAACCGCCACCGGCATTGATGCTGTCAAAGCCTGTCAGATCGAGTTGTTGAACATCTTCGGCGGCCGCAAGCCCCGCCGAGAGTGTCGCGGCCGCGATGGCCGTCAAAACCAGATTGCGCATATTCATCTCCCATCACTCATCCATGCCGGGCAGAATAGCGCCCTTCATCCATGATGCATGTGGGATTGTGATTGGATGCATCCCGGCGGAAAAAAATCCGGCCGGGCATTGCATACGGTCCAGATCAGACCATCCGGCTTTGTTCAAGCGCCGCGGCGACAAAGCTGGCAAATAGCGGGTGTGGCTCGAACGGGCGCGATTTCAGCTCGGGGTGGAATTGCACGCCGATATACCAGGGATGATCCCTGATCTCGACGATTTCCGGCAAAATGCCATCGGGCGACATGCCGGAGAAAATCAGACCGGCCTCTTCAAGCCTTTGTCTGTAGGCGATATTGACCTCATAGCGGTGACGGTGGCGCTCCTCGATATGGCTAGTGCCATAGATCTCGCGCACCCGGCTGCCCTCGGCGAGTACGGCCGGATAGGCGCCGAGCCGCATCGTGCCGCCCTTGTCGTCGGCTTCCGAACGGGTCTCGACCTCATTGCCGCGCGACCATTCGGTCAGCAGACCGATCACCGGCTCGCCATTCTCGTCGATCTCGCTGGAGGTCGCATGCTCGATCCCGGCCATATCGCGCGCCGCTTCGAGCACCGCCATCTGCATGCCGTAGCAAATGCCGAAGAAGGGAATCTTGCGCTCGCGGGCGAAGCGCGCTGCGGCGACCTTGCCTTCGGCGCCACGGCCACCAAAGCCGCCGGGCACCAGCACGGCGTGAACATCCTCGAGGGGCGCGAACGGATCGTCTTTTTCGAACTGCTCGCTATCGAGCCATCTCAGCTTGACCTTGACGCCATTGGCGATACCGCCATGGGCCAGCGCCTCGATCAGCGATTTATAGGCGTCGAGCAGGCCAACATATTTGCCGACAATCCCGATCGTAACCTCGCCATCGGGCTCGGCAATCGTCTGGGAAATCTTGTGCCATTTGGTCAGATCCGGCTCGGGCGCATCACCAATGCCGAAACAGCGCAGGACTTCCCGGTCGAGGCCTTCCTTGTGGTAAGCGAGCGGCACATCATACAGCGATGCAGCGTCCATGCCTTCGATGACTGCGCTCTCGCGCACATTGCAGAAAAGACCAATCTTGCGCTTGTCGCCGGGCGGAATCGGAATCTCGCAGCGGCAGAGCAGGATATCGGGCTGGATGCCGATCGAGCGCAATTCCTTGACCGAGTGCTGCGTTGGCTTGGTCTTCATCTCGCCAGCCACCTTGATGAAGGGCAGCAAGGTGACGTGCACGAAGACGGCGCGCTCATGGCCGAGTTCCTGGCCGAGCTGGCGTATCGCCTCGAAGAAGGGCAGGCCCTCGATATCCCCGACCGTGCCGCCAATCTCGCACAGAACGAAATCGGCATCGCCGGCGTCGGACAGGACGAATTGCTTGATGATGTCGGTGACGTGCGGAATGACCTGCACGGTCGCGCCGAGATAATCACCGCGGCGCTCGCGCTCAATGATGCGCTGATAGATGCGCCCGGTGGTGATATTGTCGGACTGGCTCGCCGGCACGCCGGTGAAGCGCTCGTAATGCCCCAGATCGAGATCGGTCTCGGCGCCGTCATCCGTCACATAGCATTCGCCATGCTGATAGGGCGACATCGTTCCGGGGTCGACATTGAGATAGGGGTCGAGCTTGCGCAGACGCACCGAATAGCCGCGTGCTTGCAGCAAGGCGCCAAGTGCGGCTGAAGCGAGGCCTTTTCCGAGCGAGGAGACCACGCCGCCGGTGATGAAGATATATCGCGGCATGGGCAATCTGCCTATCGGAGATTCGTGCGTCCCGAAAGGCGCAATTTCAAATTTGACTGTGGATTTCGTTCGGCTCAGCCGTCTGTCGGAACGCCGTCAGAGGGTTCGTCTTCGGCTGGGAGGCTCGGCAGGACCGCATCGGCATTACGCTCAAACACGCTCTGGCCTTCGGAATTCACGCCGACCACGACGGCCAGAAGGATGGAATTGCCGATGAACAATGCCCCGAGAATCATCGTCGTCCGCGTCAGCGCACTGGCTGCGCCGCGACCGCTCATCATGCCGCCGCCCGCGCCGCCGCCAACTCCAAGCGCGCCGCCCTCGGATTGTTGCAGCAGAATCACTGCCACCAGGGCAATCGCCACCAGAAGCTGGATGATGAGAAGCACGTTTGTCATGAATACCGCCTGAGATTTGGGTTCTGCCCTGCAGACATGGCCCCCGGCCCGCCCGCATGCAACCCGGTCACATGGCGGCGCGTTTTATACCAGCACCGGCGGCTTGGCCAGTTTCGTCTGCCGTAGCCTCTGCGTCCCCGGCATCCTTGGCTTTGGCCGCTTCGATCTGGGCCCGGATCCGTTCGTCGGCCGAGCGGGTCTGCAGGCGGACCCTCAGATTGGCCACCGTCCGCTCGATCTCGTCCTTGGAGCGTTCCAGCGATTCGCCATTGGCGTAGGCGGCATAGGTCGCCATCGACAACTCCTTGATCAGCTGCAGCGTGCGCGGGGTCGCCCCCGTACCGTCACCCAGCGCACCGATCTGGTCGATCAGGGCGGCTGCAACTTCCGCTGCTTCGGTCCGGGATGCCTTGACCATCTGCACGCGTAATTCGCGGGCCGTACGGGCCATGTCCGCCACATCGAGGCGCACTGAAACCGTACTGTTTTCAGGCTTGGTCAGCTGGATCTCGACGGAAATGACGATCCGCATCGCCAGGCGCCGCAGGCGTTCGGCAATGATCACATCCTTGGCTTCGCGAGCCCAGCTGCTGGCCCGCTCAATCGCAGCGTCATCGCCATTGACAATTGCCTGCAGGAAATTTGGCACGGTAAGCGGTTGCGTATCAGAATCGCGGTCCGTGCTCTTGCGGCGATCCGGTCCGATATAATCGCTTGTGACAATGAAATCCTTGCGGTCCCGGATCAGTGTCCGCACGCGCTCGGCCGCAAACATTGTCGAGAAAGGCCGCACGATGACATCATCGGCACCGCATTCAATGGCACGGCGAATATGGGTTGTATCACGGCTCCAGGTCGTCAGCAGGATGACCACAAAGGGATTGCGGCCCAGATCACTGCGCCGCACGCTACGGACCAGTCGGAAGATATCTGCATCGGTCGCACTGCTCTCGGCGACCACAAGCGCGGGCGCGGTCTCGGCCAGCGCCGACTTGAATTCGGTCAGGCTGGACACGGTCTCAATCTTGCGAAACCCCATTTCAAACAGGGCGTAACGCGAAGTGCGCTGATTGACATGCACGGGGTCAAACAGGAGGACAGAGGCTCTGGCATAGTCAACTTCAGTCATGCGCCGTGCGCTCCCCGGCAATGCTTCAGGACATAAATCTGAAGCCATCATTGCCGGAATAGGTTTCAATCCACTTACTGCGCTGCACATCCATGGATTGCAGCGTCGATAATCGCCCCGAATTGCCCAATATCCAGACTCGCACCGCCGACCAGCGCGCCGTCAACATCATCCAGCGCCATCAACTCCCCAGCATTGCCAGGCTTGACCGACCCGCCATAGAGAATGCGTGTCCCGGCCGGACGCGGCAATCGGGTGCGGATAAAGGCATGCATTTGCGCGACATCCGAGGGTGATGCGGTCAAACCTGTGCCGATTGCCCACACTGGCTCATAAGCTATTACCGCCATCCGGGCCGCGGGGGGCAGTGAGGCAGCCAATTGTGCGCCGACTATGCCGAACGCCTCACCGGCTTCGCGCTGCTCGCGCGTTTCACCGACACAGATGATCGGGATCAGGCCGGCCATGATCGCCGCTTCCGCCTTCGCGCAAACCAGCGCCGAAGTCTCGCCGTGATCGCTGCGGCGTTCGGAATGTCCCAGAATCACATAACCGGCGCCGGCATCGCGAACCATCCCGGCAGAGACATCACCGGTGTGCGCACCGCTGGAATTCGTGTGACAGTCCTGTGCGCCGATCAAAATGGCGCTATCGCCACAATGCCCGGCGACCGGGGCCAGCAAGGTGGCCGGTGGGCAGACCAGAACATCGACCCCGGCCGCGGCTGCCAGGGCGGCTTGCGGCTCCAATTGGTCGAAAAAACCCAGATCCGAGCGCAGGCCATGCATCTTCCAGTTCCCGGCAATCAGCATGCGTCGTGTCATCTCGCCCCCCATTTCTCCCACCCCCGTTATTCCCGGCGCATCAACACCCGATTGGACGCAGGAGTAAGCCGCAAACACGCTGGCGGCAATCTTGAGCGTCTGCATTTGCCGATGCCACAGCCGCTGATGCTTGCGACAGCGAATCTGCGCCGTTACCTTGCGGCCAATGCTTTCCAGAGGCCCTGCCAATCCATGCTGACAAATTTTCGCGCATTCGCCCAATCGCCCTTCGCGCTGGTGATCATCGTCCTGCTGGTATTGGGCTTTGCGCTCTATGGGGTCAGTGGCATTTTCACCGGCAGCGGCACAGCCGTCGTTGTGGTAGGCAATGAGCAGATCAGCCAGCGCGAACTCGCGCAGGCCTTTGAACGTGAAATGCAGGCCGTGCAGGAGCAGAATCCTGACCTGACGCGCGAAGAAGCCCTGCAAGCCGGGCTGGGCGACCAGGTCCTGCAGCGCCTGATCGTGCAGGCCGCCTTCCACGCCAAGGCGCGCGAACTCGGCATTGTTACTTCCGACCGTGCCCTGACCACCGAATTGCGCAATTACCAGGCCTTCCTCAACCCGGTCACTGGCGCATTCGATGCCTCGCTCTATCGCAGTGCCCTGCAGAATGCGCGCTACGCGCCGGCGGAATTTGAACGCTCCATCGCCGAGGACATGACCCGCTCGCAGCTGGCCGGCGCCCTCACCGCAGGCGATCTGAACCCGACACGCATGGCGGAGACGCGTTATCTCGTGCAGCAGGAACAACGCCGCATTCGCGCCCTGATCCTCGACGCCTCCGAAGCCGATCCGATTCCCGATCCGACCGATGAGCAATTGCAGGCTTTCATCGACGCCAATCCCGACCAGGTCGACCGGCTTGGCTTGCCCGTCTTCAATGCCCCGGAATTCCGCGCCATCACCCTGGTTCGTTTCCAGCTCGAGGATTACATCCTCGATGTCGATCTCGACGAATCGATTCTGCGCGAGACCTATGACTACCAGGTCGAAAATGGTGTACTCGGCACCCCGGCCCAACGCAGTTTCGTCCAGCTCATCACGCCTGACCAGGCAACGGCCGATCAAGTCGCGGCCCGGCTTGCCGCGGGCGAATCGGCTGAAGCCATTGCTGCCGAGCTCGGGCTCGACACGCCATTGTCCCAGACCGACGCCCAGGCCTATCAGGTCCCGGACAGCCAGCTCGCGATCGCGATTTTCGCGATGACGGAGGGGGAGACCGGCGCCATCGAAGGCAGTTTCGGCTGGTCCGCCATCCAGATCACGGCCGCCACCGACGCGGTTGTGCCCAGCTTCGATGACCAGCTCGACGCGCTGCGCACCGAAGCGGCGCGCGCCGAAGCCACCAACGCGATGTATGACGCCATGGCGGCCTTCGAACAGGAGCGCTCCAATGGTGCGACCCTGGAAGATGCGGCCGAGCGTGCCGGTGTTCCGCTGGAGGCCTATGTGCCGCTTGATCAATATGCCCGCGCCCAGGATGGAGAGATTGATTTCGAACGCTTCCAGTCCCTGGCCTCCGATGTCCTGCGCGTCGCCTTCGAGCAATTCGCGGGCTTTGCCATCAATCTCGAGCAATATAACGAGACCGACTGGTTCACCCTTCGGGTCGACGACATCATCCCCTCCCAGCCCCGTGCCCTGGAGGATGTCCGCGAGCAGGCCGAGGCGATCTGGCGCGCCGCGGAAGCCGACACCCAGCTGCAGGCCCGCGCTGACGAGGCCCTGGCCCAGCTGCAGGCCGGCGATGATATGGAACTTGTCGTCCTGACTTCGGGTGGCCGCATCGAGACCTCGACCCTGAAACGCGATGAGACCGCCGGAAGTTTTGCGGCCCATGTCGTCGGACAGGCCTTCAGCCTCGAACCGGGCATTCCCAGCCAGGTCGTTCGCCGGGGCGCCGGTCCGCACATGATTGTCATCGTCGACGAGATCCTCCCGGCCGATCTGGCCCGGGCGGGCTTGGGTGAAGTTGAACAGCGCGCCGCAGCCATTGCCACCGAGATCAATGATGACATCCTGGTCTCGGCCCAGACCGCTCTGCTGAGCGAATACGAGATTGATGGCAGCTCGGTCGACCAGCGTCTGCGTGCGGCCGCACTGGGCCAAACCGAAACGCCGTGATGACGGCGCCTCAAAGCCGGACCAGCCCGGATTTTGCCGCTATCGAGGCGCGTCTGGGCGCCGGCGAGCCGGTCATCCTGCAGGCCCGCAAGCCGGACGATCTGCTGACCCCGGTCGCCGCCTATCTCAAGCTCGCCCAGGCGGATGGTCATGCCTGTCTGCTGGAATCCGTCGAGGGCGGGGCCTGGCGCGGCCGCTATTCGGCGATCGGGCTCGATCCGGACCTGATCTGGCAATGCCGGGATGGCGTCGCCAGCGAAGCACGGGGCGCTGCGATTGAGGCGCGAAAATTCACGAATCTCGATGCCGACCCGATGACCGCCCTGCGCGCCGTCATCGAAGATGCGCATTGCGCCCTGCCCGATGGCGCCCCCTCTATCGCCGCCGGCCTGTTTGGCTATGTCGGCTATGACATGGTGCGCTATCTGGAAAAACTGCCCGAGAACGCCGCGCCCGACCCGCTCGGCACGCCGGAAGCCTGTCTGATCCGGCCACGAACCGTGGTCGTGTTCGATGCGCTGAAGCAGGAAATCCAGGTCTATTGCACGATCCGTCCAGCGCCGGGCGAAACGGCCCGCACCGCCTATGACGCGGCGGCCGCGCGGCTGCAGGCGACCCTCGATATCCTCGCCGGCCCGCTGCCTGTGATCGCCGCGCCGGCCGGCCGGACGGGTGAGATCAGCTCCAATCAAAGCGAGGCGGCCTATCGCGCGGCGGTCGAGAAGGCCCGCAATTATATCCGCGCGGGCGATGCCTTCCAGATCGTGCCGAGCCAGCGGTTTTCGACGCCATTCAGCGATGATTCCTTCTGGCTGTATCGCTCGCTGCGCCGTCTCAACCCCTCGCCTTTCCTGTTCTATTTCCGCATGGACGGGTTCGAGATTGCCGGCTCCAGCCCGGAAATCCTGGTGCGGCTGCGCGATGATACCGTCACGATCCGCCCGATCGCCGGCACCCGGCCGCGCGGTGCGACCCCGGCCGAGGATGATGCGCTGGAGGCCGATCTGCTGGCCGATCCCAAGGAGCGCTCGGAACATCTGATGCTGCTCGATCTGGGCCGCAATGATGTCGGCCGCATCGCCAGACCGGGCAGTGTGCGCATCACCTCGCGCGAGAATGTCGAGCGCTACAGCCATGTGATGCACATCGTCTCGAATGTCGAAGGCGATCTGGCGACAGGCGAGGACGCCGTCTCGGCCCTGTTCGCCGGCTTTCCGGCCGGCACCGTCTCGGGTGCCCCCAAGGTGCGGGCGATGGAAATTATCGACGAGCTGGAGCCGCACCGGCGCGGGATTTATGCCGGCGCCGTGGGCTATTTCAGCGCCGATGGCGGCATGGACACTTGTATCGCCTTGCGCACCGCGGTGATCAAGGATGGCCGCATGCATGTCCAGGCCGGGGCCGGTGTCGTGCTCGACAGTGATCCGGAATCGGAACGGGTCGAGACCGTCAACAAGGCGATGGCGCTGTTTCGCGCCGCCGAGGATGTTGTCCGGGACAGTCGCAGGAAATCAGGGGACGATTGACGCCGAAATCTGCTCGGCCGGCGCACGCGCCAGCTGCGCCGACAGCGCCGTCACCGTCACGAAATCAAAGCCCGCCGCGCGGGCCTCGCCGATCCAGCTTTCCAGCGCCTCCAGCGTGGCGTCATGGGGATGCCCGATCAGGACGGCATGTCCCTGCGCGCGGGCCAGCGTCTCGGCTTCGGCCAGGCGGGCCCGGATCGCACCAGCCTCGATGACGTGGTCGAGGAAAATATCCCGGCGCAGGACCGGCAGTCCCAGACCTTCAGCGACGGCGTAACCGCGACTATCGGCGATGGTCATGGAATCGATGAAGAGCGGGCCCTGATCGGCAATCGCGCCGAGGGCGACACGCAGCGCCCGCGGATCACCGGTGAAACGGCTACCCATATGATTATTAAGGCCAATCGCGCCGGGCACGCGGGCCATCGCCCAGCGGATGCGGGCGCGCAAATCACGATCGCTGAGATCAACGCGCAAGGCGTGCGGTCCCGGATCATCCAGGCCCAGCGGTTCCATCGGCACATGCACCAGAACATCGCGGCCACCGGCCCGCGCCGCCAGGGCTGTCGCGGCGGCCGCCTCGGCATAGGGCAGAATGGCAATGGTCAGCGGAGCATCCAGGGCCAGCACGCGCGCGGCGGCGGCAGCGTCCAGGCCGACATCATCAATGATCAGGGCGATGCTTGGATGCCCGGCAATTGCGCCGCTGGTGAGCGGTGCCGCAATCGGCAGTCGGACCTCGGCCGAGGCGATGGCACTGGCGGCCGGCAGCCTGTCCAGCGCAGGAACGGGCACAGCGCTTCCGGCCCCCGGCTCATTCGCCGCTGCGACGGCCAGAGTCTCAGCCTGCACAGTGGGCTCCGCCACGGCCGCAGAGCGGATCGGGCGATCGGGCGCAGCGTTCGCGACTGAAAAGGCCACCGCCGCCGCCAGATAGGCCGACGCAACCACCGCCCCTGCCAGGGCAGGCATGGCGGCATTACGCGGGCGAATCGATTTGACGGATCTGGATGGCATGTCACCAGCTGGCCCTGAGCTGATTAATGCCGCGTTAACCACGTCGCAGGATTGGCGGCGCGGTACAATCGCCCTAGTTTGCCGCGATGGAGGCCCTGCATGCTGCTGATCATCGACAATTACGACAGTTTCACCTTCAACCTGGTGCATTATTTCCAGGAATTGGGGGCGACGACGCGCGTCATCCGCAATGACGCCATGAGTGCAGCCGAGGCCCTGGCGCTGCAGCCGGCGGGTATCATCCTCTCGCCCGGCCCCTGTGATCCGGACCGTGCCGGCATCTGTCTCGACATCATCCGCCAGCTCCCCGCCGACCTGCCCCTGCTCGGCGTCTGCCTCGGTCACCAGGCGATCGGCCAGGCCTTTGGCGGCGAGGTCATCGCGGCCAAGCAGATCATGCACGGCAAGACGAGCGCGAT
>TARA_R110002153_G_scaffold64771_3_pt1 | contig 10525 bp, 17 predicted proteins | sample TARA_R110002153 | Tara Oceans TARA_R110002153 (sample SAMEA4398193) | marine metagenome | biome: Polar Biome; feature: [SRF] surface water layer (ENVO:00010504); material: water (ENVO:00002006), including particulate matter (ENVO:01000060) such as... | depth 5 m
GTAAACGGTGCTGACTGTGCGTATCTCTGTGGTTGCACCCCTTTTGCGTGCATCGGTTATGTCTTTGATCTGCGTGCCGTCTGTAAGATGCACGCAAATCTCTAGTTCATTGTGTGCTTCGCCGCACTTAACGCACAGACTAACAAGAGCCTCTGCAATTTCCGGTGGCGCTATTGGTCCGTTGGCCCAGACCGTTGTCGCACCGCAGGATGCTACAGAGGGTGTTGCTACTTGGCTCATATAAAATTTCCTTTACTATTCAATATTAATGTTACGAATGTGTCACGGATATGTCTAAGGCGCAAGCTCTAACATAACCTGTGTGACTTTTTCCCTATCGTTCTTCCTTATCCCCCTCTCTCGACACGTCCAGTAGACCTTCACATAATAGGTCAAGCGATGTGATCCGCTCGACCAAGTGAACCAAGCTACGGGTATCCGCGCTCGTCTCATATGCCGCTGCTCCGTCGTGCGTTCGTGTCGAGTAGCAACGACTTGTCTGGTAGACCCTGACCCATGAGCATCTTAACAATCTCGTCGACGTAACGCTTGGCGAACTGCTCCATGTCATTGACGATGACGTACTCAGGATAATACTTACGCACCGAGCGATCCATCATTCCAAGGCCCATGACCCTGACACCACGGAAGATGCACCACTCGACAGCATCACGAGTGTACTGTTCTGTGCAGCGTGTGTCGCTGGCGTAGGCTGGCTGACCATCAGACAACACAAACAGAAACTTCTTAGGCTCCGTTCGCTGCATCAATCGCTTGGCAGCAAATATAATTGCATCGCCATCGGCGTTGCTACCGCCAGCACTACGACTAAGTGAGCCTAACGTCGGACGGCAAAGACTAAGCGGATCGTCGAACTCTTTGAACTGCTTCATAACGAGGCTGCATCGACGACCATAACTGCCCAAGCAAATTTGAGCCTTTTTGCCTTTGCGTCGCCAGTCTGCCTTGGTGTTGTGGCCCAGCACCTCAAGCGGTACGCCGACAATGTCCAACGCCTCGGCAATCGCAAGCGTCACTTGTCCAGCGAGATTGATCTTGCCGCTGGTTGTCATTGATGCACTCAAGTCGACCAGTATGGACAACGCACTGTTGACGTTGGCCTCTTCCTCCTTACGTCTGAACACGTTCGTCTTGTAGTTGACGATCTTGGCCACGTTGGTACGCACGTCGAGCTTGCCGTTGCGCTTGTTGTTCTGGATGTCGGTGCGAGCCAGCGCCGTAAGCACACGCTCCAACTTGCGTCGTGTTGTGCCGACTGACGAATTGATCTTAGCCTTGTCGTCCTTGTACCACCTACTGCCGTTGGTCTTAACGTCTGCTCGCTCACCCAATTTACGACGTGTGATAAACATGTCTTCGTCGGGCAGCATCACAGTGTATGGCTTGACTGTATCACCGACAATCTTTTTGATGGTCTGCGTGATTGCTTGCTTGAGGCTGGGGTCAATGGGCAAGGGTTCGCTCAGCTTGACACGTTCCGTTGTGCTTGTCGTTGCGCCGTATGATCCGTCATTCTCTGGCGTTTGCTCGCCTGTATCGCCAGCGCCGTGCTCATTGTCGGGTGTTGTTTGCTCGCCATCATCCTTGCCATCGTTTGCAGAGGCGTCTCCATCACCCTGCTCATTGCCTTCCTCATTGCTGCTCGCTCCCTGTCCGTCACCACTATCATCATCGCCGTCTCCTTCGTCTGGCTTAGTCGTTTGATTGTCGCCGGGGTTGCCCAGCTCACCGGGTTGCTCCGTGTTGGCTGTCTTATCCTCTCCCTGATTGCCGCTGGCGTCACCACCTTGGCCTTGGCCCTGCTGTTGTTGTTGTTGTTGTTGATCCTCTTCGTCTTGCTTCTCTTTCATGTACTCATTGGCAATCTTTTCTGCCATTTCTGCCACATCACGACTGCCCTTCAATGCGACACGACGATTGATCTTACCCAAGCCTGTCACGCCGTGCGGTACTTTCATAAGTCGGTCTACAATTTTTCTAATTTTCTTGCGCATCTTGGGTGGCAGTAACGCAAGGCACTCTTCGTTGCTGGGGTCGGGGTAGCCGATACGTCTGCGGCTCTCCCACGTCACGGCGACTGGACCGATCCTACCAAAGTCTTCGACGACACTGGGGTTCTTGGGGTAAACTGTGTCAATGAAGGTTCGGTTGACATGTCGTGCTGTCTTGTCGATTGCGCCAGACAAGCCGCCGTACAGCACAGTACCACCGTGTTCTATGCGCCCGTCTTCCATGCCGTTGGCGAGCTGCTTGGTCAAGGTCTTGCCTTCGACATGCCAACGCTCCATCTTCTCCTTCAATCCCGCAAAGTCTGTCAGCAATTTGTGCAGCCCCTCGTGATTGGCATAGCCGCCGACGACTAGCGCATCTCGCTTAGTAACAGGGGCATTGAGGGGTATGACAGGCAGCGATATGTCTTTGCCATCGGTGAACGCACCCTCGCCTTGGAACACGACGCCTGTATCAAAGTCGTCGCTGATTGCACGCACTGCTGTCGTGGTTGCGGCCATCATTTCCTCGCCAGTCATCACGACTTTGTCGAGGTGTTCGTCTTCCGTAATGTACTTACTCATGTGTGTTAGTCTCCGTTATTGAAAGTGTGTCTTGTTCGTAGTGTTCAGGGTCGCCGTTACTTGCCACGGTGAACTCTTCGTGAGCTTGTTCGGCAGCAGACGTCTCGTCCCCTGCCTTGACAGTGATTGTCTTGCGAACCTTGGCCTCAATCTCCACGTCGTAAGACTTGAGGGGGGTTGGCTCGTCTTGCGTTCCAGCATAGTGAAACGAAATCTTAGACGGGTCATTGATGTATGTGTACATGATCCAACCGTTGTCGAATGTGTGACCAAGGCAAGGCCCGTGATCGCAGTCGTTTAACATTAAGACTTTGGTCGTGTGGTATCCCTCGTCTGCTTCAAACTCAGGCTCGTGTTGCAGCAGATCAGCAACTTCGTGATTGATAGTAGTCATTTGTTATCTCCTATGAATAGAAACCCACCGCCGTTACCCTCTGGGTCACGACTTACTTCGATCTTGCATTCCCTCCCGTGGTAGTTGAGGACGAAGGTTGGGAAGTCTCCCATGCCATCGCCATCACTGAACTTGAAACCAGTGATCGTCATGCCGACGAGCTGCTCATAATATTTTGTCATGTCCATTATATATCCTCCAAGTTAGTGATCCGAATGTTGACGCCCTTGTTATCAAGGACGTCGTGTGGGCAGTCGTCGATTGGGTCGTACTCAAACTTGAACACTTCATCGACGAGCCAAACCGCAAAGTCTGTTGGTGCGTCACCCCCTTTCTCAATGATGTAGATGTTAGTCGTCTGGTCGTACTCGACACGGTAGATGCGGTACTGTGACGTTGGCATTTGCCCAGCTTTCCAAGAGGCCAGCGGGTAATGCGTCCAAGGGCGAAAGTTCATCACAGACCTCCCGCAAAGACACGACTTGCAAGCTCGGTGATGTGCTTCTGATTGTCGGCTGGTGCTGCGTCAGACACACATGTCTCAATGACCTCCGTGACCGCTTCGTCGTGCGACATGAAAGCATTGAAGTGCTGGTAGTAGTTGGCCATCGCATGAAGATTGCGAGGGCTGAGCGTCTGGCTTATCTCGCCGTTCATAAACGCACCACGAATAAGCTGCGCAAACCGTGCGAACTGCTCGGCCATGCTGCTGTTCAGTTTGGGGTACGCATCCTTGATGAACTGCAACTCGTCGTCCTCATCCATGTAACCGACTTCGATGAACGCACCGAAACGATTGAGGAACGCAAGGTTCATAGGTCGCACACCTTGATACCACCCATGCTCGTCGCCCTGACCACGACTATTGGCAGTCGCGGCGAACGTGAACATGGGGTGAGGCTTGACGACACGACCAGCATCCTCGGTAAGTGTAAGCCCCTTGTTCTCAAGCGCACGTTGCAAGACGAACAACATGTCTGGCCGACCAGCGTCCAGCTCGTCGAGGATGAACGTCATTGGCTGCACCATTGCCTTGGGTAACATGCCTTCGGTGAACACCGACTTGGGCGCACCGTTCTCGACGACGATGTTGATAGTACCCACGACGTCGGCACGATCTAGTGCGCTGTCGAGATTGAGTACCGCTGTTGGGAAACCAAGACGTGCCTCGGCTTGCTCAATGAACGTCGTCTTGCCCGTGCCAGTGTGACCATGCGACCATGAGTGTTGACGAAACTTCTTAGCCGTCAGGTACTTGATGACGTGGTGCAATCTGAACTTGTAGTGTGGGTCAATGTCAGGGCAGTCAGGGTGGCGAACCTCATTGCCGTTGGCATCGAACCAGACTAGCGTCTCGACGTCGAAGTTGAGCTTATTAGACGTGCGACCCTTGGCATCCTTGAACAGGTCCATCGCTTTACGCATCACGACTTTGTATGTGAGCGTGCTGCCATCCACCGTGACAGGTTGAGGTGCGTTGGCTTGTAACGTGAGCGCAGACTTGGCCTCGTCGAGGGATACTAGAGCGTCGATCACCTGACCGTTGAGCGACTTGATATGGTCGGTGTAGTAGTCGGCGTTGACAATCGCACCGTCGCTCGCTTGGATAAGCAATGCGTCGACAGCTTTCTTGAGCGTGGGGTCAAGCGGGATTGGCTCGACGGCATGGAACACGGTGGCCGAATGGGTCACTGTCTTGGGGGTCGGGCTGTCTTGCTCGACTGGCACATTGTCTGCGAGTTCTGCGCGTTCTTCGACCCATTGCCGCGTCAACAATGCCCCTGCTTCCTCGCTGTGCCACTCCTGATACATTGAGCTTATCAACGTCTTGAGATAGTCCATTTCCCACATCTCTTTGTGGTAGCCTTGGCTCACGCCACTGCCACGTCCAGCAGGGCGACATAAGCTGTCGTCTTTGTAAGCATACGCAAGGTGCGTGACGGCTCCACCGAACAGGAAGGTGGGGTATCCGCTAATGGCAGGCGGCATACCGATGGCGTGGACACACAGGTTAAGCAATGTCTCACGGTTCACCATGTCTATGATGTTGTTGATTGTCTTGCCAGTGTAGTTCACAAACGTCGAGCGTTCGCTGTCCTCGAAAGTGTTCGTGACAATCTTACGGACAATCTTCTTAATCGCACGACGGTTCACGTCTGTCGCTTCTTGCACTGCTGGCACTAACTCAGTGAGCAATTCTTTCTTTATCGTGTCATCTAATATAAGCATGTGTGTACTTTCTGTTTAGAGTTTGGGTTGACCCAGCCGGAATAGCTGGGCCAATAACCTCCCACCCTGTTCCTCCTTCGGAGGAACTAAGCATGAAGGTCTGCGGTGGTTGGGGGTTGTTAGTCGGAGGTTGCCAAACCATTTCTTGCTTCAGTGTGTTCAAGTAAGAAGTTGATAAGCTCATCCCCACTCTCGACTGGTAGCTTTACCATTGTCTCTTCTACACGATGGTTTGCATCAATCGTGTAAAAGCTAATGTTGATAGAGTTGCAGTCGCGTAGCGACTTGTCACCGCTGGTAAAGACTTCGTCGTATAAATGATCCAGCTTGCCAAACGCTTTAAGATACTCGTGATCTAAACGCCGCTGGTTTTTGATCTTCTCAGCAAGCGCCAAGACTTCGTCCTCTTGCACCATGATGGCCTGTTGCTTAAACTTGTCGACGTGTGATTGCATGGTGTTCTGCAAGGTGTTTTGAACTGTCATGTTTGGTCTCCTGATTGTGCCAGTCTAAACCACTGGCGTTTGTTGCGAGGGGGTTGTGCGTATGGCCCGTGTATGTCGTGCAGTGCCATGTTGTCTGCGAGACGGACGATCCATTTGCTATCGCGCTCGTGACCGCAGAGATAAAGCATACGTGTTGCTCTCTCGACGATACGTCTGCGGTGGTGACGACGACGTGACCGCTTGGTCCGACGCCACACCTTCACGGGTTGATCGTAAGACTTGCGGCGACCATGTGTTCACCAAGCGTCGGGATGTCGTGCTTGCGGCAGTATTCCACGATCTTGTCCATGCCCTTACGCTCGGCGTCCTGCCACGCTGTCTCACGGTTGGACCTGTTGGCCTGTTGGTGAAATCGGTAAGCAATTTTTCGGATGTCGTTGAGCTGTTCGGGTGTTGGTTGGCGGTTCATGTTGATGTCCTTCCTACTGCAAAGTTCTTGGCTTGTTTGGCGTTGTCGGCACGTACATACGTGACTGTCTCTGGCCCCTTGCCACGGTTCCAGACAGCCCAGATGTCGAGGGGAGCGCCCCAATACGCACCCCCTTTGTCGTAGCAATCTGTACCGCCGCAGTGACGTGCGATTAGACACCCATCCCACACGGATAGTATGTGCTTGGCATCACGACGTCCCATCGGAGCGCCGTACTTGCAGCAGACTTTGTGAAACGGATCGAAGGGTTTGCGTTTGCTCATGCTGCTATGCTCCCTTCTTTGCGAGCTTCATCAGCGTGTTGGGCCAGCGTCTTGCTAGTCGACCAGTCAATGTCGCGTTCAATCATCAGGCCCATCGGACCCCTTATGATTTGCAGCTCTGAGAACGAGATGCTGCCTAACTCCGGTGAGCCATGACCTGTGTCGCAAAGGCCAAACATTTCCTGTCTGTCTGGGTAGAACTCGCTGATAAGCCATGTCGCTGACCCCCAAGGGGCAAAGAACTTGACCACTGGCTTGCGATCTTCCTCTGGCAGCTTCATGTTGCGGTCCAAGTCGTTGCGAATTTGTTTCGTGAGAAGTTGCATGTGTGTGTACCTTTCATGCGTTAGTCGTGAGGTGGGTGGGGGCCGAAGCCCCCGTGATTACTCGGCAGCTTGCAGGGTAATTGCTGGTGTCATCGCGTTGTCGATGAACATGTTGAGGGGTTGGGTAATCGGTGCGTACAATGTGCCGCCCGTGTAGTCGTAGTGATCGTGAATGAACGCCTCAGTCTCAGGCCACGCTTCCATCACTTCTTTGGTGCTGCGATCACAAAGCTCGGCGTACAGTTCGCCACACACCTTGCCCTTGTCGGCGTCCAGTGTGTAGTAAGCCTTTTGCAGCGCGACTAACGCCAAATGCTCTGGCATGTCAAAGAACGACGACAGGTTATCTTCGTGCCACTGATACACGTCAAACTTGGCAGCTTCCTCGTCACCAATGAACATCGGCAGCTCACCCGTAGCCAGCGCCTTTGTCATATAGAACCAATCAAGCGTGACGGTAACGCGCTCCTGTTCTTCGACCTCACCATCAGTGCCGTGCATTTTAGCGATGACGTTGATCGAGTTTCTCCATTGCGCCTCGTATCCATTGTGGTAGCCGGGGTTCTCTTCAAGGTGCTGTCGCTTGGCAAAGTCTATGCCGATCCACGCATTGTAAGCTGGGCATGTGTCGACCAAGTCTTTCACGGCATTTCCCAGCATTGTTCTCGCTGCTGATAGTGCGAGATCGGCTTGATTGATGTCAGCATTGAACCGATCACAGGCAATCTTGTTTGCGATGGAGTGAGCTGCTTTGTCAGAAATTTTACGGTTACGAAAAGACATATGTTGTCTCCTATTTGAGGTTGAAGTTGGTCGTAGTCGTGCAGAACGCACGTCAAGACGGGATGCTGCGACACCCCGCCTAAACTCACGCTCGTTGCAGGTAATCACCTAACAGGTCGCCAGAATATGACGTGTTGTTGAGGTAGTTGGCGCGACGGGAAGCCTTGTCGCGTGACCTGTGTGTCTCGACACGTTCGCCAGTCTTGATGTCACGAACGATGAAGTACGACTTGTGCTGGACGACCTGATACTTGCCGTCCATCACCATGTGCCTCGTTCGACGTTGACCCACGGTACATGCCAGCAATGGCCAGTAATCCATGTTCCGTCCGTGTAATATGTCGGCTCGCCGCAGCCCAAGATGGCATTGACGATCATCCAGCCACCGAAAGCACCGATGATTGCGAAACCTACGCAACCGATCAGGATTTCCCTAATGTCTTGCAGCTCGCGGCTGATGGCCCGTGACCTACGTCGTGAGCGTAAGCGTTTAGTTAATAAAGACATGTGTGTGTCCCTTCGTGTTGTGTTACGGATACGTGACAGATACCTTACGATATGTCAAGTGATGTGAAACCCCAATAACTAATCATGTTGTCAGGCAAGCCCATGTCGGTGTCGTGTGTGATTGCCGTGGGTTCTGCGACGTCACGCTCAGCGTGGGTCAGGCGAATACCTTTTGGCGTGGTGTTCACGACGTTCCGTGATGGCTTCATGCGTGTGTTGCTAGGCATAGTGTTTCCCTTCGTGTTGGGGGTTGGCGTGTCCATTCGACACAAAAAAACCCACGCCAGAACGACGTGGGCTTATCGGTGTCCCTCACCCCGTGAGAGGTGAGGATGTGATTAGTAAATTTCTTGCGTCTCGGTGATCGACAGGTACGGACGACCTGTTGCGTTACGAGCTGCTGCGAGAGCCGTGTCTGAACAGGCGAAGTCCTTGCCCAGATACGTTTCGTCGTTGCGGTTGCCCTCGGCAATGTATTGCCAACTGCCAAAGCTAACGACGTATATGAGTGTCAAGCTCATCAATAGTTCGCAGTGCCGTTCTGGATCAGCACCCATTGGGTGTTCGTGTGCCGGTATTTTGGCAGAGCCTTGGCGTGGTAGGTTACACATCCACAGCAATCACGACTGCAAGCACATGGCGAAGACGTGAACGCGCTTTGTAAGGCGTGTTTGATTTCGTCGGCTGTCACGTCGTAATGTGTGACGCTGATGTCATACAGCGTAGTCGTGCCGTCTTGGTTCCAATCATCGACACCCCCGTCAGAGTGTTCCCAAGACACGCTGCCGTAGTTGTATGTAAAAGTCCCGATCTGTTTGCGGTGGGTGTTGCTCTGCTCGGTGAACAAAGCCCTCGTGATAGTCGTTAAGGTCATCTCGTATTCCCTTCATGTGTTGGGGTTTCAGTGTGCAAAACACACAACGGAACAGCGCCGACGTAGACGCTGCTCTCTTGTGAGTTCTTAGAAGAATATGTCGCCAGACTGCGCTTCCATGACAGGAGCAGGCATTACGGGAATGTCTGGCTTACAATCGACAGGGCTTTTGGTTCCACCGAACAGCTCATCCAACGTGGCTGCTGTCCTGTCGTCGACGGTCTCGACATGAGCCGTTACCTCGGCGGCGACTTCCTCACGGTCATCGTCCTCCTTGTTAGCCGTGTCGTTGGCAATCTGTTGCAAGACAGCCTGCTGTATGCGATCAAACATGTCGCACTCGTCACTGTCGTTCGTGAACTGGCAAAGTACGCGGCACATGCCGCGAGCCGCCCAGTACATATTCTCATATGCAGCACCTTGGTCAGGTGTGGCAGTGATGTCCTCCATGAGACCGTAAATCTCATTCTCGATTTGCAGTACAAAATTCATGTTCAACTCCTTTGGAACGATTGTGATACGGGAACCGCATCGGAAAGAGCTGCCGTAACAGCCCTTACCGACAAGGTTCCAACCACGACTTGAGCCGTGGTCAGAACGTCGATGGGATTAGATGTTGAGATGCGACAGGAGAGCCAACACGAGGTCGTCTTTCTTCAGCTTCTTGAGGCTGGCTGCTGTCACGGCAGGAGCTTTGGGAGCTTCAGGAGCCGTCTCAACAGGAGCCGTTGGAACGACGTTGCCTTGACGATGGGCCGAGAATTTGAGCAACAGGTCGAGAGCTTGTTGTGCAATCTCAGCGTTTTTGCCGATGGCGATACGATGTTTCAACGACTTGGCGATGGCGTTGCCAACCATAGGACCGTAGTCTCTCAGTTGGTCCCTTTCGAGGATGAAAGCGTTGACGGCTGGCAAACTTCCGATACCCATGATGGCATAGTCACCTATGTTAGCCGAGGCCTTTGTTGTCTTTTGGCATTGGTTCACGACTTGGAACATCAGTTCGAAAGCGTTCTTACGACCTGACACCTTGATGTCGTTTTCTTTGATAAAATCCATGAGGTTGTACCTTCCATAAGTTGTTGGATTGATTGGTGTTTTTGCCGGATTGTCGAAACCAACCGGCCACTAACTTCCAACCCAGCCCTTCTTTCAGAAGGGCAAGGACGAATAGAGAGGTAAGTATTTGTTATGACTGTCCTGAGACCTAAGAACCGTATTGAATTGAAGAGAAGGGACCAACAATTCAAAACTCACCACTAGAAGAAGAAGATTTCTCCCTAGATAGGACACTATTTAGTAATAAATACAACGGCTTAGCTCTACTTGTAGAGCTAAGGTTGCCAAAAGCTACGGCGAAAGGGGGGGGTAGACCCCCTTTCGCCGTTTGATTTCCCATATACCCATCACCGGGGAACCGGATTTTCGCAGCACAAAACGAAATCAATGTGACGGAAACGAGACATGGCTACATATAGAAAAGAAGTAAGCAGAACCCACGGCACTGGTGGCCTAGCGCCAGTGACCCCAATAGAAGTAGACCGTGTTCGCCGCACTGTCTTAGACGTTGTGCGCAAGCAAATGCCTTCCGTGCGCGAAGTGCTGGATGGCAATAAGCA
>TARA_R110002153_G_scaffold29711_4_pt1 | contig 10523 bp, 7 predicted proteins | sample TARA_R110002153 | Tara Oceans TARA_R110002153 (sample SAMEA4398193) | marine metagenome | biome: Polar Biome; feature: [SRF] surface water layer (ENVO:00010504); material: water (ENVO:00002006), including particulate matter (ENVO:01000060) such as... | depth 5 m
GAACTGTAATAAGTTGCCTTTATAATCGTTATAAATAATATATCATGGAAAAAGAAAAAGAATTAGAAAAAAGTTTAAAAATTGAAAAAAATAATCTAGAAAAGATTATAACAAATAGGAATGACGACTATACCTATGCTAGAGAAATATTGTATACATCTACAGAAAGATTACAAGATATTTTAGATGCTGCAGTTAATCTAGCAAAAGAGTCAGAGCATCCTAGGGCAATTGAAGTTGCTACCGAAGCCGCAAAAGCATTAGGAGATAATGCTGCTAAAATGATGGACCATCATATCAAAACTGAAAAACTTCAGAATCCATCAGGCGATCAAAAGAATGTTACTAATAACAATCTTAATGTAAAAATGAATACAAAAGATTTGTTAGAATTATTGAATCGTGACAATTGAAAATATAATTAAAAAAGACATATACAATCCAGATTTTCATAAAGGTTTCAAAAAATTTGGTGATGTGTATGTTAAAAATAAAAAAACATTAATAGAACACATATCAAGACAGAGACATAACTCTGGTGCCCCCACTGAACAAACACATGAAGATTTATTTGAGAAAAACTCTCAAGGTGTTTCACATTATATGGGCAATCCAAATGTCAAAGCAGCTTTTGTCTCTGTAGATTATACACCTGAACAATTAAAAGAATTTCAAAGATGTAGTAAAGATCCTATATATTTTACAGAAACTTATATAAGAATTATGTCAGTTGATTTTGGTTTGATACCCTTTACCATGTATCAATTTCAACGAAACATGATTAACACATTCAACGACAACAGATTCACAATATGTAAGTTGCCTAGACAAAGTGGAAAGTCAACAACTTCTGTTGCATATATTTTATGGTACTTGCTTTTCAATCCAGGTAAAGTAGTTGGTATATTAGCAAACAAAGGTGAATTAGCTCAAGAGATGTTAGGTAGACTAGCAACTGCATATGAGTCGTTGCCTTTTTGGTTGCAACAGGGTTGTATAACATACAACAAAAGATCAATAGAATTAGAAAATGGTTCAAAGGTTATAGCAACCGCTTCGTCTGGTTCAGCAGCCCGAGGTATGTCTTTTTCATTATTGTTCTTAGATGAATTTGCTTTCGTACCACCTAACGATGCTGAAGATTTTTTTCGTTCTGTGTATCCAACTATTTCTTCTGGATCTGATACAAAAATGATAGTTGTATCAACACCTAAAGGCATGAATCATTTTTATAAAATGTGGATGGAGTCTACAGAAAGAAGATCTAAATTTAAACCAATTGAAATTAATTGGTGGGATGTTCCAGGAAGAGATGAAGATTGGAAACAAGAACAAATAGCTAACACATCAGAGGATCAATTTAGACAAGAATTTGAATGTCAATTTATTGGTTCATCTAATACGTTAATAGCTCCTACAAAATTAAGCGAACTAACTTATGTCACTCCTATCAAAACACAAGAGTTTGTAGATTTTTACGAAGAACCAAAAATTGGTCATAATTATATTATGTGTGTAGATTCAGCAAGAGGTGTTAGGTTAGATTATAGTGCATTTGTTGTAATTGATATAACAACAGTTCCCTATAAGGTAGTATCTAAATTTAGATCTAACGAAGTCTCCCCAATGATATTCCCTAACTTTATAGTAAACATTGGTAAGTATTATAACAATGCCTGGGTTTTAATCGAAGTTAATGATGTAGGTCAACAAGTTGCTGTAGGAGTACAACAGGAATTTGAATATGAAAATATACTATCTACAGTTTCAAAAGGTAGAGCAGGTTTTCAATTAGGTTCAGGTCCCGGTTCAAAGTTAGGTGTAACTACATCTCATTCTGTTAAAAATAATGGGTGCTCGAATTTAAAATCTTTAGTTGAAGCTGATAAATTAATAGTAGAAGATTATGAGATATACGTTGAACTTACAACATTTGTAAGAAAGAGTGAAGGTAATACTGGTTCATTTGCAGCTGAAGCAGGTTGCAATGATGATTTAGTTATGTGTTTAGTTTTATTTGCTTGGGCAGCTGGAACTGAATATTGGAAAGAATTAACTGATACAAATGCAAAGCAGCATATGTATAAACAAAAAATAGGAGAACTAGAAGAAGAGGTTATGCCAATAGGTTTTTTACCTTACGACGAAATGATAGATAAACAAATTGATAGCAACGGAGACGTATGGTCTACAGTTGATGAACCTATCATACCTGATTGGTACAATGATATATATAAATCTAATTTCTAAATACTAATTTAGAGAGCTTTAAGAATTATAAATAACATATCTGATCAGAGGTAAAATAAAATATGGCGCGACAGCTTAAGTACAATCTCAATAATCGAATATTGACTATTGAGAACATGTTGGTTGATAGACTTGATTTTCAGAGTGATTCTGATATAAGTGTTTATACAATGGCAACTGGAGCTACCGCAACGGCAACTACTTCTGAAAGAAAAATTGTAGAGTTTAAAAAAACTAAGTATGGCTCTGCAAAATTTGTAATACAGGCGACAGATAAAATCACGGATCAGAAACTCGTTACAGAAGTTTTATTATCATGTGATAGCGATTCTGTAGATTTGACTGAGTACGGAACTCTAGTCTCATCAAATACCAGATTTGTAGAATTTAGTTCTATTATAAATGGTACCTTCTGTGAGTTAAGATCACAGACAACAAGCAGTAACCAAACTGAATTCAAGGTTAGTGCTACATTAATAAGAGTATAGATGTCTGTGCTCTTAAAGTATATTTAAATATACTTAGCCAATAAAAGGAGATTAAAATGGCAAATAGAGATTTTCGAATCACCCAGGGGCTCTTAGTAGGAGATTCTGATTTACATTTTAGTCTCGTTGGAAATACTTCATTAAAGTTAAAAAACAATGCAACAATTTCTATAGGTGATAACGCTGTCGTAAAAGCAGGTGATAACGTTGCCCTACTAGCGAATGATGCTGGTTATTTAGTACCAAGTGATATATCAGGTCTTAGGTCGGACATTGATTCAGAAAGTGCAGCTGTACAATCAGCTAAATCAGATTTAGCAAGTTTCAAAACTGCTACAATTGGAAAACTGGATTCAGATTCAACCAAGATTCAAAGTATAGGAACTCAAGTTGAAGTAATTCATACGAGATTAGATTCAGACCACGATTTAATGAAAGCAAAGATTGCTTCTGGTCTACTAAACTTAGCTGACTCAGAGTTATTGACCTTTCAGTTAGATCAAAAAGTTGCTGCATTAATAGGAAGATTAGATTCTGATTCAATAGTTCAACAGACTATTAGGACTCAAGTTTTTCCAAGATTAGATTCAGACGAAGCTAAACTTCAAACTATTAGAACTAACTTACAAGCTGAAATTACAGCTACTAATACGGAAGTTAGTGCAATTGTAGGAAGATTAGATTCTGATGAAGGTAAACTCCAATCGTTGAATACGGCAATTGGAACAGAAACTTCAACAAGAGCTTCAGCGGTTACTGCATTAATAGCTAGGTTAGATTCAGACGAAATCAAAATTCAGCAAATGAATTCATTGATTGGTGGAGAACTACTAGCAGGTGTAAGAGGTGATCTAGATTCTGATAGTGCAGCTATTCAAGCTGTTAAATCAGATTTAGAAGCTTTTAAAACTGATGTAAAAGGAAGATTGGATTCTGACGATGGAGCTATCCAAGCTGCTGCAAGTGCTGGAGCAGCTGCTGCTGCAGGTGCACAAAACAGAGCTGATGCTGCACACGTTAGATTAGATTCTGATAGTTTAAGATTAAGTGAACTACAAATTGTTGTAGATGCAATCAGAAACGATAATGATTCCGAAGAAGCAGCAAGATCTACTTTCAATGAAGGTATTACAATTGGTGTAAACGCAGCTAATGTAAATGGTATGGCAGTAATAAATCCACATCAGCTTACTACAACAGCTACAACACAAGTTGACATATACACTCAAACTGCAAGTGGTCTAAAAGGCTTAAAGCTAATAGTAACTGCTGCTGATGGATCATCAGGGGAAAGACATGTAACTGAATTACTAGCGACGCACGATGGAACAAACGTTGCGTTCGTAGAATACGGTACAGTCTTCACTGGATCTTCTGCACTAGCTGCTTATGATATCGATATTAATGGTGGAAACATTAGAGTTAGGACTACTCCTGCAAGTACAAACTCTACTGCATTTACTGTTTTAGAATCATATACTGTATAACCGACCTTAAGGGGTAGCATTAATACGCTACCCCTCTACATTATGACTTTGGGGAAAGTGAACCGAAGATGGCTAGTAAGAATTTTTTAATAAAAAAAGGTCTTACGGTTGGTGATAGCGACTTACATGTAAGCAATAATCGTGCAAGCGTCAAAAATCTAACCGTAGGTAATGTTGAGTTTCCTAACACAATAGGTAACAATGATCAGATCTTAAGAGTTTCTGGTGGTACACTAGGTTTTGGTACAATTTCTAGTGATGCTGTTATTGGAAACGCTGGTTTTGACTCCGATCAAATTGTATCTATATTAGGTGAAAATCATTCAAAGATTGATTCAGATAGAATTGTTTCAATTGTAAATGAAAATGCTACCACTGCAATTGCAGGTTCAGTATCTACATCAATAGAAACTTTTAAATTTACAGCAACAGCTGGACAAACATCTTTTTCAGGTAACGATACTAATGGAAATAATTTTTCATATAACGTTGGATCTATACAAGTATTTTTAAATGGAATAAGATTAGACACAACAGATTTCACAGCATCAAATGGATCATCAATAATTTTAATTGATCCAGCATCATTAGATAACGAATTGATTATAGATCATTTCAAAGTTATTATTTCTTAAAAATAAATCTAAAATAAATTTTATATTTAACTTAAAATGGTTTGTTAATGATTTTCAAATTATTAAATATACTGTTAATGAATCACATGAGGACAATTCAAAATGAGCAATGGAAGAAAAATAGCTGACCTTGTGGTTGGTACAAATGTTAAAGTTACACAAATTGATTCAGATTTAGATAACACTATAAGCTCTTTGAAGACTAGGCTAGATTCAGATGATGCTAAACTTCAATCTTTAGATACAGCAATAAGTGCTGGTATAGTTAACTTAGCAGATTCAGATTTAATCATAAGTCAATTACAAGCTAAGATAAATTCTGCAATTGCAAATGTTGATTCAGATTCAGCAGCATTGCAAAATGCCAATACACAAATTCAATCAATTAAAAGTAGATTAGATTCAGACGAAGGTAGAGTACAAGCTCTTAATACATCATTAGCATCTGAAATATTATCTACTAATACAGAGATTAGTTCTATCAAAGGAAGATTAGATTCAGATGATGGAAGACTTCAATTATTAGATACAAATATTACATTAATAAAAACTAGATTAGATTCAGACGAAACGTCAATTCAAGCAGCTAAGTCTCTTATAGCACAAGCAGTTTCTGGTCAAGGAATGTCAGACTCTGATTTAAAAGTTGTAGCCGATTTGAGAAACCAACTAGACTCTGAAATACAATATGTAAAAAATATTCAAATATCATATACAAACTATCTTTATGTTGCAACAGCAGGTCAAACTTCTTTTACTGGAACAGATTCTAACTCAGTTACGTTAGCTTATACAGCTGGTTCAATTATAATCTTTTTAAATGGTGTTAAATTAGAAGCAGAAGATTTTACTGCTACAGATGGTACAACAATAGTACTTGCAGATCCTGCTCAAGTAAATGCTGAACTAGCAATAATAGTTCCTAAATTAGAATCAAACATAGCTCCTATTACGTACAGCTGGACTGGTGTTGTAGCTGGAACTAGGTATCGAGGGTCTGTTGAAACACAAGATGATGACTTTGGATTTTCTGTTGATGTAGATTCAGCTGGAACTACAGTAATTGGAGGAGCTTATAAAGAAGACGATAAAGGAGTAATTTATGTGTTCAAAAATAACACAGAGGTTGCAACATTAAGATCAAGTGATAAAGCACATAATGATTATTTTGGAAAAGCTCTTAGTATATCAGGTGATGGCAATACAATTATAGCGGCATCTCCGGGTAAAGCTTATGGAGGGCATGCCTATGCTTTTACATTATCTGGATCTACGTGGTCTCAGCTGAATATAATAGAACCAAGTGACAACGGCAACTCTGATCAATTTGGATCTGAAGTTAATCTTAATAAGAACGGTGATACGGTTATTATTAGTTCTCCCCGTAAATCAGTTTATGTAGGACCTTCTCTCCATTCATTAGCAGGTGCTGCATACATCTTTAAAGGTCCAGGAACAACTGGTTTCAACATAGCTTCACCTTCATACGTTCAAGGATCATCTGCTTTTTCTACACAAGATACTGTTCCTCGAGGATTTCTATTTAACGGCGATGGAACAAAATTATACATTATGGGCGCCAATGGTGATAAATTTTATACTTATAGTCTATCTACTGCCTATGACGTTTCTACTACATCTTATGATGGTTCTTCGTATGATGTAACTGTTAATGCTGGATTAGGTGAACCAAGAGATTGTAGATGGTCAATGAGTGGTACAAGATGTTTTATTCTTGATTATGATGATGAAAGAATTTATCAAATGGCTTTAACTACAGCATATGATTTATCTACAGCAAGCTATCAAACTACTGGGGATGTTAGCTCATGCACAAATCCTACAGGATTTGATGTTAGTAGTGATGGAAAAACAATTCTTGTTTTAAGCGCTGGTAATCAACAAGTACATCAATTCACTTTAAGTGATCCAAATAACATTAGTACAATGAGTCCTGATAATATATCACCTGCTTTTTCAATATCAAGCCAAGAATCAGATCCTAGAAGTATTACCTTCAATGAAGGTGGTGGAAAAATGTTTATAGTTGGGCGTACTAATAAAATATATCAATATAATTTACCAAATCCTTTTAAAATAGCAACGACCTTGTTACAAAATCCAAGATCGCCGGCATATGATAATATATCTCTAGACATTAGTAGTTATGAAACTCGCCCTCAGCAAATTGCATTTAGTGCTGGTGGGACTGGTATTGCTGGTGCTAAATTGTATCTCATAGGACATGTAAGTGATAAGATACATCAATGGACAAGTACATTAGTTACAACTACGTGGACTCAACAAGCAAAGTTTGTAGCAGCTAATGCTAGACCGGATGAACTATTTGGTACCAAAACAGCACTAAGTGCAGATGGAAATATTGCTGTTGTTGCTAACGCAACCCATCCACAGTTTCTAAACGGTCTTACAATTTTTACAAGGACAGGTGAGACATGGATACAATCATATATAATTCCACTTCCACATGCCACGCCACATGGATCCTCAGCTGATGGGTATAATCCATTGACATCTCAATTTGGACGGGGTGTAGATATAAGTGATAATGGTGAAAGAATAGTTGTAACTTCAGCTAACACTACTGTTACTGGTACACCTATAATTTATATATATGATAAAAGTGATAGTGATGCTTATTCTCTTTCAAACTCTTTTGTAATGAGCTCAACTGCTGCAGATAACACAACTGACTCTGTAGGTATATCAGGTGATGGTAATCAAATTGCAGTAGGTGATTCCGGTTGGAAACACTATTTCAGTGGTGGTAATTTTCCTAACGTTGGTTGTATTGCAATTTATGAATACAATGCAGGAACTTCATCGTGGTCTTTAAAGACAAGATTACTAGGGGGCACTATGGGAGAAAATATGGGTGAAAGTTTAGCTTTTAGTAAAGGAACTATTCCTACAGTTGTAGGAGGAGCACCACAGCATGATATCCTAGATACAGACGGTGTTACCCAGGATGGTATATATGGCAATGCAAGTCTTCTTGGGGGGAATGTTTCAAGAGATGTAGGTGCTGTGTATAGATTTGTAGCTTCATAATTTTTGTATGTACAATAAAAAAATAAAAGGAAAAGTAAATGAGTAACGGAAGAAGATTAGCAAATATAATTTTAGGAACTGAAGTTAGTATTACAAATGTCGACTCAGACTTAGCTAATACTGTTAGTGTTTTAAAGTCTAGGTTAGACTCTGATGATACTAAACTTCAATCATTAGACTCAGCTGTTAAAACTGGGTTTACTAACTTAGCTGACTCTGATTTAATTGTAAGTCAATTGACAGCTAAAATCACTTCCGTTATAAGTAACTTAGATTCAGATACTATTGCTCTACAGACAGTCAATACTAAAATAGGCTTAATTAAATCTAGACTAGATTCTGATGATAGTAAACTTCAAACAATTGGTACAGAATTAGCTTCAGAAATATTAGCTACTAATACTGATGTCAGTAGTATAAAAACTAGATTAGATTCTGATGATGCAAAGTTACAATCGTTAGACACTTCAATACAAACAATTAAAGTTAGATTAGACTCAGATGATGGAGCTATTCAAACATTAACTACTTTAGCTTCGCAAGCTGTAGGGGCAGCTGGATTAACCGATTCTGATTTAAAAGTTGTAGCCGATTTGAGAAACAATTTAGATTCAGAAATACTATATGTGAGAAATATTCAAATATCGTATACCAATTACATTTATAATGCTACTGCTGGTCAAACATCGTTTACAGGTAATGATGCTAACTCAGTTGCGTTATATTATACAGCTGGTTCAATTCAAGTATTTTTAAACGGTATTAAATTAGACGAGGCAGATTATACAGCTACAGATGGTACAACAATAGTATTAACTGAAGGAGCATTATTAGGTCACCAATTGTCTATTTTATGTCCTAAGTTTACATCTAATTATGAATGGACTCCGGTAATGTTTAATTGGACTGCTGCAACACAACAAGCTAAAGTGAGTGCATCACCTAATGGTAGTTCGAATGCTGGTTTTGGTGATAAAACTGATCTGTCTGGTGATGGTAATTATGCTGTTGTTGGTGCTCGAACTCAATCCGGAGGGGGTGCTGCTTATGTACTTTTAAGAACTGGATCTTCATGGGCTGTACAACAAAAATTAACCGCGGCATCATCTAGTGAGTATGGATACGGAGCAAGAATAAACGAAACTGGTGATACAATTATTATTGGAGCTATGTCTGATGGTAATAAAGGAGCAGCTTATGTTTATACAAGATCTGGATCAACTTGGTCTCAACAACAAAAATTACAACCTGCAGGAATAGATGACGGAGACGCATTTGGAAATGCTGTAGATATATCTAATGATGGTAATATAATTGTTGTAGGTCATCAGTATGATGACGTCGGAGGTACTAATTCTGGATCAGCTTATATATTTACAAGATCTGGTTCAACTTGGACACAACGAATTAAGCTAGCTGCTAGTAACGCAGCAGGAGGTAATCAGTTTGGACATTCTGTTGCAATATCAGGCGATGGAGGCACAGTAATAATAGGAGCTCCCGGTAAAACAAGTGTTACAGGTTCAGCTTACATTTTTACAGGTTCAGGATCTTCGTGGACACAACGAGCAGAAATTGCTGCGTCAGATGCAGCAACATCTCAAAACTTTGCTTATTCAGTAACTATTGATAAAGATGGTAACACTGCAGCGGTTGGTTCAATGGATGACGCAGATTATACTAACGCAGGAGCAGTATACGTTTTTACAACAACAAATGGAACTTCATGGTCACAACAAACAAAAATATCAAGTCCTAATGGATCTGCTAATGATCAATTTTCATCAGGTGTAGCAGGAGCAGTAGATATAAGTGACAGTGGATACGATATTATAGTTGGTGCTTACGAAGATACTGGTAATGGTGCAGCTTATATATTTCAGAGATCTGGTTCTACGTGGACACAGAAAAAAAGATTAGTAGCATCCGATGCATCATCTGGTGATAGATTTGGATGGAATGTAGGAATATCAAGTGATGGTTCTACAGGAATTGTTGGAGCAACAAATGATACTTTTAGTCAATCGAGAGATGGCACAGCATATATCTTTACAACTTAAAATATATAACACAAACGAATAAAGGTGAAATCAAATGAGTAACGGAAGAAAATTTGCAAATATAATAGTAGATAACAATGTAAAGGTATCAGTTGTTGATTCTGACTTAGCTAATACTGTTAGTGTTTTAAAATCTAGGTTGGACTCAGATGATACTAAACTTCAAAGTATTTCAAATACATTAGATACTAATATTAATTTATTTAAATCCAGATTAGATTCTGATGATAATAAACTACAATCATTAGATACTGCAATACAAGCAGGTATTCAAAATTTAGCTGATTCAGATTTAATTATAAATCAATTACAAACTAAAATAAATTCTGTTATATCCAATGTAGATTCAGACTCACCTTTATTACAAAGTTTAAATACACAAATAGAAGTTATAAAAACTAGATTAGATTCAGATGAAATTGCTTTACAAGCTGTTAGTATTTTAACAGCCTCTGCTATATCAAGTGCTGGATTGACAGACTCAGATTTAAAAGTAGTTGCTGATATAAGAAATCATATAGATTCAGAAAT